>ERZ827524.256-NODE-256-length-74810-cov-17.886737_pt1 | contig 74810 bp, 60 predicted proteins | sample MGYA00519702_ERZ827524 | MGnify/ENA primary metagenome ERZ827524 (study PRJEB31778, sample SAMEA3449341) | human gut metagenome | biome: human gut; feature: human-associated habitat; material: faeces | place: United Kingdom | collected 2010/2012 ...
GCAATGAAAGCGTGATTGCCCCATCCTATGTCCTCAATCAGCTGATTCTCAAAGGAATGCACCGCACCTATGACGAGCTAATTTCCGAGTATGATTTCAAGGATTACGCTTTTTCCAAGCTACGCGAACGGTATAAGGCTTGGACGGGCAACAGCATGGAAGAAAAGCTGTTCGATTCCTTCGATATGCGGGACGAACACGGCAAGCTGACCAATGCAGGCGCTTTGCTTGCGGATGATTCTCCCATCCGACATTCCCGCCTGTTCTGCACACGCTGGAACGGCCTTGATAAAAGCGGCGGCATGGTAGATGCACTTGACAGTGCGGAATTCTCCGGCAGCCTGATTATTCTGCTCAATGAGGGTGTCGGCTTTGTTAAGCGGAATATGAAAACACGCTGGAAGAAAACCGCTGACTCCCGCATTGAAATGCCGGATTACTGCGAACGAAGCGTTTTCGAGGCCCTTGTCAATGCGCTGATCCACCGCGACTATCTGATATTGGGCAGCGAGGTACACATTGATATTTACGATGACCGCCTTACCATTTATTCTCCCGGTGGTATGCCCGACGGTACGCGAATACAGGAACGGGATCTGTCCAGCATTTCCTCTACGCGCCGCAACCCCGTCCTTGCAGATATTTTCGGACGGCTGGGTTATATGGAGCGGCAAGGCAGCGGCTTTAAGAAAATCACGGAAACCTACCGTGCCGCTCACAATTACCGCGATGAGCTGGAGCCAAAATTCTATTCGGATGCCAGTTCTTTTCAAGTTACGCTCTATAATCTGAATTACGGAACTGCGGCAACCGCAAACAAGGTTACGATTGAGGACGAAAATGTTGCGATTGAGGTTGCGATTGACCGGCTGAACGCAAGCCAAGGGACGATTGCAAAGGCGAAAGCGGTATTTGCAAATATGGGCGCTGATGGCGTCTTTGGCCGATCTGACATCGCTGCTATCACAAAGGATTCTGTTACTGCCGCAGGCAATCTCATTACAAAACTGAAAAATGCGGATTTGATCGAGCCTGTCAGCGGCTTTGGAAAGGGTAAATATAAGTTTATAGCGCCAAAAGAATAAAGATAATGCCCGTTATCGGCCATGCAGCCAATAACGGGCATTTGTCATTCATATACAAGCTCGGTCAGTACGATTTCCTCCGCACGGCTGCGGATGTTGTTCATGCGGCGCACCCATTCCATTTGGTCGGCGGCTTTGAGCGCTTCGGTCACATCTTCCTGCCTTGCCATATCGGAAACGATGATTGCCATACGCTCGTTGCAGGCTTGGTCGATCTCGGCAAGGTGCCGATGCAGCGCTCCGCATGTGAGCAGGTTTGCGTAGAGGACAGGACGATGTTCTTTCAGATAGCTGCGGCGCATACGCCCGTACTTGCCGATCTGGTATTCCGGTTCATCCGGCAGCGCAAGGTTCGGGATGAGATAATCACCTTCCTGACGGTAAGTGCCGCCCATTTCCTCAAATAGAGATTTCATAAGAATTAGCTCCTTTTTGTGCTGATTTTCAGTGGTTATAAGGATTATTCTGCTCCTTTCCTACAACTGCTGTTTCATTCACCACAAATGAGCCGCAGTCATATGTATTAGGTGGGAGAAACCACCCTTTACATATTAACTCTTGGTTTTGGATGCTGTTGGAGTCGCCCTCCAGATTATCATCTCGGGACAGACGGCAATAGAGCGCCGTGATCTTTTGGTTTGGCTGTAACATATTGACCTCCTTCATAAAACGCCAAACCGATTGAGAGATTGCAACCATACAATACCCTCAATCGGTTTGTTTGTCTATGCGAACCTGTTTTTCAGGCGGAAATATTTTTTGCGTCCTGCTCCAGGTCGATGACCTGTTTCATAAGATCGACCGTAGATTGCGTTCCTCCGAAACTGAATTCCGCGAACACAATGTACTCTCTGCCGCATACATGCTGTCGGCGGCTTTTTATAATCTTGCCGTCCCTTTCTTCCACTGCGGTATCCCGCACTGCCTTGGCAGAGGGAATATCCTCATCTCCATGCTTTTCTTCACTGTAGGAGCGGGGACGCTCATTGTATTTGAATTTATACGCCATATCGTTCCTTTCCCCTGACGCTACAGTCAGGCAACAAAAATAGCAGACCGTTACATGGTCTGCTGCTGTGTTTGTTCTGCCTGCTGATCTTCGGTCCACTGCTGTTCTGTAGATGATTGCTCATCCTGTGTGAGCACCATGGCTACGCCGGCCACCAGTCCGATGACAGCGCCGATATTTTTGGCTTCCTGTTCTGCCTGGATACGGCGGTAACGTTCCTCGACATCTTCGTTACCATCATCCAGTAACGCTCCAGTTACCGCCAGACCATACAGTCCAGCGTGGAGCGGCTTCATAGAAACAGGTTGCGGATGTTGCTGACCACTGTCGCTGTGCCATACCCCATCCCCAGCAGTGCCGCCACGATGAGCAGTACCAGTACGATCCATTTGGCCACTACGATCAGGTCGAAGTCCGGAAGCCAGTCCAGCCATTTGCAGGAATGCTTTTCTTTCTTCTTCCCAGCCTGTTCCAGCAGAGTGGTCATCTCCGTCAACGATTTCTGGATCTCCGCCATGCTGTTCTGCACCGCTGTCAGGTCTGTGTGTGATCTCAGGTTCGGAATATACTCCCGCATTCCACGCACTTCCCACCCGATGGATTCTGTCTTCTGTGTCAGCATCGTCAGAGCCTCCGGCAACGGACACTGGATGACAATGGGCGTGATCGGTGAACTCGACTCCTGCGCTGTCGGCTGCGGTGAAGGCTCGGGCCGGTTCAGGGCCATGAGCTCGTCCATAGATAATTTCTTCTCTGATCCTGAATTCATATTCCATGTTCTCCTTTAGATATTTGTCACCGAACAGCAAACGGTCCCGACACTGCCAGCCACTCGGCGTGGTATAGGTGATATTCTTTCGGGACTTTTCCCAGCGAACCTTGTAGCCCTCGCTCTCCATCAGCGCAATGAACTCCTCGCGGTTGGAAGCGTGGCGCATACAGTCATTGATGATATTCATGAGCTGCAGCTTCTTGCTCTGACCGCGGGCCGCCGTGTGATACTCTCCGATGGTCATAGTCTTTGTTTTCTGCTTTTGTTCCCTGGGTTGAAATACAGGAAGTGAAAACTCCTTGCAGACCATGTCGTTGCGTTGCCGCAGTTCCTGGAGCTGCTCCTTTGCGATATGCAGTTTCCGTCCGGTATCGAAATTGACCGAGTTGATGAGGAAGTGGGAATGGATGTGCTCACGGTCTGTGTGGGTGCAGACCAGAACTTCGTATCCCTCATAGTACTCGGCCAGCTTCAGCGCGGCCGCGTGAGCGGTGACCGGGTCGACTGCTTCGCCTTTCGGGAAGCTCTGTACCATGTGATAGAACAGTACACCGTCCGTCTTGTGGTAGAGCCGCTTGGTGGTCATGAAATCCGCGTAGACAGATTCCGGCTGACAGTTGATACCTGTGACCAACTGCTGCCCCTCGAACTCGGTCTTTTTATCCTGCATGGTATACCGCATCACGGCGCTCATGCATCCGGTGGTCTGGCCCCGCTTGTAGTTTGTGAAGCTGATGATAGCCATAGCTTACCAGCGCTTTCGTTCAAGGATCATCCGAACGGCACCACAGAGTTCAGAGAACGCCCGACATACGCTTTCCAGATCGATCACGGTCACTCGTCCCATGTGCGCCAGGGTGACGAGCTGGTTCAGATTTCTGCCGATGGACTTCAGCTCCTTCAGCACTTCTTTTAGGCCGTCGATGACCACCACCTGCTTTCCCAGGCAGCAGGCAGTGACGTAGTCGCTCATGGACATCCCGGACTGCTTCGCCAACTCCTTGATGGCCTCCCGGTCTGTGGACGCCATGCGGGTGCTGAATTTAACATCTTTTTTCATGTCGTTTCCTCCAAATCGTAGATAAAGTGGGTCCGGGCTTCTGCCCGGAATTCATGCGGAAGTCGGGCAGCGGCGTTGCCGCAGACCAGACAAACGCGATGCTGGCCACCTCCAAAGAGGTGATTTCCCTGCACCGAACACCCGGGCTCCGCTTTCGGCCACAAATGGCCACAAACGGCGTTTCTTTTTCCCTGCGGGTGGTTTACTCGCCATGCCCGGCAATCTCCCGCAAATCGCCGCACAGCGCCCCAACAGGGTCAACAGGGGCGACTACAGGTACACCCTGGGCATCGTCACTTTCGGCACGGCGCAGCTCGATGAGCCGCTTCCCGTTGCTGCGGCGCACCATACCGGAAATTCCGATTTTGCTTAGCGCGTCAAGGTTTTGCAGGATCAGGCGGGACACTTTCTTAGGCGAGATACGCTCCATACCGACAGGGTCGATTTTTTCAGACAGCTCTGTGGGAGTGCCGATAAATTTCGTACGGTCGCGCATCAGTTCAGAGACCAGATAGGTGATCCGGTCGCCCAGTAGCTCCGGCTGCGTTCTGCTGTCTGCTACCATCTCCCACACGTTTTCAACGTTGCGTTTCAGAGACAACTCCCGGTATTCAATGTCACGACCGATGCAGGAGAGCTTCGCCTTACCGCTGCCGCGCCGATCTTCCACCAGAGTAAAACTGGAATCCACCGCCCCGCTGATGGCTGTCGTACCGGAGATACGGTTGAACACATCATCGGCAGTTTCCTTTCGCAGATGATGGATCAGCAGGATGGCGATGCCGTGCTTGTCCGCCAGCCGCTTCAGCACGGACAGGTCCCGGTAGTCATTGGCGTAGGTGGCATCGTGGACGGGGCGGACCATCTGCAGCGTATCGACGAGGACCAGAACAGTATCCGGGTGAGCTACGAGGAAGCCCTCCACCTGCTCCTCCAGCCCCTGGCCGATGGGAGCGCACTCCGTACAGAAATGGACGCTGTCCGGCGCGTCCTCTGTGATCTCGAAGAGGCGGTTCTGGATGCGAAGGACGGAGTCCTCCAGGCAGAGATAGAGGGTGGTGCCCTGCTTCACGCTCATTCCCCAGACCGGTTCTCCCTTGGCCACCGTCACCGCCAGCCACAGGGCCAGCCAGGACTTGCCCACCTTGGGTGAACCCGCCAGGATATGCAGACCCTGAGAGATCAGCGTGTCCACCACAAAATTGGGCGGCTCCAGCGGACGGTCCATCAGCGTCCTACCGTCCACCGTGACCAGAGGACGGTCCATTTTGTTGCTCATAGTCAGTACCTCCAATTCAAAATATCTGAATACAAAAATCTCCCACCTCGAAAGAAGTGGGAGTAGTATTCTTTTAGAGGAGCAGTACCCACAGGACTTTTGAGCATCCCCTTGCCCCTCTGCTTGTATCGTGGTGGAAAAGATGGTATCCTGATAAAAAGCATGGACAGATTAAAAATCAAGTAGGACAAATTATTGCAGAGGAGGGGGCCAGCGGAAATGGAGGGGAGCATCATATTCTATACCTACGGCAGCACCTTGGAGCTGAACGGGCAGCAGTTTGAGGCAGGCAGGCTGACCGAAGATCTGCTGAATCTATCACCGGATGACTACCACCCTCTGCACGAACGGATGGTGCGCATCCGTACCCTTATGGACATCTACGAGTATGTCCGCAAGAGTGAACTTTGGTGGAAACTGAATGATGAGATGGAGCAGCTCTGTCAGGAACTTCGCCGATATACTGTGTTCCGCTTGCTACCGGACGATTGCTATGACGCTTTCTTTTCGGTGATACGGGAGATCACAGGACAGTTCAGCTTGTTTCCTCCCGAGGAGCACAGCCTTTCAGAGGATGATCAGACAAAACTTCTCAGCGCCTCAGCGGAAGAATTCCTCCAGAGCGATGATGGGGACAGCGATCCTGAAATCTCCTTGGGACTGCTGGATCTGTTTCGTCGCAGAGAGGGCAGCGAGGAAAAGGGCGAGTTGTTTTATTACGAGATGTTTCGCCTCCTGGGAGCGTGCGAAGATACCTGGAGTGCCTACAAGAAATACATCGACCGCTACATGATGTATCTTCACGACATCCGTGCCTTTGTTCCTACCATCCGGAATTTCATCAAGTTTATCCTCTCCACACTCACGACCAATGGGCCGGAAAGTTATGCGGCAGCGCTCTATGGTTTCTATAACGATGATCGCACCGCAGAGAAGCTGATCGTCAACCCCATCACTTACCACGGGGACTGCTACAGGAGACACGATGAATATATGCTCTCCTATGTCCCGCGGGAGCTGCCGGACGGCTCCATGGCCATCTGTCAGGAGCATGTGACGGACAGCTTACAGGCGCTGATGAAGGCAGACTATATGCTGGCCCTGAATAGCGGACACAACATCCGCCGCTGCATCATCTGCGGGAAATACTTCATGCTGAAGAGCGGCGTCCACGCTTTGTACTGCGAAGGGGCCTGTCCCCACGCTCCTGGCTACACCTGTCGGCAATTTGGCACGGTGGAAGTTCAAAAGGAACTGGCAAAGAACAACCCTAAGGTGAAGGCCAAGCTGACTGCCTTTTCCAGGATCACGAAGGATATGCAGCGGGGAGCTATCTCTCAGGAGGATGCCAGAAGAGCCAAGGATCATGTGCGAGACCGGCTCTACGATGCGCTGCGCAGCCCGGATATCTCTGTTGAGGAGTTTTCTGAACAAATATCTACTGCGCAAGTGTATGAATATTGCCGCATCACCAGAGTGAGCAAGCCCCGAGGGCGTCCACCGAAAGCAAAGGCGGGTGGGACCCATGACCAATGAGGAACTGGTCCGCCGATATTACGGCGGTGATGAGCGCACGCCGGAGGAGTTGTACCGCAGGGATCTCGGGCTGATCCGGCGCATCGCCCGGGAGACTGCCAGAGAGTTCAACTGTCTGCATATGGACAGGGAAAGACCGGGAGAGTTGTCCGGCTATACGAAAACGATTCTGGAGGATCTTTGCGGCGAGGGTGCGTTGGAATTTCTGACACGGGTCCAGAGCAGAGAATACGATGAGAGCCGTGCTGTGCTTGCCACCTACCTGTACCCACATCTGAAAGGCCGGATGACCCGTTGGCTGGAGCAACATATCGGAAATCTTTCTCTGAGCAAGCACGAGATGGATGCTGTCCGGCAGGCACAAAGGCTATATCATTCAGGTCAGTTCAGCATCGAAGAGATCGCGGAGAAAATGGATGTCCTTCTGGAACAGGCTGTCAAGCACATCCGTTACAACACCCATTTTGTTGGTGTCAATGATCTTATCCCTGGGAGCTATGACGGTGATCCCTTTGAGCGGCTGATGCCTGGGAATCTCTCTGTTTCTGCGGAGCAGGTCGTGTATCGAAAAGTCTGCATTGAGCTGCTGCAGGAACTATTTGATGCTCTCCCGAAGAAGGACAGGGACATCCTCGGAAAATTCTACGGCGTATTCGGATTTGAAAAAACTTCGCTGAAGGAAATCGGCATGTACCACATGATGAAGGAGTCCGCCGTGGAAAAGGCAAAGGAGCGTGCTGTCACAAAGCTGAAAAAAGCCTATCCGGGTAGCAGGCTGCAGATCTGGAGGAATGTTCATCGTATGATACGCAGACCGATCCTGCCAGCGAAGGATGACAGAGCACTGCGGCGCAGCTTCACGACTTCGACCCTACGAAATCAGGAGTCTGGAAGATCGTAGTTTCGATACAGTCTGGTGAGAATTTTGCGCAGACAGGAGACCGCAACAGTCCCCTTTAGGATATGTTTAGGAAAAATCAAGAGTCATACTCGCTTTTTTATACGTTCCGTGCTATAATGCAGAAAAACACGAAAGGCCGGCAACTATGGCTACACATATTTTAGTCGTCGATGACGAGACTGCGATCGCAGATCTGGTGGAGGTCTATCTGAAAAACGAAGGCTTCACCATCCACAAATTCTATAATGCCTCCGACGCCCTGGCTTGTGTGCGGACGACACGCTTGAATCTGGCGGTGCTGGATGTGATGCTGCCGGACATGGACGGCTTTACCCTCTGCCAGCGCATCCGGGAGGACCACCTGTTCCCCATCATCATGCTCACCGCAAAGGTGGAGGATATGGACAAGATCATGGGGCTGACCTTGGGAGCGGACGACTACATCACCAAGCCCTTCAATCCTCTGGAACTGGTGGCCCGGGTCAAGACTCAGCTGCGCCGCTACACCCGGTACAACCCCAGGGAGGGGACAGTCCAGGAGGTCACCGAATACGACTTTCGAGGCCTTCAGATCTCCAAGGCCACTCACAAGTGCGTCCTGTTCGGCGAGGAACTGGCCCTGACGCCCTTGGAATTCTCCATTCTCTGGTATCTATGTAAGCACCGGGGGAATGTGGTGTCCAGCGAGGAACTGTTTGAACATGTTTGGGGCGAGGCGTTTATGGACAGCAACAACACCGTCATGAGTCACATCGCCCGGCTACGGGAAAAGATGCACGAGCCCAGCCGAAAGCCCAAATTCATCAAGACCGTTTGGGGGGTGGGGTACACCATTGAGTAAGAAAGGAAATACCCGCAGCCGCCGGAGGTCTTTGCGCATCTGGGGCGGCTACCTGCTGGTCCTCATGGCTTGGGTGGTCGCAGTGATGGCCTTGGCATTCCTGGGCTTCATCATCTGCGCCAGCATCACCTGGCAGCCCTCGCCGCTCTACGACTTCCTGAATTGGGTTCGAGACTACATCGTTCTGGTCTGCATCGTCACAGTGCTGGCGGGCTGGGTGGTCATCAGCTTCTATTTTATCTCCAAACCCATCAAGCAGCTGGACGTGGTGGCCAATGCGGCAGAGCAATTATCCCGCCCCAGTGAGGAGCCCATCCAGCTGCCGGATTCCCTGGAGGACATCTCCATCCAGCTGAATCTGGCCCGGGAGCAGGCTCTCCGGGACGCCCGGGCAGCCCGGGAGGCAGAACAGCGGAAAAACGACCTAATCGTCTATCTGGCCCACGACCTGAAAACGCCCCTGACCAGCGTCATCGGCTACCTGACCCTCCTGCGGGATGAGCCTCAGATCTCCCCGGAGATCCGGGCCAGGTACACCGGCATCGCCCTGGAGAAGGCGGAGCGGCTGGAGGACCTCATCAACGAGTTCTTCGACATCACCCGCTTCAACCTCTCTCGCCTGGAGCTGGAGCGGCAGAGCGTGGACCTGACGCGGATGCTGGAGCAGGTCGCCAGCGAATTCCGCCCCATTTTCGCAGAATCGGGGCTGTCATGCAGCCTGGATCTGCCGCCCAAGCTGCACTATTCCTGTGACCCGGATAAGCTGGCAAGGGTCTTTGATAATCTCCTGCGCAACGCGTCTTATTATAGCCTGCCGGACAGCACGGTGGAAATTGCCGGACGGATAGAGGCCGGGAAAATCGTACTCACCTTCTCCAATGCGGGAAAGAACATCCCCCAGGAGAAATTGGACCGGATCTTTGAACAGTTCTTCCGTCTGGACAGCTCCCGCGCCACCCGGACAGGTGGTGCGGGCCTTGGCTTAGCCATCGCCAAGGAGATCGTGGAGCTCCACGGCGGGGCCATTCGGGCGGACAGCACCGAGGATCGGATCACCTTCACCATCTGTCTTCCGTCAGACCATTCAGAAGCGCCGTAAGAAAATCACAAGAATTTCGCAGAAAACTTGCAAGGCATCCGTTGGTAGATAGACAAGTATGAAACGCCTGGTTCTGGTACCATTTCAGTATCAGAACCAGGCGCTTTATTTTGATTAGGAGGTCTTATCCCATGAAAACCATTCTCGTTCTCTTCGGCGGATGCTCCACGGAGTACGAAGTTTCTCTCCATTCCGCCTATGCGGTGCTGTCCCACATGGACCCCGCCCGCTATACTCCTTTGGCTGTGGGCATCACACGGGAGGGGCAGTGGCTCTGCTATACCGGCGACCTCTCCCGGCTGGAGGACGGTACTTGGCAGCAGGCGGCAGACTGTATCCCCTGCACCCCACTGGTGGAACGGGAGGCCCACGCTTTACTACTGCTGGACGGTTCCGGCCGCCGTCTCCTCTTTGACGCGGTATTCCCAGTCCTCCACGGCAAGAACGGCGAGGACGGTACGGTACAGGGACTCTTTGAACTGGCCGGGGTCCCGGTCATCGGCTGCGGGACATTGTCCAGCGCCTTGTGCATGGACAAGGACCGGGCCCACCAGCTGGCGGCCCTGGCCGGCATCCGGGTCCCCCGGAGCCACGTCTTTCATTCCAGCGATGATTTCAGCCGGATCGCCCAGGCAGCGGAGGAACTGGGATACCCGGTGTTTGTCAAGCCGGTCCGGGCCGGTTCCTCCTTCGGTATCACCAAAGTCTCCGGGCCGGAAGAACTGCCCGCCGCCATGGAGGAGGCCTTCCGCCACGACAGCGCCGTGATCCTGGAGGAGACGATCCTCGGCTTTGAGGTGGGCTGCGCGGTCATGGGCAACGAGGAACTGACCGTGGGTCTGGTGGACGAGATTGCGCTGTCGGAGGGCTTTTTCAACTATGAGGAGAAGTACACCTTAAAGACCTCCGCCATCCACTGTCCCGCCCGCATCCCGCCGGAGAAGGCGGCAGAGATCCAGGCAGCGGCAAAAACCATTTACCGTGCCCTGGACTGCCGGGTATTCGCCCGGGTGGATCTGTTCCTCACCCCGGATGGGGAGATCGTCTTCAATGAGGTCAACACCATCCCCGGCTTCACCGCCCACAGCCGCTACCCCAGCATGATGCAGGGCATCGGCATTTCCTTTGGGGAGCTGGTGACCCGCCTGATCGAGTTGGGGGTGGTGGGATGAGAACCGTGTCGATTCCCCGGGAGCAGATTTTTCAGGGGCCGCTGGTCCTGGTCAACCGGGCGCATCCCCTGCATGAAAAAGAGCGATCTGCGCTGACCTCGGTGGACCCGCACCACCCCGACATTCTTCTTGAAAGCCGGGCACGGCAGCTACTGTCTGCCTGTATCCAAAAGGCGGGGGGACAGCGGGAGATCGTGCCGGTGTCCGGCTGGCGGAGCCAGCAGGAACAGCAGCGGATCTGGGACGACTCCATGGCGGAGCATGGGGAGACATTTACCCGCCAGTATGTGGCCCTTCCAGGATGCAGTGAGCATCAGACCGGCCTCGCCATCGACCTGGGAAAGGCTGCCGGATACATCGACTTCATCCGGCCTGCCTTTCCCTATGACGGCGTCTGCGGAAGATTTAGGCGTCTGGCGGCCCGGTACGGCTTTATCGAACGCTACCAGCGGGGCAAGGAGGAAGTCACCGGGATCTCGGCTGAGCCGTGGCACTTCCGCTATGTGGGGGCGCCCCACGCCCAGCTGATGGAAACCAACGGGCTGTGTCTGGAGGAGTACCGGGACTTTTTGCGGCAGGGTCCCCGGAGCGTCGCTCTGGAAAACGGCCGCATGGCCCAGGTGTTCTATGTGCCCGCCGCCGGAGCCGTCACAGAGGTGGAAGTGCCGGAGGGCTGCTGCCAGATATCCGGCGACAATGTGGAGGGATTTATCCTGACATGGTGGGGGGATACCCATGAGAACGGCTAAGAAAACCGTCCCGACTTTGGACCTCTTTCGTCTGGCGGCAGTCCTGCTGGTGGTGATGAACCACACCTCGCCCCTGGCGGATGTGTCTGCCATGGCTGATTTCTGGCTTACCCGGGTACTGGCCCGGGTGGCAGTCCCATTCTTTCTGATGACCACTGGGTACTTTCTGAGCCGGAATCACTGGGCTGGTGTGGGGCGGCAGCTGAAAAAGCTCTGCCTGCTCTACGGCGTCTGCATCCTTTTGTATCTGCCAGTGAATCTCTATGCCGGCAGCTTCACCGGTCCGGCGGATGTTTTGCGGAAACTGCTGGTGGACGGCACCTTCTACCACCTGTGGTATTTCCCGGCGACCATTCTGGGCATCGTCATCGCCCGGTGGCTCAGCCGGCTGGGCCTGCGGGTGGCTCTGCCTGTGGCGGCGCTACTCTATCTCATCGGTCTGGGCGGGGACAGTTACTATGGACTGGTTTCCCAGATCCCGCTGCTTCGGACCCTTTACGACGGCATTTTTACACTGTGCGGCTATACCCGCAATGGCCTGTTCTTCGCGCCACTGTTCCTTCTGCTTGGGGCCGCCGGAAGGCGGTGGAACCAAAAGCTGTCTCTGGCGGGCTTCTTCCTCTCTCTGGCAGCCATGAGCGCCGAGGGGCTGTGGCTCCATCGCATGGATGTCCAGCGCCACGACAGCATGTACCTCGCCCTCCCCCTGTGCATAGTATGCTTTTTTTCTCTGCTGCTGGGCGGAAACAAGGGCGAGTCCAGGAAAGTCCGGGAATTTTCCACAGCCATGTATGTGCTCCATCCCCTCTGCATCGTACTGGTCCGGGGAGCGGCAAAGCTACTGGGACTGGGAGAAATGCTCATTGAAAACAGTGTTCTCCATTTTATTGTGGTGCTGGCGCTCAGTGCGCTGCTCTCCGCCCTTTGCCTGCTGAGGCTTCAAAAGAAGCCCAGCCCCACCGCTCGGGCCTGGCGGGAGGTGGATCTGGCGGCCCTTGGGCACAACGCCCAGGTGCTGCGGAACACATTGGCCCCGGGGACAGAGCTGATGGCGGTGGTAAAGGCGGAGGCCTACGGTCACGGCGGGGCAGTGACCGCCCGCACCTTACAGCGAGCGGGCGTCCGGGCCTTTGCCGTGGCCTGCCTGGCCGAGGGGATTGCTCTGCGAAAGGCGGGCATCCGGGGGACGATCTTGATCTTAGGTTATACCTCCCCGGAGGAAGCTCCGCTCTTGACACGATGGCATCTGACCCAGACGGTGGCGGATATTGACCACGGGCGGGCCTTGGCAGCCAGAGGGCGGCGTGTCCATGTCCATCTGGCCCTGGACACGGGGATGCACCGGCTGGGCATCCTGGCGGAAAACCGGAAGGAGATCCTGGAGGCATTCCGGCTTCCAAACCTGGTAGTGGACGGTGTCTTTTCTCATCTAAACGTCTCGGACAGCCTGGAAGCCGAAGATGTTGCCTACACCCAGGAGCAGCTGACCTTGTTCTATGATACGGTGGCCTGGCTCCGAACTGCCGGATATGATCCCGGCAAAGTTCATATCCAGTCCAGCTATGGACTTTGGAACCTCCCAGCTCAGCCCTGTGACTATGTCCGGGCTGGAATCGCACTCTATGGAGTTCGAAGCGATGATGCGCCTGTTCAGCGAAGCCTTGACCTGCGGCCGGTTCTGTCTCTCCGGGCCAGAGTGGCCAGTATCCGCACTGTGCAAGCCGGAGAGAGCGCCGGGTACGGGCGGGTCTTTCAGGCAGAGCAAGAAACCAAACTGGCGGTGGTCACCATCGGCTACGCGGACGGTCTGCCCCGGGATCTGCCTCAGCGGGGCGGCCAGGTGCTGATTCAGGGCCGGCGTTGTCCTATGGTGGGGCGGATGTGCATGGACCAGTTGCTGGTGGATGTCAGCGATCTTTCGGAGGTCGCTCCTGACGATACAGTGACTATTATCGGCCGGGATGGCGGTCAGGTGATTCGGGCAGAGGAACTGGCTGCATGCTGTGGGACGATTACCAACGAACTGCTCTCCCGGTTAGGCATGCGGTTACCCATTGTTTCTGGTTAAAGATCGGTAGGGAAATTTACAAAGATTCCGGTTCGGATTTCAACATGAATATACCTTTAAACAGGAATAGCCACCAACCACGATGAAATGGTTGATGGCTATTCCCGTTTGGTCGACACCAAGAGATTCTCTCAATCGGTTTAATCTGGTGTTTTCAAGATGTCCTTATGAGGAGTCGCCCTTGGCCCTGCCTGCTTTTTTTATCACTTATTTACCGGCACTTCTGGGCGGCCTCCCGTCCGGCCCGGAAGGCCCGGATGTTCAGCTCCTTCACCTTTTCGGGGACGGTATCGGCCACCACCTGCTCCCAGTCGATCTGGGGACAGCCCAGGCTGTCGCACATGGCGCCGAAAAGCACCACGTTCATGCACTTGGCGTTGCCCAGGTCCAGAGCGATCTCGCTGGCGGGGACGGCGATGGTACGGAACACCTTTTCCATGGCCTCGATGCAGCCGTCCGGATACGTCTCGGCCCCGGAGGCGATGGTGGTGGACTTGATGGCATAGTCGTTGATCACGGCCACGCCGTCGGGCTTGAGAAACTCGGCATAGCGGACGGCCTCCATTTTTTCCAGGGCCACCATGATGTCCGCCTCGCCCTTGCCGAACACGGGGCCGTATACCTTGTCGCCCCAGCGGACCTGGGTGGACACGGAGCCGCCCCGCTGGGCCATGCCGTGTACCTCGCTCTGCTTGACGTCGTATCCGGCCTGCATGAAGCCGTTGGACATGATCTTGGAGATCAGGATGGCGCCCTGACCGCCCACGCCCACCAACAGGGCGCTTTTCACGTTGGACATATCAGTTTTCCTCCTTTTCGATGGCGTCGAAGGGGCAGACCTGGGCGCAGACGGTGCAGCCCACGCACTGGGTGCGGTCGATGACGGCCTTGCCGTTTTCCATGGAGATGGCGGGGCAGCCCACCCGCAGACAGCTGCGGCAGCTGCGGCACTTGTCGGCGTTTACATGGCACATGCCCTTGCGGAACTTATCGCGCTTAATCAGCAGGCAGGGACGGCGGGTGACGATGGCGGGCTGCTGTCCGGCGTCCAGGGCGGACACCGCCTGGTCCACGGCGGCCTTCATGGCCTTCAGGTCCTGGGGGTCCACCGTCAGCACCGGGGCAAAGCCCAGGGCGGTGAGAATTTTCTCCACGCTGAGCAGGGCGGTGGGGTCCCCCTGGAGGGTATAGCCCGTGCCGGGGTTATCCTGGTGGCCGGTCATGCCGGTGATGCGGTTGTCCAGCACGCAGGGGATCATCCGTCCCTTGTTATAGACGATCTCCGCCGCGCCGGTCATGCCGCTGTGGAAGAAGGTGGAGTCGCCCACCACGCCGAACACCACCTTGCCGGTGACGCCCTCTTTTTCAAAGCTCTTGGCGATGCCCATACCGGCGGAGAAGCCCGCGCCCATGCACACCACGGAGTCCATGCAGTTCAGGGGCTCGGCGCAGCCCAGGGTATAGCAGCCGATGTCGCCGGTGATCACATAGTTCTTGTTCCGGGACAGGGTATAGAAGAAGCCGCGGTGGGGGCAGCCGGGACACAGGGCCGGGGGCCGCTTGGCCGGGGTCACATCCACGGTGCGGAAGTCCGCCTTCCGGCCCAGGACCCGCTCCCGCAGCAGCTGGGTGTTCAGCTCGTACAGGGGGCCGGTAAGCTCCTTGCCCACGCAGGGGATGCCGGCGGCCTTGATCTGGTCCTCCATAAACGGCTCCAGCTCCTCGATGACGTAGAGCTTCTCCACCCTGGAGGCAAAGTCCCGGATCAGGTCCATAGGCAGGGGGAAGGTCAGGCCCAGCTTCAGGAAGGAGGTCCCCTCCGGGAACACCTCCCTGGCGTATTCATAGGCGATGGAGGAGGTGACCACGCCCACCTTGCCGTCGCCCATTTCCAGACGGTTCAGGCCGTTTTCCAGGGCACGGGTGCAGCCGTATTCCTCCAGCTTCTTCAGGCGCTCCTCTACGATGGGATGGTTGGCATAGGCGTGGGCCGGGGTGCAGACGAACTTGCGGACGTTGCGGGCATAGGGGGCGTGGGTGTGCTCCCGGCGCTCCCCGAACTCCACCAGGCCCTTGGAGTGACAGACCCGGGTGGTGGTGCGGTACAGCACCGGCGTGTCGAACAGCTCGGACACCTCGCAGGCCAGGGCCACGAAGTCCTTGCACTCCTGGGCGTCGCTGGGCTCCACCATGGCGATCTTGGCGGCCCGGGCATAGTGGCGGTTGTCCTGCTCATTCTGGGAGGAATGACAGCTGGGGTCGTCGGCGGTGACCACGATGAACGCCCCGCCCACGCCCATGTAACCGGCGGTGAACAGGGGGTCGGCGGCCACGTTCAGGCCCACCATCTTCATGGTGCAGAAGGACCGGGAACCGGCGATGGACGCGCCGTAGGCCACCTCGGTGGCCACCTTCTCGTTGGGGGCCCACTCGCAGTATACATCGTCCTTATACTGGGGCAGATTTTCCAGAATTTCCGTGCTGGGGGTGCCGGGATAGGCGGAACAGATTTTGATCCCGGCCTCATAGACGCCCCGTGCGGTGGCCTCGTTGCCGGACATCAGATGCTTCATGGTGATCTCCTTCCTTTCTATACGCTGTTTTTTCTCTTGTATCAATATTCCCGGGGCTGGGCCTGGCCGTGGAGCACCCGCAGGGCGCCCTCTGCCAGGGAGCGCATTTCCTCCTCGCCGGGGAAGCGCAGCACCGGGGCAAGACTGCCCACATAGGCGGTGATATCGTCGCAGAAGGACTGCTCATAGGCCATGCCGCCGGTATAGGCGATGGCGTCCACATGGAAATGCAGTACCGCCGCCATGGCGCCCACGTCCTTGGCCAGCTGGTATACCAGGGCCTGATAGGCCTCCGTGAATTTAGGGTCCCCCTCCTTCACCCTGGCGCAGATGACCCGGAAGTCCGTGGTACCCAGATAGGAGAACATTCCGGCCTGGCGGCCCAGGATTTTCTTCACCTCGTCCTGGCTCCTGCCGGAGAAGCAGAAGTTGATGAGCTGGTTCACCGGCAGGCCTCCGGCCCGGTCCATGCCCATGGAGCCCTCGTCCTTGACGTTGAACAGATCCACGATGCGGCCGTTGTGGTGGGCCGCCACGGACACGCCGCCGCCCAGGTGGCAGACGATCAGGTCCGCCTCCTCATAGGGCTTGCCCAGGGCCGCCGCAGCCTTCCGACCGATGGACTTCTGGTTCAGGGCGTGGAACTGGCTCAGGCGGCGGAAGGGGGCAAAGCCCGTGTAGTGGGCCACCTCCGTCAGCTCATCCACGCACACCGGGTCCACGAAAAAGGCGGGAACGCCCACCATGTCGCCGATGCGCCGGGCCAGATACGCCCCCAGGTTGGAGGGATGCTCGCCATAGGGGGCGGTCTCCACGTCGTGCATGACCCGGTCGTTGACGGCGTAGGTGCCGGAGGGGATGGGCCGGTACAGGCCGCCCCGGCCGCACACCGCGTCGAAGTCCGACAGGCGGAAGCCGCTCTGCGCCACGGCGTCCAGAATGGCCTGCTGGCGGTAATCCGCCTGGTCGATGACCCGGTCGAAGCGGTCCAGCTCCTGGGGGGAGTGGTCCACGGTGGTCTTATAAACCTGCGTCTCCTCGTCGAAAACGGCCACCTTGGTGCTGGTGGCGCCGGGGTTGATGACTAATACCTTCATGGGCAGGCTCCTCTCTGTATGAGAATTTCACCGAATAACTTAATGAACAGTTCCATTATGGCAGTGTCGGGCCGGTTTGTCAACGGTGATTTCCGGCGGGAACCAAACCTTGTGGGACCCCACAAAAAAACCGCCTCCGGCCCTGTCGTTTTGACAGAACCGGAGGCAGTGCCGCCGGGAATTATTGCAGATTCAGCCGCTTTTTCAGCATCAGCAGGGTCAGCATGTAGTACGCCGCCCCCAGCAGGGCGGACACCCCCGCCGCCGCCCACGCCAGGGAGCTGAACACCTGCACCACCGGCAGGTTGGTCCAGAGGTCAGGGTTGATATTGATCTGAATGCCCACCGAGGCGAAAATGGACCCGATGGTCTGGGTGACGATGCCGAAGCCGATGTAAAACACCACCGACAGCAGGACCTTGTGGTTGGAGAAGCTGTGGCCCAGGGAGATGGCGGCGTAGAACTTCAGGAATGACACCAGGCAGGACACCAGGCACAGCACCACCAGGGCCGCGGCGCAGCCGGTGAGGTTGCCGGACAGATGCTGCCGCAGGCTCCGCAGCCCCTGGGCGATCAGGGAGAACACGTTCTCCCGGCCCACCACGGAAATTTCCGCCATCCACGCCAGCGCCGCCAGCACTGTGGACAGGACGCTCCACACCAGGGCCACCAGCAGCTTGGACCAGATCAGCTGGCTGCGGCTCACCGGCAGGGTGAACATCAGATACCCCTCGTCGGTCATCAGGTTCTTATAGAACCGGTACACCATCAGCACCAGGGTCAGCAGCAGCATACCGAAGGTGGTCACGCCGAACAGGGTGGCAAACACCGTCTGGACGACGGACAGCACCGTGCTCTCGGGATACCGGCCCAGCAGGCTGCCGAACAGGGTGCAGCCCCCGCAGGACACCAGCAGCAGGGCATACACCGGCAGCATGATCCGCCCGGTGGCCCGGAACTCGTATTTCAGCAGCTTACTCAGCATAGCGGAACACCTCCCGGAACAGCTCGTCCACGCTGCAGCCCTTTTCCTGGCGGATCTGGTCCACCGACTGCTGCAGCAGAATGCGGCCCTTGTTGATGAAAATCACGTCGTCCAGCACGTTCTCCACGTCGGCGATCAGGTGGGTGGAGATCACCAGGGAGGCATTCTCATTATAATTGCTGAGAATGGTGTGGATGATATAGTCTCGGGTGGCGGGGTCCACGCCGCCGATGGGCTCATCCAGCAGATACAGCCGGGCCCGGCGGCTCATGACCAGGATCAGCTGCACCTTTTCCCGGGTGCCCTTGCTCATCTGCCGGATCCGCAGTTTAGGGCTGATCTCCAGGGCCGTCAGCATATGCTCGGCGGCGTCCCGGTCGAAATCCGGATAGAAATCGCAGAAAAAGTCCAGCAGCTGCACCACGTTCATCCACCCGGACAGATACGTCCGCTCCGGCAGATAGGACACCAGCTCCTTGGTCTCCGGCCCCGGGGCATGGCCGTCGATGGTGACAACGCCGCTGCTGGGGACCAGCAGGCCGTTGGCCAGCTTGATCAGGGTGGACTTGCCGCTGCCGTTGGGGCCTAAAAGCCCCACGATGCGCCCGGGCTCCACCGTCAGACTGACGTGGTCCAGGGCCAGGGAGCTGTCGAAATATTTGGTCAGCTCCCTGCATTCCAGAATCGCCATGTTACTCCTCCTTCCATTCCTCCAGCAGCGCCTTCACCTGCTGCCGGTCATAGCCCAGCTGCGCCATGGACTCCAGATATTCCCGGGTCCGGCTGCGGGCCAGGTCCTCCTTGGCGCTCTGGATCACGGCGGTATCCTCCGTGACAAAGCGCCCTGCCGTGCGCTGGGTGTGCAGCAGGCCGGTGCCCTCCAGCTCCGCCAGGGCCCGCTGCACGGTGTTGGGGTTCACCCCCGCGTCCGCCGCCAGCTCCCGCACGGTGGGAAGCCTCCCCCCGCTGGGAATGGAGCCCGACAGAATGGCCAGGGTGATCTGCTGGGTCAGCTGGGTATAGATGGGTTGGTCGTTGCGAAAATGCCACTCCATGGCCCCGCCTCCTTGTGTTAATGTCTTATGCAAGTAATACAATAATACAAATGCGGCCCGTTGTCAAGCCCCAAATGTAAATTTTTTCCCCATCGGTTGACGGGGCGGGCCGGGAAAGCTATACTGGAAGATGAAAAGAGGTATCCACCCCCTTCCGCGAGAAAGGAGAGTTTTTCATGAATCACAGCTGGAACCACGACCCCTTCCAGGGGGGCGGGCCGGTGCCCCACCGGCCGAAAAAACAGCGCCGGCCCATCGGCACCCCTGTGGGGCGGACGCTGCTGAACCTGGCGGTGACGCTGGTGTTCGGAGCCATCTATTTCTATGTGACGCTGCCGCCGCTGAACCTGCACTCCGGCGACTTCTATGTGTTCGTGCTGCTGCTGTGCGCGGTGTACTGCGGCTGCGCGGTGCTGACCTCCGGGTTTCAGGGCAGCGGGGCTAAGGGCTACTTCGGCTTTGTGAAAAAGCAGTGCACCGTCCCCTTTGTGCTGGGCCTGGTGCTGGTGGTCACGGCGCTGATCGGCGCGGCCATCGGCTGGGAGGTGTTCCGGGCCGGGTCCTACCGGGACCTGCTGACGGTGGAGACCGGCGACTTCGCTGCCGACATCAAGGAGATCAGCTATGACCAGATCCCCATGCTGGACCGGGACTCCGCTGAGAAGCTGGGCAACCGCAAGCTGGGCGAGCTGGCGGACATGGTGTCCCAGTTCGAGGTGGCCGGGGACTATACCCAGATCAACTACAAGGGCCGCCCGGTGCGGGTGACGCCCCTGCGCTACGGCGACTGGATCAAGTGGCTGAACAACCGCTCCGACGGCCTGCCCGCCTATCTCATCATCGACATGGTCACCCAGAACGTGGACGTGGTGCGCCTGGACCAGGGCATCCGCTATACCACCGCCGAGCACTTCAGCCGGAACCTGGGCCGCTATCTGCGCTTCCACTATCCCACCTATCTGTTTGACACCCCGGCCTTCGAGATCGACGAGGAGGGCAACCCCTTCTGGGTCTGCCCCCGGATCAAAAAGACCATCGGCCTGTTCGGCGGCACGGACATTGCCGGTGCGGTGCTGGTGAACGCCGTCACCGGCCAGTGCACCTATTACGACGCGGCGGACGTGCCCGCCTGGGTGGACCATGTGTACCCGGCGGAGCTCATCGAGCAGCAGTATAACTACCACGGCGCCTATATCAACGGCTTCATCAACTCCCTGTTCGGCCAGCGGGACGTCACCGTCACCACCGACGGGTATAACTATCTGGCCATCGGCGACGACGTGTATATGTACACCGGCATCACCTCCGTGGTGTCCGACGAGTCCAACATCGGCTTTATCCTGTCCAACCAGCGCACCAAGGAGACCCGGTTCTATACCGTGGCCGGGGCGGAGGAGTTCTCCGCCATGGATTCCGCCCGGGGCCAGGTGCAGCAGATGAACTACACCGCCACCTTCCCGCTGCTGCTGAACATCGCCGACCAGCCCACCTATTTCATGGCCCTGAAGGACGCGGCGGGGCTGGTGAAGATGTACGCCATGGTCAACGTCAGCCAGTATCAGATCGTGGCCACCGGCAGCGACGTGGCTGAGTGCGAGGGCAACTATCGCCAGATGCTGGCCCGCAACAACCTCATCGACAACTCCGACGCCAACATCCCCGCTGATACCCAGGAGGCCACCGGCGTGCTGACGGATATCCGCACCGCCGTCATCGACGGCAACAGCCGGTACTATCTGCGGCTCCAGGGCGAGAGTGTGTACTATGTGCTCTCCGCCGCCGACGCGCCCCAGGTGGTGACCCTGAACACCGGCGACCGGGTGACCATCACCTACCGGCCCCAGGAGGACGCCTCCATTCTGGAGGCTACCGCCGTCACTTTGGTGTCCGGCAGCAGCGGTACCGGCACCGTTGACAACCCCCCGGACCCCATCAAAATCAACCCCGCCCCGGGCATCGGCGACATCATCACCGACCCCGGCGACGGCGGACGGGTAGAGCTCCCGGTGGAGCCGCCCCCCGAGGAGGTCCGGCAGTAAGGAATAGGAACTGTCCCAAAAAGGTCCCCGGCGCACTGCGCCGGGGACCTTTTGACGATATTTTTTCACTTTCCGCTGACGCTCAACAGAGCGGTGGGCAGGCTGCCGTCCAGCAGCAGGATGCACCGGCGCAGATCGTCGCCGATGTTCTCCGGCATGCCGGACTCGATCCAGTCGAACACGCCGCTCAGCAGGCCCCGGGCATAGAACCGGGACACGAACTCCAGGTCCTCCTGCCCCACGTCCAGGCCCACCGCCGCCTGATCCACGATCCGGCGGATCACCGGGCCGTAGCCCTGCATCAGATAGCGCTCCAGGTCCCGGCGATTCACGGAGCGATAGGCGTTCATCACCAGGTGCCGCTTGCTGCGCAGAGCATCGGTGATGGTGTGCAGCTCCTGCCGCCAGTCGCCGCCGGCCTCCCGGACGGTCTGGGCCAGGTTGGCGGCCTCCCGTTCAAAGATCCAGCGCATCAGGTCGTACACGTCATGAAAATGATAGTAAAACGTCTGGCGGTTCACACCGCACCGGGCCACAATGTCCTTGACGGTGATTTTTTCCAGGGTTTTGGTTTCCAGCAGCTGGCACAGGGCCTCTGCCAGGTCGTGCTTTGCGTTCATCGGCAGCAGTCCTCCTTTACATGATGCCGGATTTTTCCTTGCTGCGGGCGATGAGCCGGTTCAGCGGCCTGGCCGGGTAGTACAGCAGCATACCCAGCGCCGCAAACAGCACGCACATGCCCGCCATCACAGCCAGATTCGTCCAATATACGTTTTCATACCGTCCGGCGATGGTCTCCCGGAGCATATCCATGCCGTAATGGAACGGCATCAGGACATACAGCTTCTGGAACACCTCCGGCAGCACGTCGATGGGATAGGAGCCGCCGGAACCGGCCACCTGGATGACCATGATGATCACGGACAGGGCCATGCCGATGTTGTCCAGGGCGTACACCAGGGCGAAGTTCATCATGGTGAAGTTCAGGCTGCACACGCAGCAGGCCAGCAGGAACAGCCCCGGGTGCAGGCACTGCATCCCGATATAGTACACGCAGCCAAGCCCCGTTACCAGCGCCTGGACCATGCCCACCAGGAAGAACAGCTGGTATCTTCCGAAGAACCGCTGCCAGGGACGCAGCAGGGGCAGCGGCGGAATGGGGGCGTTCACATGGATCATGGTGGCCGTCAGCAGGGAGCCCACAAACAGGGCCAGCATGATGTAATACGGGGCCATGGCGCTGCCGTAGGTGGTGATTTCATACACGGGCACCGTCTCCATGGCGATGGGGTCGGACAGATACCCGGCCAACTCCTCGGGGTTGTTTTCCAGCACGTCCAGAAAGCGGCGGAAGCCGTCGCTGGTGACAATGCGCTCCACATCGTCCGACAGCTTCCCCAGGTCCCCCCGCAGGGTGGCCGACAGCTGGATGGCCCCGCCCAGGGTGGTGCCCGTGGACTGGATGGCGTCCTGATACCGGCCCAGCTTATCCCCCAGGGCCGTCAGCCCGCCGGACACGTTGTCGAACACGTTCTGAACGGCCTGGAGCTTCTCCTGCACGTCCCGGTTCAGCTCCTCCACCCGCTGGTTGACGCTTTCGCTGATGCGCAGAGCCGCCTCCCGCAGGTCCTGGCGGACCTGATCCAGCTTGGCCTGAACCTCCTGGTTCCAGGACTCCAGCTGGCTGGGGTCCTCCAACTTTTTCAGCAGGTCCCGAAGCTCCCCGATGTGGTAAATGGCGTTGCCCAGCCGCTCCTGGATGGCGGGATAGTTGTCGGCATAGTCCCGCAGCTTCTCCAGCCGCTGCTGCTGCTCCGCCAGCCGCTCATCCAGCCGCTGGGCGGGGCCTGCCAGAAAGTCCGCCACGTCCTCCGCCGTTCCCATGGCGGCGGCCAGGTCGGCGGCGATGACGTCCAGCTGGTTGTCGATGTCCTCCAGCTGCCGGGCAATCTCGGCCTCGGCCTCGTTCAGGCGGCCCACGCCCCGGTTCAGGGCGTCCTGCACGCCGGACAGGTCGCCGCTTTTGACGATGTTGTTCAGGTCGTCAGACACCACCCCGGCACAGGCCAGGATGCTGTCCGTCTGGTCCACCAGGGTCTGCATGGCCGTCAGGGTGTTCTCCAGGGCCAGGAGACTCTGCTGGGCGCTGCCCAGCTTCTCGATGATGCCCTGGGACACGTCGTCGGCGTCCAGGCCCAGGGCCTTGCACACGGAGCTGACGGTGGTAACGGCGTCGGTCACGGTTTCCACCACCGTGGCGTTGATCTCGTCCTGCACGGCGGTTTTGGCCTTATTGGTGATTTTGGGGGCAATGGCGTTTTTCTTCTGATTTTCGTAATACTGGATCTGGGGATGCCGCAGGTCCGTGTCCAGAATGCTGACAAAGTCCCCGGTGAAGTCCGAGGGCACGATCAGGGCGGCATAGTATTTGCCGGAGCGGACGCCCTCCAGGGCCTCCTCCCGGGAATCCACAAAGTCCCAGCCCATCTGGTGGTTGCTTTTCAGACCGTCCAGCACCATGGAGCCGATGTTCAGCTTCAGGCCCAGCAGCTCATAGCCCTCGTCCTCGCTGGTAACGGCCACCCGGATGTTGGAGGTGGAGTCCGGGCCATAGGGGTCCCAGTTGGAGAAAATGTTGAACCAGGCATACAGGCACGGGATCAGGCACAGACCCATGATGACCACCACGGCCACCACGCTGGCGCTGATGCGCTGCCAGTCGGACCGGAAGATTCTCCAGATATTTCTCATTTCCGTTCCTCCTTTGAGCCGTTCCCCTGCTGCTCCATATATTGGAAGATGCGTCCCAGCTCGTGGGACAGCGACTCCAGACCCCGGGCCAGCTGCTGCACGTCCGTCTGAAGCCCGGCCAGCGCCTGGTTCAGGTCAGGGGAAACAGGCTGCGGGGCGGCCTGGGATGCCGGCGGGACAGGGGTGGACACCGGCGGGACGGGGGCAGGATTTTCCGGGACGGAGACGGGCGCAGGCTCCGGTGCGGCAGGCGCGGCCTCGGCGCCCCGCAGACCCTGGAGCAGCTGGTCCAGATCCTCCTCCGCCTGGGCGGCGGACTGGGCAAAGCTCTCCTGCTCCTCCTGGGGCGGGTCGGGGGGCAGGTCCGGCTCCTGGCCCCGGCCCAGCAGCATGGGCAGCAGCTGGGGCATGGCGCTGGGCAGCGGCGTCAGCTGGTCCAGCTCCACCTCTTTTTTGGTGATCTTCTTGACCTTGTTCTGCATTTCATAGTCGATGTATTCCACGGCGATGAGATAGGCCGCGATGCCGAACATGGACATGATCCAAAGCAGCAGGAAGATCACCCGGGAGCCTTCCGACAGGAACAGCAGCACCAGGAACACCAGCGGCACCAGCAGCAGGCTCAGCATCCCCTTGCGGATGCGGCGCTGGTTGCCGCTGTGGAACTGAAGGACCTCCTGCAAAAGGGCCTGATATAATTGGCTGTATTTCTTTTCGTCCATGGGAAGTCCTCCTTTCTTACAGCATTTCGGTTTCTTCCAGCTTCTCCTCCATGAAGTGGTTCAGACCCATGAAGGGCTTGCGCACCCACAGGCCGATGAGCAGGGCCGCCGCGCCGAAAATCAGCAGGCAGCCGATGTTCTTCAGCCAGGTCAGCCCATACAGGCCGCAGATGCACTCCCGCATGGCGTCGATGGCATAGGGGAAGGGGAAGATGTGATAGATCTTCTGATACACGTCCGGCAGCAGCTCGATGGGGAAGGTGCCGCTGGACCCGGCGATCTGGAGCACCATGACCACCACCACGATGGCCTTGCCCACGTCGCCGAAGGAAATCGTCAGGGAATAGATCAGCAGGCTGAACACCAGGGAGGTGATGGCCCCGGTGGCAAACAGCAGGGCAGGCTCCACGCACTGAATTTTCAGCACCAGCAGGTCCCCGGCCACGATGACGGCGGCCTGGATCTGGCTCAGGACAAAGAACAGGAAATACCGGCCGAAAAACAGCTGATAGGGCTTGGGAGCCACCAGACCCTCCCGCCGGGCGTGGGGCTTGAGAATGGCCACCAGCATGACGCCGCCCACCCAGATGGCCAGCACGGAATAAAAGGGGGCCATGGCGCTGCCGTAGTTATCAATGGGATACACCGGCTCCACGGAGGTCTGCACCATCTGGGAGAAATAGGCGCCGTAATCCTCGGGGTTGCCCCCCAGAATGTCCAGCAGGGTATCCAGATAATCGGGGCTGTCGCTGTCCTCCAGGCCGCCCAGCAGACTCCCCAGCTTGTCGATGGCCTGGCCCATGGCGGTGCGCCCCTGGGACATGAGCCCGTCTAAGGTCCCTGCCGCCGCGGAGGCCGCCGCCAGCAGGTCCCGGGTGTCCGCCGCGGTGCCGTGGAAGCCCTGAAGCAGGTCCTCGGACTGATCCAGCACGTTCTTCACGTCGTTGACCACGTCGTCAAACACCGGGGTCAGCAGGGTGTCCGCCAGCTTTTCCAGCTGGGCCGCCAGGGCGATGGTGTCCTGCAGCACGGCGGAATTCTCCTTCAGCCCGTCGGCCAGGGTGTTCAGCCGGTCCCGCAGCTGATAGCAGCTGTCCGCCAGGCGCTGGGCGGCAGCCGCCGCCTCGGCCCCCACGGGCCCGGCCTCCACCGCCACGGACTTGGCCCAGGCCATGAGCCTGTCGCCCATGTCGCCCATGGTCTGGGCGGCATCCCGGAGGTTCTCCTGAATCTCCGGCAGCTGGGCGTCCACGTCGATGCCGTTGAGGAACTTCTCCGCCGCGTCAAAGGCCTTGTCCAGGGCGGTCTGGGCCTTGTCCAGGGCGGCGTGGACCTTCCGGTTCAGCTGGGCTACGGTGTCCAGAATCTCCTGGCCGTCGGGCCGGTTCTGGTTGATGTTGGAAACCAGGTCCGACAGGTCCTGGCGATAGCTGCTGTTGTCCTGGCCTGCGGCCTGGAAGGCGTCGATGGTTTTGGCACAGGAGCGCAGCAGGCTGCGGGTCTGGCCCAGCAGGCCCTGGACGGAGCCCACGGGGTCGTCGCCCTTCAGCTGGTCCGACAGGTCGTTGGCCCCCCGGAAGATGGCGTCCACCACCACGTCCAGATAGCTCTTGCTGATGGTGGTTTTCAGGGACGACACCGCCGTGTCGGTGATCTTGGTGGCCACGGCGTTCTTTTTGTAGTTTTCGTAATAAGTAATGGTGGGCTTGCCGGTCCACTCCGTCAGCATGTGGTACATATTATAGGAGAAGTCCTGGCCGATGACCACGGCGGCGTAGTAATCCCCGGCATAGACGCCCTGCTGGGCCTCCTCCTTGGTGTCCACAATGACCCAGTTGATGCTGGTGCTGCTGCGCAGGCCCTCCACCACCTCCCGGCCCTTGTTGACCTGGGTGCCGTCCTCCTCGGTCCAGCCCTTATCCAGGGACGCCACGGCGATGCTGATGTTGCCGGTGTTGCCGTAGGGGTCCCAGTTGGAATAGATATTCAGCCAGGCGTACAGGCTGGGCAGCACCGCGATGGCCAGGGCCACCGCCAGAGCAAAGAAATGCGTAAACAGCGAACGGGCGTCCGCCTTGATGATGCGCCAGATGTTCCGCATACGTTCCTCCCGCTTCCAAAAACAGATTCCGCGCCGGGGCGCGGCGTTTTGACAGTGTATAGACTATTATACTATACACTGTCAAAATTTCCACCCTTTTTTTGCATTTTTCAAGATTTGTTCATATCTTCCGGCAGGAGCCGGGCCATATCCTCCGGCAGCGGGGCTGTTACCGTCAGGCGGCGGCGGGTGACGGGGTGGGTCAGCTCCAGCCGGTGGGAGTGCAGGGCCGGGCGGGGGATCAGGGTTCGGTCCTCGGTGCCGTAGAGCCAGTCCCCCAGCAGGGGGTGGCCAATGGCGGACAGGTGCAGCCGCAGCTGGTGGGTGCGGCCGGTGCCGGGGGTCAGCCGCAGCAGGGCCCGGTCCGGCCCCTGCCACAGGGTCTCATAGTCCGTGTGGGCCGCCAGACCCGCCGGGTCCACCCGCCGCCGCAGCAGGGAGTCCGGCTCCCGGCCGATGGGCAGGTCGATGGACCCCGCCGCCGGGCTGGGCACGCCGCTGCACACCGCCAGATAGGTCCGGCGGAAGTCGCCGGAGTGGAGCTGCTCCATGCACAGCCGGTGGACATACCCGGTTTTGGCCACCACCATGACCCCGGTGGTGCCCCGGTCCAGGCGGTTGACGCAGTGGAAGCTCCCCTGGCCCAGATAGTGGCACACAGCCCCGGCCACGGTGACGGTCTCCTCCGTCAGGGCCGCCGGATGGATGGCGATGCCCGCAGGCTTGTTCAGCACCAGCAGGTCCTCATCCTCCCACAGGATGTCCAGGGGCCAGGCCACCGGCCGGATATGGGGATTGTCCCCGGGCAGGTCCGACACGTCGGCGGTGACGGCGTCCCCGGTGTGGAGCACCGCCGCCACCGTGGCGGGCCGTCCGTTGACCAGGATGGCCCCGGGCCGCCATTTCAGCCGGGACAGGAAGCTGCCGGAAATGCGCAGCTCCTGCCGCAGAAGCCGCCGCAGGGGCCAGCCCTCCTGCTCCGGGGCTACGATATGAGTCAGCAGGCGCATACATACCGCCTCCCTTCAAAAAAGCGTGACAAATTCCGTGGGAATATGATACACTATGACCATCTCAGATTCAAGGAGGATCTCCAAGTGGCATCGAAAGTTTATTGGGCCGACCTGCGGGCCGACTATCGGGAAAATCTGCCCCAGAAGCTGACCCGTCTGATGAAAACCGCCGGTATGGGCCAGATCGACTTTGAGGACAAGTTCGCGGCCATCAAGCTGCACTTCGGCGAGCCCGGCAACCTGGCCTTTCTGCGGCCCAACTGGGCCAAGGCCGTGGCAGACTTCGTGAAGGAGCGGGGCGGCAAGCCCTTCCTGACCGACTGCAACACCCTGTATGTAGGCGGGCGGAAAAACGCCCTGGACCACATGGACGCCGCCATGCTCAACGGGTTCTCCCCCCTGTCCACCGGCTGCCAGATCATCATCGCCGACGGCCTCAAGGGCAACGACGAGGTGGAGGTGCCGGTGCGCGGCGGCGAATATGTGCAGAAGGCCAAGATCGGCCGGGCGGTGATGGACGCGGACGTGTTCATCTCCCTGACCCATTTCAAGGGCCACGAGGAGGCGGGCTTCGGCGGCGCGCTGAAGAACATCGGCATGGGCTGCGGCAGCCGGGCCGGTAAGATGGAGCAGCACAACGCCGGGAAGCCCCATGTGGCCCAGGACCACTGCGTGGGCTGCGGCGCCTGCACCCGCATCTGCGCCCACAACGGCGTCACCGTTACGGACCGCAAGGCCACCATCGACCACAGCAGGTGCGTGGGCTGCGGCCGGTGCATCGCCGTCTGTCCCCGGGACGCCATCCGGGTGAACTGGGACGAGACGGTCACCAATCTGAACCGGAAGATCGCCGAATATGCCCAGGCGGTGGTGGACGGGCGGCCCTGCTTCCACATCAGCCTGGTCATCGACGTGTCTCCCAACTGCGACTGTCATCCGGAGAACGACGCGGCCATCATCCCCAACGTGGGCATGTTCGCCAGCTTTGACCCGGTGGCCCTGGACATGGCCTGCGCCGACGCGGTAAACGCCCAGCCGCCCCTGCCGGGGGCCGCTGCCGCCGGGGACTGCGGCCATGACCACTTCCACCATCTCCATCCGGAGACGGACTGGATGAGCTGCCTGGAGCACGCCGAAAAGCTGGGCATGGGCAGCCGGGAATATGAGCTGATCAAAATCTGACCGGAATCTGCAAAAACCGGGCGTGCCGCCTGCGCGGCACGCCCGGTTTTTATGCGTGGGGCTTTACGTCCTGATAGAACATGTTCCAATCCACCTGATAGGCCCGGAGGGCGTTGGGGTTGTGGCAGATCATCCGCAGGTGCATGCCGGGGTGGTCCCGGAGGAAGTCCGTCATGGCCTTCAGGGCCACATGGGCCGCCTGGGGCAGGGGATAGCCGTATACCCCGGTGCTGATGGAGGGGAAATCCACCGTGCGGCAGCCGTGGGCCAGGGCCAGCTCCAGGCAGCTGAGATAGCAGCTGCGCAGCAGGGCCGCCTCCCCGTGATCGCCGCCCTGCCAGATGGGGCCGGGGGTGTGGATCACATAGCGGCAGGGCAGGTTATAGGCCCCGGTGAGCTTGGCATGGCCGGTTTCGCAGCCCCCCAGGGTGCGGCACTCGGCCAGCAGGCCGGGCCCGGCGGCCCGGTGGATGGCCCCGTCCACCCCCAGGCCCCCCAGCAGGGTGGTGTTGGCGGCGTTGACGATGGCGTCCACCCGGGATTGGGTGATGTCACCCAGGATGATGGAGATGTTTTCCATGGGTTCCTCCTGTACGATGTGCTGCTGCTTTGCGGGCAGCAAAAATGTTGAATAGGTCAAAAAGCTCTTTGCGTTTTGGCTTCTTATATGTTATAATCAACAATATAAGAAGAAATTTTGAACGGAAAGGTGGTGAATTCTTGTGTGGGTTGTCATTCTCAGTGTGGTTTGCTCCCTAGCCGCCTATTTTGCAGGGTTATATGTGAGTATTATATCGTATGGTATATATGACATAGGAGCTGCTTTTGCCGTCATTACCATGGGGGCGTTTATCATGTACCAACTGAGAGGAAAAAAGAAGAAGTAGCGGGCATCTCCGGCTTTTGCCGGGGATGCTTTTTGTATACAAGTCGCAATATTCCTATCGGATATTACGTCTTGTTTTCGCTTTCCAGCTTCCGCAGGGCCTTGCGGAACTGGAAGCTGAACAGGAGCACCGTGCCGGTGACGGCGATGGTATCGGCCACGGGCTCCGCCAGGAACACGGCCCGGGTCTGGTCCGCCAGCAGGTGGGGCAGCAGATAGATCAGCGGCAGCAGCAGCACGAACTTCCGCAGCACCGCCACGATGATGGAGCAGGGGGCGTTGCCGATGGACACGAAGGTCATCTGGCAGGCGATCTGGATGCCCATCAGGAACAGGGCCCCGCAGTAGATCCGCAGCATCCCGGCGGTGAAGGCCACCAGCTCCGGCTCCGGCGTGAAAATCCGGGCGAAGGCCCCGGGGAACAGCTGGATGCAGGCCCACAGCACCAGGGCGTAGCCCAGGCAGACCTTCAGCAGCAGACGGAAGGTCTGGCGCACCCGCCGGGCGTTGCCGGCGCCGAAGTTATAGCTGGAGATGGGCTGAGCCCCCTGGGCGATGCCCTGCAAGGGCAGCATGGCAAACTGCATGACGCTGGAGAGGATGGTCATGGCCCCCACGGCCAGGTCGCCGCCGTATTTCAGCAGGGAGGCGTTGAAGCACACGGAGATGACGCTTTCGCTGGCCTGCATGATGAAGGTGGCGGTACCCAGGGCCACGCAGGGCAGAATCAGCCGGGGCCGGATGGGCAGGGACGCCTTTTCCAGCCGCAGCAGGGTCTGCTTCCCCCGCAGGAAGGTCACCACCCATACGCAGGATACCGCCTGGGACAGCACCGTGGCCAGGGCCGCGCCCCGGACGCCCATGTCCAGGGCGAAGATGAACAGGGGGTCCAGCAGGATGTTGCACACCGCGCCGATGAGGACGGTTTTCATGCCCACCCGGGCGAAGCCCTGGGCGGTGATGAAGGCGTTCAGGCCCAGGGTCAGCTCCACAAACAGGGTGCCCAGGGCATAAATCTGCATATACTGGACGGCATACCCGATGGTGTTCCCGCTGGCGCCGAAGGCCAGCAGCAGAGGACGGTTCCAGATCAGCAGCACTGCCGTCAGCACCAGGGAGATGCCCACCTGTAAAGTGAAGCACCCGCCCAGGATCCGCTGGGCCTGGTCATAGTCCCCCCGGCCCATGGCGATGGAGGCCCGGGGCGCGCCGCCGGAGGACACAAAGGCCGCAAAGGCGGAGATGATCATGATGATGGGCAGGCACACCCCCACGCCGGTCAGGGCCAGGCTGCCGTCACCGGGGATATGGCCGATGTAGATGCGGTCCACGATGTTATACAGCATATTCACCAGCTGGGCGATCACCGTGGGCACCGCCAGCTTCCACAGGAGCCGTCCTACCGGCTCCGTGCCCAGAAATTCCTTGTCCTGCGTCATTATGCGTCCTCCTGTGTCATTTGGGATAGATTCCGGCGGAAGCCCTCCAGGCAGCGTCGGAAGGCCGCCAGGTCCTCCGGCTCCAGGCCCCGGGCCAGGCGGCGGAAAAACGTCTCCTGCAGCTCACGGCCCTGCTGCACCACAGGCCCGGCCTTCTCGGTGCACACCAGGCGGCACTTGCGCCGGTCCCCGGGGGCGGGCTGCCGCAGCAGATACCCCTCCTGCACCAGCTTCTCCACATGGAAGGAGACGATGCCCGGCTTCAGCCCCCGATAGGTGCACACGTCCCGGGCGGTGTCCAGGCCCGGGTTGTTGGCCAGAAACAGCAGAATGTCCACCCCGTTGGGGGCCAGACCCTCCCGGCGGCACAGGGGCTGCATGGCGGCGGTGTAGCCCTCCAGCAGCTGCCGGGCGGCAATGGATACCTGATAGGCGTTGGTCATGGCGATTCCTCCGATTTTGAAAGGTTCAATTTTGAACGATTCGTATTATACACCCTCCGCCGCCCGGGCGCAACCGGGAAATGGAAGAAAACAAAAGGACGTTATTCGACACCATGCTGATTTTGCTATTTGAAATAATGCAATGCGTTAATAAATAATAGTCCTACATTAATAAATAATTGTTTTACATTTTTCGCTTTACTTTTCGTTTTTTGTGGTATAATTGGTACAAACGGGCCTGTTAAACTTCACAAAAATGGAATTAACTGGAAAGGACGATTATTATGCATGACAGACCTCGCATAAGAGGAAAATGCCTGATTACCTGGCTCTTGTCCCTTGCATTCATGATGAGTCTGGTCTTAGTTCCGGCATCAGCCGCAGGCTTTGACGGAGCAACATTTGCTGCCCCTATCCTGCAAGATGTGGAAAGAATTGAGAAGGACAACCTAGCAGAGCCGGAAACTTTGCTTCGGACGTTCTCGAGAGAACCCACTCGATTTTTAACCTCAGATGTGAAAGAACAGCTTTCGACCCTTCAATTGAGTAATGAAATTCCACAGCAAGCGCAACTTATCCGGGATAATTTTCTTAATCGAGAAGTTACTCGCCTGACCTTTGATACCTATGAAGCAGATATTGATCAAACGGGTCAAGTCGTATCCATGACCAATTATGCTGACATGCATGATAATGATGACACCATTTTGGATGGAGAGAATACCGACCCCAGCGCATATCCTGTGACTAAGGGGGAAGCGCTGGCCTTGGCTGACCAAATTGCTAAGGATTATCAATTGGATGGCTACCAGTTGGTGGAATGCTCCAACGATATTCCGGCCACTTGGCTGCTGCTTTGGCACAAGCAGCTGGATAACGGCGTATTGAACCCCTATGATATGGTGACTGTCACAGTGGACGCCCGGGACGGGTCTGTCATGCTGATGGACCGCAATAAGGAAACACTGGATGAAGCGGATGTTGTCGTTACGGAAACCGGTGCTATTCGCCGGTCACAGCCGCTGCGGCAGGAGTTGGGTGGACTGGCGGTTTCCTCCACGGAGTTGACGGTATTCCGGCCTAATTTCTATTGGGAATCCACGGAAGTTGCTTATCAAGAGGCGGATTTTATTCGTTTGGCATGGCGCGTGACCTTGGAGGACGGCTCTGCCATTTACATTGATGCTCGGACCGGCGAGACTTTGGGGGGAGATCAGACGTTATCCATGCGTTCGCGTGCTGTGTGTGCTATACCCAATGTGGCCGGGGGGCAGGATTGCGTTAACTATGCATCCAAGGGTTTGGCTGCTTTAGGATATACTAAGCATTTGAACGATGTATGTTACTTCATTGAGGAAGCGGATATAGATTATATTCTGAATAAGTCTAATTTAAAGGCTTTGTATCTGAGGTGCCATGGAGATAGTCATAGCAAGCGGATCATGGATTTTGATGATTCAAGGTATGAAAGATGGAATTTGAGTTATAAAGATATAAACGGCGGTTTTAGATTCGTCCTTTTGGATGCATGCTATTCTGCCAAAAAGGCATATTTTTCAGATGCATTCCTTGGAGAAAAGAAGGATGACAAATGCTTTGTTGGATGGAACGAAGCTATTACAACAGGAGCATCAAGGTACTTTGACTTCATTTTTTGGAACCTTATGGCATCTAACACACCAACTGTATTAGATGCCGTCTTGCAGGCCCGGTCAAGCGCACTTCGAATTTATAGTGATTGCAACCCCGGGTTCCGAGGTGACGTTGGTTTCGACGGATACGCAGCGTGAACGGATTTAGACTTTGTGGACGCAGAAAGGACGTGTCGTATGAAAATCGCGAAAATTCTCCTGCCTCTGGCCTTGTGCTTCTTGCTGCTGGCCGGGTGCGGAAAAAAGGTGGAGCGGGCCAATCCCGAGGACTACAGGGACCACCCGTATCAGGACGTGGCCCTGGGCACCGTGGCGGACCCGGAACGGATCGTCCTGTCCAAGAACGGACGGGAGAAGGCGGTGTTTGAAAAGGGCAGCGACAGCTATCAGAAGATCACCGGCATGATCCGGTCGCTGATGGAAGCGCAGCTGGACAAAAACGAACAGATAGAGGGCCTGGGCCGGAAGCTGGACCAGACCATGCTGTATATGAAGCTGGACGAGGGAACGTACCTGATTTATGAATATCCGGCGGATTCCTATGCCCCGGTGTACTTCTTCATCTCGGACTATCCCGATGACCTGCTGGTGTGCCTGGCCTCCGCCGATCCCCGGTACGAGGCAGGCCCCCACGCCTTCATCGGCGTTCGGGAGGTGCGGGACTATCTGAACAGCCTGTAAGCTGCGGCATCGCTGAAAACTCTAAAACGATCAACCAGGGGCGGTCCCGTGCGGGGCTGCCCCTGGTTGACTGTTTATAGAAAGCTACTCCTTATCCTCCGGGCACACGGTGCACTCCTTGTGCTTGGCGCCCTCGGTGGCGGGGAAAGAATGGGAATGACTGGCGGCCCCGCTATTGCAGGCGGACGCTTTCCGCCACCCGGACCACGTCGTCCACGGAGAAGCCCTGGCCGGTGACCAGCAGGATGGCGTTCAGGTCCTCCAGGGTGCAGGCGGCCACGGACACGCCCTCCTTGTGGATGGTGATGGCCGGATAGCCGCTGATGACCGTCTCCCGGACGTCGGCATTTTCCGTGTCCAGGCTCATGACGCCGCCGCTGCTGAAAAGCAGCAGCTCCACGTCCAGCCAGCAGCCGTCGGAGTCGGTGTAATGATAATTGGAAAATCCGCAGTCGGACCGCTGCTCCTCCAGGGTCAGCCCCACAGGCAGCCAGTTCACCACCGGCTCATAGGTCTGGCCGTTGGCGGGGGCGGCGTCAGGGTTCAGCCGCAGCTCCGTGTGGGTGGGGAACACCTTTGCCGCCCAGTGCAGGGCCTTGCTGCGCAGGGTAGGGGACACGGCGAAGGCCGCTGTGAGACACAGCACCGCCGCCAGCACCGCCACGGCCACCCGGCTTATGACGCGGCGGGTGGTCCGGCCTGCCGCCTGCCGGTCCCGGCGGCGGAAGCCCCGGCGAAGGGTCTGCATGCAGCGCTGCTGCAGGGCAGGGGACAGGGCCGCCTCCGGGTCCTCCTCCAGCGCCCGGCCCAGCTGCCGGGCCTGCCGGTCCTGCTGCCGGGCCACCTGTTCCATCAGCAGAACAAACAGGGCCTCCTCCCGGGCCTGTTGACGGTTGTTCATATTGCATCCACTTCCTTTCGCAGATTTCGCTTTCCTGGTAACCCCTCTATATAAGTAACACCGGTTCCGGGAATTTGCAACCGGGTTTTTGAAAAAATTTCTTTCTTTTCCGGGAACGGCCTCTATAATATAAAATGTCGATTTTTTGGTCCGGCGGCTGCCGCCGGGGAGAGGAGGGTCCATATGCTGCCGATCTGCATCCTTGCGATCCGGGACGATGACGACCGGGCCTATATGACCCGCCTGTTTGTGAAGTATCAGCGGCTGATGTATCGCACCATCTATGATATCCTGGGCGACAAGTGGGCCACGGAGGACGTGCTGCAAACCACCCTGCTGCGGCTCATCGACCATCTGGACACCCTGCGCCGGCTGGAGCCGGAGGGGCTGGCGGGGTATATTGCCGCCGCCTGCCGCCACACGGCCTATAACGCCGTCCGGGACAGCGGCCGCCATCCCTGGCTGCCGCTGGACGGCGGACCGGAGGTCCCGGATGAGCGGCAGGAGGTGGAGGACCGGGTGCTGCGCCGCCTGGAGCTGGACGCCCTGGCCCAGGTGTGGCCCCGGCTGGACGAGAACACCCGCTGGCTGCTGGAGGCCCGGTATATCCTGGACTATTCGGACGGGGAGCTGGCCCGGGAGCTGGGCGTGAAGCCCGACAGCGTCCGCATGGCCCTGACCCGGGCCAGGAGAAAGGCCCGCCGCCTGATGGAGAGCCAACACAACGAACAGAACGTATGAACCCCGGCGCACCGCGCCGGGGTTCAACAGCTTATCAAAAAAGCCTCGCAGAGTTTGCCGCCCGCAGGCGGCAAATGAAATGCAATCCATTTTTTGCCGGGGCGTGTACCTGGCAAAAAATTCTTCTCAGTCTGCAAGTGTGGAATTTGTTCGCTTTCAGCGAACAAATTATGCGCGCGGCAGACTGCAAGCCTTTTGTCCAAAAAGGGCTTCGCCTTTTTTGGACAGTCTCAACCCCTCTGCGAAAAGTTTTCGCAGAGGGGTTGAAGCATATTTACAGGCTCTTTTCCAGGGCGTGGACCCAGTCGGCCTTCAGGTAATAAATCAGGAACACCACACAGCTGACGCTCCAGGTGATGGGATAGGCCCAGAAAATGGTGGCAATATCCGGCCAGACCTTCAGGGCCAGGGTGATATAGCTGACCCGCAGGATGCACCAGCAGCCCAGCATGGTGTACATAGGCACCTGGGCCCGGCCCGCGCCCCGCAGCACGGCGGACACGCCGTGGGCAAAGGCCAGGAAGCAGAAGAACAGCGCCTCAATGTGGGACTGACGCACACCGATGGCCACCACGGCCGGGTCGTCGTTGAACAGCCGCATGGCATAGGGGGCCAGGAAAAACAGCGCCACGCCGATAAGCTCCGCCATGGCCATGGAGCACAGGATGCCGATCCGGGCACCCTGCTTGGCCCGGTCAAACTGCCCCGCTCCCAGGTTCTGGCCGATGAAGGTGGTCAGAGCCATGGCGAAGGCGGTGATGGGCAGGAACACGAAACCCTCCACCTTGGAATACGAGCCGCAGCCCGCCATGGCGTCGGAGCCGAAGGTGTTGATGTTGGACTGCACCACCACGTTGGCGATGGCGATGATGGAGTTCTGCACGCCGGAGGGAACACCCTGGGAAGTGATTTTCTTCAGCAGAGGCAGATCAAAGCCGATGCGCTTGATCTCCAGCCGGTACGGCCCGTCGGACCGGGTCAGCTTGATGATGCACAGGACGGCGCTGACCACCTGGCTGATCACGGTGGCTACGGCGGCGCCTGCCACGCCCATATCCATGGCCCCCACAAACAGCAGGTCCAGGGCCACGTTGACCACCGACGAGATAACCAGATAGTACAGGGGGCTGCGGCTGTCGCCCACCGCCTGCAGAATGCCCATGCCTGCGTTATACAGGATGGTGGCCAGGCTTCCCAGGAAGTACAGCCGGAAATACAGAATGGAGGTGTCCAGCACGTCCGCCGGGGTGCGCATCCAGGTAAGGATGGTGGGGGTGAAGAACACGCCCAGCAGGGTCAGCAGCACACCGCAGCACAGGGCAAAGGCGATGTCCGTGTGCACAGCGGAGCGGACCTTTTCATAGTTCCTGGCCCCGAAATACTGGGCGATGACGATGCCCGCCCCGATGAACAGGCCCATAAAAAAGCCTGTCATCATAAAAATGAGGTTGCCGCTGCTGGCCACAGCGGCCAGAGCCTGCTTGCCCACAAATTTGCCCACGATGACGCTGTCCACCGTGTTGTATAGCTGCTGGCAGAGATTGCCCAAAAAGACCGGCACTGCAAAGCTGACCATGCGCTTCCAGATGGAGCCGGTGGTCATATCGGTGCTGCGGTTGATGGCGGCCACGCCGCATCGCCTCCTTATGTAAAGAAATCGTCAGTTCCTTCATTATAGGGGGAAAATGCGGAAAGGTCAACCCTTCATCGCCAAAATAAGTGTTTTTGTCTTTGAATCGTGCACAAATGCGAAAATACGGCAAACGGATTCAGTGAAACCCGGCAGAAAAAATAGTTCTCCGCGCAGCGTCGGACCGCTGCGCGGAGAAGCAAAGGGGGGATGAGAGAGTAAATCGTTGTCAGTCGGCCAGGATCCGCACCGCACCCACATAGGTGCTGCTGTAATAGCCATCGAAATAGCTGATCTTGACCCCGCCGTTGGAGGTGGCGTGGATGAAGGCCCCGCCGCCCAGATAAATGCCCACATGGGAGATGTCGCCGCCGCCATAGGAGAAGAACACCAGGTCCCCGGCCAGCCGCTCCGCGGTGGACACCCGGGTGAAGGCGTACAGCTGGTCGCTGGCCCCGTGGGACATGCGATAGCCGAAGTGGGCGTAGACGTACATGGTGAAACCCGAGCAGTCGAACCCGCTGGGGGAGGCCCCGCCCCACACATACCGGGTGCCCAGGAAGGACTTTGCATAGTCCACCAGGTCCTCCCGGGCGCTCTTCACGGCGGAGGTCCCGGCGTAGTCGCTGTACTGCACGGTCTGGCACCCGTCAGCCCGGACATAGCCGGTGGTGCCGCTGAAGGTGATCTGATACCAATTGCCGTCCTCGGTGACGTCGTTGAGCCGGGCCACCTTGCCCTGGCGCAGGGTCCGCAGGGAGGCGGCGCTGTCGCTGGGTGCGGCGTACACGGTGATCTGACGGGCGGCCATGGCGCCGTCATAGGCGTCCAGCAGGGCCTGGCGGGCGGCCTGACGGCCGGTGCGGCGGGCGGCCTCGCGGTTGGCCTGGCGGGCGGCTTCCGCCTGCCTGGCTTCCTCCTCCTGCTGCAGCTGCACCGCCTGAACGGCCAGCTGGGACAGGTCCACCGTCTCCTCCTGCTCCAGCATCCCCAGGTCGATGGCGATGTTGGAATTGGCCTGGGCGGACTGGGACAGGCCGGCCTCCTCCAGCGCCTGCACGGCGGCGGAGTAGCTGGCGGCGGCTTCGGCCGCATCCTGTATCTGATGGCTCTGATCTGCGCTGACGATCCAGATGCTGGACAGCGTCATGGACACGGCCAGGAACAGACAGGCGAAACGTCGGGATACCATGGGTAAGACTTCCTTTCCATAAGGGGATTTTCTAACGACAAGAGATACTATACCACAATGGTTTCAAAAAAGCTACAAAAAATTACAGATTGGTAACAAAAGTTTTCAAAATGGTAAAAATTTACTGCCGTGTCACGCAAAACACGGCAGTAAACTCGATATTCAGGATAAAATCCTCATTTCCGCAGGTCGGCGATGGCCTGGCCCGTGGCCAGGATGGTCTCCCCGGCCCGGCGCACCCCGGCTCCGGCGGCCTTCACCAGCTCGTCCTTCACGTCCACCGCCAGGCGGCGGAAGATCTCGGAGATGATCTTTTTCTTCTCCTCGTCGGCCCCGGCATACTCCCGGATCAGGGCCGCTCCGGCGGCCAGACCGCCGCTGCGCAGGTCCTCCAGGGTCTTGGTGCGGCCGCCCCGGCTGAGGATGTCGAAAAACGCCCGGGAGAACTGCTCCCGCTCCTGGGGGCTCATGGAGCCGATCCACTCCCGCAGCACCCCGTCGGACAGCTGGCCCAGCTGGGACCGCTGGCCCAGGTGGACGAACCGGGGGCCTTCCACGCACCAGGACAGGGGCTCATGCTGCATAATGGACCGGGCGGTGCTGTCCACCACCTCATAGTCCTCGGCGTGCTCCAGCAGGACCCCCACGATGGAGGAGGCGGGGATATAGGTGAACAGCCGATCCGCCACCGCCTGATAGCTGGGGGTGTCCACCAGGTCCCGGCTGAAGCCCGGACCGTCGTTGTTATAGGCGGCGATAAGCCGCTTGCGCTGGAGCTTTTCGTCCAGGTGGACCGCCGCCCAGGCCGCCAGATTTCCTCCCTTGGAGTGTCCGCCGATGCGCAGGGCACGCCGGGGGCAGGCCCGGGCCACGGCCCCGGCATACTCCGCGGCCTTCACCTGGGCGGGGACGGCGGAAAGGAAGCTCATGTTGAAGTCCTCCTGCCAGCCCACAATGGTCATGTCCGTGCCCCGGTAGGCGGCGTATACGCTGCCGTCCGGCAGCAGGAAGGACACGGCGGCAAACTGCATCTGCCGGTCCTCGTCGTGGAGGCTCTCAAAGGCGAACAGGGACACCTCCCGGAACCGGGGCGTCTCCGCCGCCTGGCGCATCAGAGGGATGTAGTCCAGGGTGGACAGGCCCAGTTGCTCGTCCTCCTCCGTCAGCAGGCGGCACACGTCTCCCATGGGCATGGCGTCCTGAGGGTCGAAGCTGCGCAGCCGGGGGATGTTCTCCAGCTTGATATAGGAAATGATGCACAGGAGCAGGTTGTCCACCTCGTTGAACCCGTCCTGGGCAAAGGTCAGGTCGCCCCGCCACCGGAGGTAGTCGGACACGGTGGCGCTGGCTTTCGTCTCGTCAGACATGGGGGATACCTCCTTGTTTTGAATGTTATTGCAGGCTCTTGCACCGCTCGTCGGTGTTGTGGATTACCTGGGCCACGCTCTGACCCAGGCCGGGATACCCGGCGGTCAGGGTGTCCGGGGTGATCTCCTGGACCTCCTCCGCCTGGCTCAGGGCCCGGCGGTACCGCACCTGGCTCATGGTCATGTCCGCCTGCACCAGGCCGCCGTCATAGTCCCCGGGGGACACGGCGAAGAAGTCCTCGTTGCCGCCGCCCCGGCGATACAGCTGCCGCAGCAGGGCATACAGCGCCCCGCTGAGATAGTCCCCGGCGGCGGTGACGGCCTCCCGGCTGCCGGTTTTGCCCAGCTGGTCAAACAGGACCCCTGCGGTGTTCACCACCAGCTTTTTTTGCAGGGTGGCCATGATGCTGCCCCGCAGGCTGCCCTTTTCGCCGGAGGAGTCGTACACGTCCCCGGCCTCGATGATGGACCCGTCCCGGCTCAAGGTCCGGCCCAACAGATAGTCCGCCGACACGTGGTAATAGTCGCACGCCCGGGTCACGAAGGCCAGGCCCGGCTCCCGGATGCCGTTTTCATAGTGGCTCAGCAGGGCCTGGCTGATGCCCAGCTCCGCCGCCGCCTTCCGCTGGGAAACGCCCTTCTCCTGCCGCAGCAGGCTCAGCGTGCGGGAAAAGTCAGTTGCCATTCTCTCTCACCCATCTCTCTATTTTATACAGGAAGTTGATTATACCGCACTTTATACAAAAAGTAAATCCCTATTTTCCGCGGGAGCCATATTGGTCTCCCGCCCCTTTTCCCGGCAAATACCGGCGGATTTTCCGGAATTTACCGGGAATTAAATATGAAAAAGCTGTTAATTCCCGTGAAATCCCTTGACGGATGGGGGAAAACCATGTATCATATATTTTTGTAACGAATTTGTAACTTTTTGAGGCAACCTGATTATGAAACAAGACCTTATGCATAAAGACGTCAACGACGTCAACATCACGCCGGAGGAGCGGCGCAGCATCTGGCAGCTCTGGCGGCAGAATCTGAAGGACTGGGCCTGGTACATCCGGGAAAATCCCGACTGGCTGGACCTGGACATCCAGACCGCCGTGAAGCGCCACGTCATCGCCCCCCTGCGGGAGGGCTGGCATCGCCTGCGGAGTCTGGCCCACCAGAAGAAGCGCCGGGAGTTTCCGGAATCCGAAAACCGCCTGGCCCAGCTGCTGCTGTTCGCCTGGGGCAGTATGCCCCGGATGGGCGCGGGCCTGCGGGAGCGGTTTGCCCTGCGCCGCAAGCACAACATCCGCCGCAGCGGCAGCATCCGGGGCCTGCTGGAGCGGCTGCACCTGCACCCGGCCATCTTCCTGGGCACCTGCGTCACGGCGGCGGCGGTGATCGTGCTGCTGTCGGTATACACCATCGGCACCACCGTCCGCTATGACGGCATCAACCTGGGCACCGTGGGCTCCCGCCGGACGGTGGACCAGGCGGTGCAGCAGCTGGAGACCGTCACCCGCCAGACCTTAGAGGACCAGGACTACGCCATCGACACCGCCCTGCTGTCCACCCAGACCCATGTGGTCCCCCGCCGGGATCTGGAGAGCCGGGAGGAGTTCGCCGAGAACCTGACGGACCAGATCGGCGACGTCACCTATGGCTATACCCTGTATGTAGACGGCGAGGCCGTGGCCGCCACCACCTACGCCGGAGCCATCGATCAGCTGCTGGAGCAGATGAAGGCGGGCTATATCACCGAGAACACCGTGGACTGCAGCTTTGTGGAAAACGTGGAGATCAAGGAGGGCTATGTGGACAGCTCCCTGATCTCCAACCTGGGCTATATCGCTGAGAAGCTCAACGCCACCAAGGAGGGGGCCGTGGTATACACCGTGAAGCCCGGCGACGTGTGGTCCGCCATCGCCGAGGACAACGGCATGACCAACCAGCAGCTTCTGACCCTGAACCCCGGCTATGACATCGCCGTGCTCCACGCCGGGGACCAGCTGACCATCTCCAACGCCGTACCCTATCTGACGGTGGTGGCCGTGGAGCGGCAGAACTACATCCGGGACCTGCCCTATACCATCACCTACCGGGACGACGCCAGTATGTACCAGGGCGACACCAAGGTGCTGTCCAAAGGCGTGTACGGCAAGGCGGACGTCACCGCCAACGTGACCATCATCAACGGCGAGGAGACCGCCCGGGAATATGTGGCCTCCGTGACCCTGTCCCAGCCTGTGGCCGAGGTCCAGGCCCGGGGCACCAAGGTCCGGCCCACCTGGTTCCCCACCGGCAGCTTCCGCTGGCCCTGCTACGGCGTTATCACCTCCTACTTCGGCCCCCGCCGGGCCAGCGTGGCCGGCGCCTCCACCTATCATGAGGCCCTGGACATCGCCAACAGCTACGGTACCGCCATTTACGCCGCCGACGGCGGCACCGTGACCCTGGCCGGGTGGTACGGCGGCCTGGGCTACTGCGTGAAGATCGACCACGGCAACGGCTTTGTCACCACCTATGGCCACAACAGCTCCCTGCTGGTGTCTGTGGGCCAGCATGTGTACAAGGGCCAGCAGATCGCCCGCATGGGCTCCACCGGCATCAGCAGCGGCCCCCACTGCCACTTCGCCGTGACCCGCAACGGCACCCTGGTGGACCCGCTGAACTACCTGCCGTAAAAAATCAAAGCTCCGGGATGAGGTTCTCATCCCGGAGCTTTTGCATGGCGATTATTCCGTGTCCTGGGAGTCCTCCGGCTGGGGGTCCTCCTGGGGCTTTTCTTCCGGCTTGTCCTCCGGTTTATCCTCCGGTTGGCTGTCGAAGTCCGGCATGGGGATGGGCTCCGACACGATGTTGATGTGCTTGGCGGGGGCCTCGATCACGTCCGGGGTGGAGGGGCGGAACAGCTTCTGATCCTCCTCCCGGGTGGCGCCGTAGTTGTCCACAGTCTCCGGGTCCCGGCCCTCGATGATGGCCATCATCTCCTGGCCGGTGATGGTCTCCTTTTTCAGCAGGTACGCCGCGATCTTGTCCAGCAGTTCCCGGTTTTCGCTGAGGATCTGCTTGGCGTCCTGGTGGCACTGGCGGATGATGGCGATGGTGGCCCGGTCCGCCGCGGCATACGTCTCCTGGGCGCAGGTCATGGAGTAGCCGCCGTCCAGATACTGGCTCTGGACGGTGCCCAGGGCCATCATGTCGAACTCCTCGCACATACCGAACCGCGCCACCAGGTTCCGGGCCATCTCCGTGGCCCGCTCGATGTCGTTGGCGGCGCCGGAGGTCATGGTGTTGCACACGATCTCCTCCGAGGACCGGCCGGCAAGCAATGTGCGGATCTCCGCCAGGATGTCCTCCTTGGACATGAGGAACTTCTCCTCCTCCGGCAGGTGCAGGGTGTAGCCCAGGGCCCCCTGGGTGTGGGGCACGATGGTGATCTTGCTGACGGGCTGGGCATTCTTCTGCTTGGCCGCCACCAAGGCGTGGCCCACCTCGTGATAGGCGATGATGCGCTTTTCCTCCTGGGTGATGACGGTGCCCTTCTTCTCGGAGCCTGCGATGACCGTCTCAAAGGCCGCCAGCAGGTCGTTCTGGTTCACGGCCTTGCGGCCCTTGCGCACGGCCCGCAGGGCCGCCTCGTTCACCAGGTTGGCCAGGTCCGCGCCTACGCACCCGGCGGTGGCCTGGGCGATCTTGTCCAGATTCACGTCCTCCGCCAGGCGGATGTTCCGGGTGTGGACCTGCAGGGTGGCAAGTCTGCCTGCCAGGTTGGGCCGGTCCACGGTGATGCGCCGGTCGAAGCGGCCGGGACGCAGCAGGGCCTTATCCAGCACCTCCGGCCGGTTGGTGGCCCCCAGAACGATGACGCCCTTGCTGGGGTCGAAGCCGTCCAGCTCCGCCAGCAGCTGGTTCAGAGTCTGCTCCCGCTCGTCGTTGCCGCCGAAGCGGCCGCCGTCACGGGATTTGCCGATGGTGTCGATCTCGTCGATGAAGATGATGCAGGGAGCCACCTTGGCGGCCTCCTTGAACAGGTCCCGGACCCGGGACGCGCCCACGCCCACGAACATCTCCACAAAGTCGGAGCCGGAGATGGAGAAGAAGGGCACGTTGGCCTCACCGGCCACGGCCTTGGCCAGCAGGGTCTTGCCAGTACCCGGGGAGCCCACCAGCAGCGCGCCCTTGGGGAGCTTCGCGCCGATGGCGGTGTATTTGCCGGGGTTGTGGAGGAAGTCGATGATCTCCTCCAGGGACTCCTTGGCCTCGTCCTGACCGGCCACGTCCTTGAAGGTGACGCCGGTCTGCTTCTCCATATACACCTTGGCGTTGGACTTGCCCACGTTGCCGATGCCGCCGATGCTGCCGCCGTTTTTGGACACGATCCGCATCACCAGCACGATCAGCCCCATGGTCAGCAGCATAGGCAGAATGTACATCACCAGGATGTCGCCCAGGACGCTCCAGGAGCTCTTGACGGGGCTGGAATACTCCACGCCGTGCTCATCCAGCAGGGGAAGCAGCCGGGTGTCCGTCAGGTAGGTGGTGTACAGGGTGATGGGGTTCTTCTCGCTCTGGGTATAGGTCCGGGGCTGCTGATTCTTGTTGGACGACTCCTGGGTATAGGTATAGCCGTCTACCGGGGTGGCATACAGCACGCCGTCCTTCAGCTCGATCTTCTTGATCTGGTCCTCCTGCACCAGGTTCATCATCTGGCTGTAGGTGATCTCGAAGCTCTTGCCGCCGCTGGTCATGGCCAGAATGTAGTTGAACACCAGGGTCAGCACCAACGCCCAGCCGATCAGGGAGAGGACGCTGCGCAGATTCCGGTTGTTCTTCTTGTTTCCGCCGTTGTTTCCGCCGTTTCTGTTGTTTGAGTCCATCTTGGTCTCCTTCCGTCAAAAAAACTGCCCCCAGCCTGGCCGCTTCCGGGCAGATAGTAGTAGCATTCTTGCAGTATACCATAAAATAAATTCCGTCACAAGCGGAGAATGACGGCTTTTGTGTTAATTTTCTATGAATCCCCGGCAGGGGCATTTCCGATAAGCTGGCAGGCTCCCCGGACGATTTTCGCCCGGGGAGCCCGTTTATCGTATTCAGTCCTCCCGGCCTGCGTGGCGGCAGGAGGTCCGGAAGGTGGACCCCCATGCGTTCTTCATGGTCCAGGAGGGGGTACATACCCTGGGCAACTTCAAGCGGCACCTGAACCCCTGACGGAAAAAACCGTCCCGGTACAGAGCGGGACGGCCCGGAAAACCGGCGGTTTGTCCCGGGACAAAGGCGAGAAAAGGCGGGACGCCCAAGGCTGTGGAAATGCTTTGGGCGTCCCGCTGTTTTTTGAACCTATTCGCCTAAAATTTCGGCAAAAATTCCAATGCTGTCTGCTCCGGCGTCATAGACTTTTCCGCCGGACTGGGTCAGGGGCAGGGTCAGGGTCACGGCGCTGCCGCTGCTGTCCGTGAAGGTCAGCTCCATGGACATGGCGCCGGGGGTGGTGACGGAGGCGTCCGTGGGAACAAATTCCAGGCTCCGGGCGGCGTCGGTCATGGCCCGGACCTGGGCCGGGTCGGTGCAGGTAACGGTTTTTCCGGCGTAGGTAACGGTGACGGCGGTCACCGAATCGCCGGGCAGCGGCACAGCCGCCGGGGCGGCGCAGGCCGAAAGCGTCAGGCACAGCGCCAACAGAAGGGGCAAGAGCTTTTTCATGGTCCGTCTCCTTTCCGATATGCCACAATATTCCGATACTTATACAAAACCATTATACGCTTTTGGACGAATTTGTCAAATAAAAATGGACGTTTTTTTGCGAATCCGAACAGAGAGCATGCCGGTGCCCGTATCCGCAGGGGCGGACGGCACTGTCCGTGGCGGAAACGTGGATTTGCCCGGAGGACTTATTCTGCCCGGCCTGCGTGGCGGCAGATGGCCTCAAAGGTCTGCTGGCTGATGTCGTGCTCCATCTTGCAGGCGTCGGCCTCGGCGGTTTCCGGGTCCACACCCAGATGGATCAGAAACTGCGTCAGGGTCTTGTGCCGGTCCAGCATGCTGGCGGCGATGGCCATGCCCGTGTCCGTCAGGGTGATGAGCCCCTCCTTGTCCATGGTGATATAGCCGCTCTCCCGCAGGCGCTTGGTGGCGTAGCTGACGCTGGGCTTTGTCACGCCCAGATACTCCGCAATGTCAATGGAGCGAATGTAGCCATGCTTCTCCTTCATCATCAGCATGGTTTCCAGGTAATCCTCCGAGGCTCTTAAGATCTGCATGGCAAACAGTACCAACCTTCCAGTAAGATTATATATAGGTTAGCATATTTTAACCAAAATTGCAAGGAAGAAAAATTTTTCGCCAAAAGGGGTTGACAAGAAATGTTAGAGGTGTTAAACTATCCAGCGGTTAAGGGAGCTTAACCTTTTTCTTGGCAAAGAGGTTAAGGCAGATTAACCATTCATTTTTCACGATCGGTTAGCGACCCCTAACCGCTATCACAGGGAGGGAAGCAGCAATGATGCCGCTGACATTAGCCAACATGGGCGAAGAAAATCTCATCCACCGGGTGGGCGGCAACCCCGAGGTGAAAAAGCATCTGGAGGACCTGGGCTTTGTGGCCGGGGGCACCGTCACAGTGGTGGCGGCCCTGGGCGGAAACGTCATCGTCAAGGTCAAGGAGGCCCGCATCGCCATCAGCGAGGAAATGGCCCGAAAGATCATGATCTGAGAAAATCAAAAAATACATAAAAGGAGAGAATCCACATGAAAACACTGCGCGACGTGAAAATCGGCGAGACGGTCCAGGTGGTGAAGCTCCACGGGGAGGGCCCCGTGAAGCGCCGCATCATGGACATGGGCATCACCCGGGGCACCCAGGTGTTTGTCCGGAAGGTGGCCCCTCTGGGCGACCCCATGGAAGTCACCGTCCGGGGCTATGAGCTGAGCCTGCGGAAGGCCGACACCGAAATGATCGAAGTGGAATAAGTTCCCGGAAAGGAGATACGAGAATCATATGGATAAGCAGATCAAAATTGCCCTGGCGGGCAACCCGAACTGCGGTAAAACCACCCTGTTCAACGCCCTCACCGGCTCCAACCAGTTCGTGGGCAACTGGCCCGGCGTCACCGTGGAGAAGAAGGAGGGCAAGCTGAAGAAGCACGATGACGTGGTCATCATGGACCTGCCCGGCATCTACTCCCTGTCCCCCTACACCCTGGAGGAGGTGGTGGCCCGGAATTACCTGATCGGCGAGCGCCCCGACGCCATCCTGAACATCATCGACGGCACCAACCTGGAGCGCAACCTGTACCTGACCACCCAGCTGACGGAGCTGGGCATTCCCATGGTCATCGCCGTGAACATGATGGACGTGGTCCGCAAGAACGGCGACCAGATCAACGTCAAGGAGCTGTCCCGCCAGCTGGGCTGCGAGATCGTGGAGATCTCCGCTCTGAAGGGCGACGGCGTTATGGACGCCGCCGAGGCCGCCGTGAAGGCCGCCAAGGGCCAGACCAAGACCATCCCCATGCACACCTTCTCCGGCCCCGTGGAGCACGCCATTGCCCACATTGAGGAGGCCGCCGTCCACACCCTGCCCGAGGAGCAGCAGCGCTGGTATGCCATCAAGATCTTCGAGCGGGACGACAAGGTGCTGCAGAAGCTCAGCATCCCCGCCGACGTGATGCAGCACATTGAGCAGGACATCCAGGCCGCCGAAAAGGAGCTGGACGACGACGCCGAGAGCATCATCACCAACGAGCGCTATGTTTACATCGCCGAGATCATCAAGAGCTGCTACAAGCAGAAGCGCAAGGGCCAGCTGTCCACCTCCGACAAGATCGACAAGGTGGTCACCAACCGCTGGCTGGGCCTGCCCATCTTCGCCGTGGTGATGTTCCTGGTTTACTGGATCGCCATGGTAGCCGTGGGCGCTCCCGCCACCGACTGGGCCAACGACGGCGTGTTCGGCGACGGCTGGCACCTGCTGGGCATCGGCAGCAAGGAGTATAACACCGTCAACGACGATTACACCGCCGCCATCCAGGCTGTGGACGCCTTCCTGGGCACGGAGATCGACCCCGAGGCCGAGGACTTTGACGCCCAGGCCCTGCTGGCCCAAATGCAGAGCTTCCAGCCCAGCTCCTCCACCGCCACCGTGGACGTGGAGGACGAGGAGACCCTGGCCATCAACACCATGACCGCCTATTATGACACCCTGCCCGAGGGCGCGGACAAGATGGACGACGTGGTGCAGATGACCTTTGTGGACGCCGTGAAGTATCTCACTGAAAACGGCTTTGACGCCCCCGACCCCGCCGACTACGGCGTGTGGGTCCCCGGTATCCCCGTGCTGGTCAGCAATGGTCTGGAGTCTGCCGGCGCCGCCGACTGGCTCAGCGGCCTGATCAATGACGGCATCGTGGCCGGTGTGGGCGCGGTGCTGGGCTTCGTGCCCCAGATGCTGGTTCTGTTCCTGATGCTGGCTTTCCTGGAGGCCTGCGGCTATATGGCCCGTATCGCCTTCGTGCTGGACCGCGTGTTCCGCAAGTTCGGCCTGTCCGGCAAGTCCTTCATCCCCATGCTCATCGGCGTGGGCTGCGGCGTGCCCGGTATCATGGCTTCCCGTACCATCGAAAATGAACGCGACCGCCGGATGACCGTTATGACCACCACCTTCATCCCCTGCGGCGCCAAGGTCCCCTTCATCGCCATGATCGCAGGCGCCATCTTCGGCGGCAGCGCATGGGTCTCCACCTCTGCTTACTTCATCGGCATGGCCGCCATCATCGTCTCCGGCATCATGCTGAAGAAGACCAAGATGTTCGCCGGTGATCCCGCTCCCTTCGTGATGGAGCTGCCCGCCTATCACTGGCCCACTCTGGGCAACGTGCTGCGCAGCATGTGGGAGCGGGGCTGGAGCTTCATCAAGAAGGCCGGCACCATCATCCTGCTTTCCACCATCTTCGTGTGGTTCACCACCTACTTCGGCTGGGTGGATGGCACCTTCCGTATGCTGGACGAGAGCGAGATCCAGAGCTCCATCCTGGCTGCCATCGGCGGCGTCATCGCCTGGATCTTCAAGCCCCTGGGCTGGGGCAACTGGCAGGCTGCCGTGGCCTCCATCACCGGCCTTGTGGCCAAGGAGAACATCGTGGGCACCCTGGGCATCCTCTATGGCGGCGGCGACGGCACCGTGTATCAGAACATCGGCGCGGCCTTCACCGGCATCAGCGGCTTCAGCTTCCTGGTGTTCAACCTGCTGTGCGCTCCCTGCTTCGCCGCCATCGGCGCCATCAAGCGGGAGATGAACAACCGCAAGTGGACCTGGTTCGCCATCGGCTATCAGTGCGGCTTTGCCTATCTCATCAGCCTGATGATCAACCAGTTCGGCGGCCTGTTCACCGGCAGCGTCAATGTCATCGGCCTGATCTTCGCCGTGGCGGCCCTGGCCCTGATGGTCTATATGCTGGTGCGCCCCTATAAGGAGGCCACCAAGCTCAACGCCACCGTCTGAGCTATCCTATCCCATCTAACGACATTTTCCGAAAAGGAGTGAAATTCCATGCTGCATTGGATCAGCGCCAATCTCTCCACCATTCTCATCACCCTGGTCCTTATTGCCATTGTAGTCCTTATCATCCGCAGTCTGATCCGCCAGAAAAAGCAGGGAAAGTCCTCCTGCGGCGCAGGGTGCGCCCACTGCGCCATGCATGGCCAGTGCCACCGCAGCCAGCCGTGACCTGATCCCCGGGGGAGACGTGGGCAGCTCCGCGTCTCCCCCGCCCTTTCACCCAGGAGGTTAGATATGTCTAATTGCCCACAGGCCATGACCCCGGCCTCCATCCGATATCTGCTGGTGCTGGACGATCTGTGCCGGGAGGGCAGGGGCGTCCGCTCGGTGGAAATCGCCGCCCGGATGAACGTGTCCAAGCCCAGCGCCCACTCCATGCTCCAGAATCTCTGTCAGGCGGGCCTGGTGGAAAAGGAGCGCTATGGCACGGTGTTCCTGACGCCGGAGGGCCGCCGGGCCGCCGCGGAATACGCCGCGTGCTTCGGCCCCCTGTGCCGCCGGATGCAGCAGGCCCTGGGCCTGGAGGAGGACGCCTGTCAGACGGCGGTCTGCGCCATCCTGGCCCAGTCCCAGGACCGGCTGCCCCAGCTCCGGGACCGCCTGCTGTCGGCGGAGCAATAGCCCCGCAGGAAAAACAACCCATTTCCTCAAGGAGGTATAACGCTATGATCGAAACCATTGTCCAGGTGGATGGCATGATGTGCGGCATGTGCGAAAGCCACATCAACGACGCTATCCGCAGCCATTTCCAGGTGAAGAAGGTCTCCTCCTCCCACACCAAGGGCCAGACCGTGATCCAGTCCCAGGAGCCCCTGGACCGGGAGCAGCTGGTCCGGGTCATCAACGACACCGGCTATCAGGCCGGGGAGGTGGTATCCCGTCCTCTGGAAAAGCGGGGCCTGTTGGGCCGCCTGAAAAAGTGACCATGGAATCTGCGTGTCTGCATGAACCCTTGCCGCTGCCGGAGCACACCGTCCGCCGGGAAACCCCGGACGGGGGCCAGGCGGCGGTGACGCTTTATCCGGTGTTTCCCGGCATCGACATCCGCTATCACGATGTCCATGCCGCCTCCTGTCCCTTAGAACCCGCCGCCCCGGGGGTGCTGGAGATCAGCCACTGCCGGGAGGGGCGCATGGAGTACCGCTTGGGGAGCCGGTATTTCTATCTGGCCCCGGGGGACTTGTCCGTGGCCCGGCAGGACGTGCTGCCCACCCTGGCCGCCTTTCCCACCGGCCATTACCACGGCATCACCGTTACCGTGGACCCGGTGCTGGCGCCCCGGTGCCTGTCCTGCTTTCTGGAGGACGTGGAGGTGCAGCCCGCCGCCCTGGCGGAGAAATTCTGCGCCGCCGGGGGGTATTTTGCCGCCCGGTCCTCCCGGCGGGTGGAGCACGTGTTTTCGGAGCTGTATCAGGTGCCGGAGGACCTGCGCCGGGGGTATCTGAAGGTGAAGATCCTGGAGCTGCTGCTGTTTCTCAGCGCTCTGGAGGTGCCCGCCCAGCCCCAGGCGGCTGCGCCGGGCCTTTCCCGGGGGCAGGTGTCCCTGGCCAGAAAGACGGCGGACTATCTGCTGGCCAACACCGAAAGCAAGGTGACGGTGCAGGAGCTGTCCCGGCATTTCGGGGCCTCCGCCGCCCAGATCCAGGCCAGCTTCCGGGGGGTCTATGGCAGCAGTCCCGCCGCCTGGCTGCGCCTGCAGAAGATGCACGGCGCGGCGGAGCTGCTGCGGTCCACGGACCGGACGGTGCTGGACATCGCCGGGCAGTTCGGCTATGACAACGCCAGCAAATTCGCCCGGGCCTTCCGGGACGTCATCGGCGTGTCCCCCAACGAATACCGCAGCGGCCTGGATCAGGACTCCTGCGCGCCATAAATCAAAACCTCCGGCATTGCCGGAGGTTTTGATTTTATCGGCACAGATAGGAGAACCAGCCCTCGCTGCTGCGGGCCTCGGCAATGGTCCAGCCGTTATCCCGCAGGCACTGGGCCACCTCCTCCGCCCGGTCGTCGATGATGCCGGAGCACAGGAAGATGCCCCCCTCCTTCACCAGGGGCCGCACCGTGGAGGCCAGGGCCTTGATGACGTCGGCCACGATGTTGGCCACCACCACGTCATAGGGGCCGCCCAGCTCCTGCCGCAGGGCCTGATCCGTTACCACATCGCCCCAGCGGACGGTGTAGCGGTCCCGGCCCACGCCGTTGAGGGCGGCGTTTTCATAGGCCACGTCCATGCACTTTTCGTCAATGTCGCAGGCCACGGCCCGGTCCGCCCCCAGCAGCAGGGCGGCAATGGACAGAATGCCGCTGCCGCAGCCCAGGTCCAGCACCGTCTGGCCGCCGGTGATATGCTTTTCCAGGGCCGTCAGGCACAGGCGGGTGGTGGCGTGGCTGCCGGTGCCGAAGGTGAGGCCCGGATTCAGCCGCAGGGCCACCCGGTCCTCCGGCACACCGGTGCTCTCCCACTCCGGGATGACGGTCAGCCGGTCGCCGATCTCCATGGGCTTGTAAAACTGCTTCCAGTTGTTCTCCCAGTCGGCGTCCTCCATGTTCTCCATGGTCAGCAGCAGCCGGCCGTATTCGGGGTGCTCCTGCTTCACCCGGGACAGGGCCATGCGGACCTGAGCCAGGGTGTTGTACCCGTCGGGACTGTCCTCCAGATAGAAGGTGATGCGGCACAGGCCCTTTTTCTCCTGCATCAGCTGGTCGTCCACATAGTCCCAATAGGCGTGGTTGTGCTCCAGAAAGTCCTGGAAATCCCCCTCGTCGTCAATGACCAGGCCGGTGATGCCCAGGTCCTCCAGCAGTGCGCTGACGGGCTCCAGCCCGGCGGGGGCGGCGTCGATCTTCAGCTCCAGCCACTTCATGCTCAGCGCTCCGTTCCCACAAAGAACAGGCCCATGGTGTTGGGGCCGGTATGGCTGCCGATGACAGGGCCGATGTAGTTGATATACACCTCTTTGACGCCGTAGCGCTGCTTGAGCTGGGCGGCCACGGTCTCCGCCTCCGCCTGGCAGTCCGCCTGGCAGATGAACATCACCTGATCCTGCAGGTCAATGCCCAGACGGCCCACGGTGTCGATGAGGGTGTTCAGACTGCTCTTGCGGCCCCGGGCCTTGCCCACCACCGTCAGCTTGCCCTCGTCGGAGGTGTGCATGATGGGCTTGATGGACAGCATGGTGCCCACCAGCGCCGTGGCGGCGGACACCCGGCCGCCCTTTTTCAGATAGTTCAGGTCGTCCACCGTGAACCAGTGGCAGACGTGGAGCTTGTTTTCCTCCACCCAGTCCCCCAGCTGGTCCAGGGTCAGGTTCTCCTCCAGCTTCTTGTGGGCGGTCAGGTACATCAGCAGGCCCTGGCCCAGGGAGGCGCTGAGGGAGTCGATGACCCGGATGCGGCCCTCGGGGTGCTTGGCCAGAACGGTCTCCGCCGCGATGCAGGCGGACTGGTAGGTGGTGGACAGGGCCGAGGAGAAGCTGATGCACAGGATATCCTTCCCCTGCTCCAGAATGGCGGACATGGCGTCCTCAAACTGGCCCACGTTGACGGCGGAGGTGGTGGCCATTTTGCCCGCCCGGATCCGCCGGTAAAACTCCTCGTTGCTGATGGCCGCGCCATCCAGGGTGTTGGGATAGTCCTGCCCGTCCATGTGCATGGTCAGGGGCAGCACCTCCAGCTGCAGGTCCTTTGCCATCTGGTCCGGCAGGTCGCAGCAGCTGTCGGTCATGAGAACATATTCGCGCATGGGAAAAACCTCCTTGGAAGGTATAGTTTTCGCGTTTTCTCGACATCTAATATACCATATTAGAACTCGCAAGGAAAGATGATTTTTAAAGTTTACAATTTGTTCATAATTAACAAGGTGCAAAAAACGCAGGACCCGGCAGCCCTGCGGTGTTTTTTGCGGTCCGCCGCCCGGCAGCGGCGGACCATTTGTAAGAGAGAAAAACTTGGAGGGTATATGCGGAATGGAAAAGGATGGAAAAGCGAATTTGCGTTACAGCAGCTTGCACAGCAGGTCCAGCTCCACGAAAGCCAGAACCGGCATCAGAAACGCCAGCACCACCGTCAGGCCATAGAAGTGGCCGGTGGCCGTGCTCACCAGCGTGAGTGCCATCAATACAGCAGCAACAACGGCTGCAACTACCATACCGGTGTGATTCGTCTTAGTCATTTGAGAACACTCCTTTCTGCTGTGATCCCGCGCCGCGTCCGGTGCGGTTCCCCTTCGGGCGAGTGATAAGATAACACGAAAAAAGGGATTTGTAAAATCGGTTCTTTTCCCTTATAATATAGGTCGCAATCTATAATTCCAGGAGGGCTCCGACATGACGGATATGGAGATCGAAACCTTTCTGACAGTGCTGCGCAGCGGGTCCATGACCGCCGCCGCCCAGGCGCTTTATATCACCCAGCCCACCCTTTCCGCCCGGCTCCAGACCCTGGAGGACGAGGTGGGGACGCCGCTGTTTGTCCGGGGCAAGGGCCTGCGGCGGCTGGAGCTGACGGAGGCGGGAACCCGGTTTCTGCCCCTGGCCCAGCGGTGGCAGCGGCTGATGGCCGAGATGCACGGCATTGCCGCCGCCGAGGCCCGGACCCACTTCCGCATCGGCGCTGCCTACACCGCCAACCAATATGTGCTGCCGCCGGTATACAAGCGGTTTCTGGAGCGGGACCTGCCGGTGGCTCTGCGGGTGGAGACCCTGTCCAGCCAGCAGGCCCAGGAGGCCGTTACCCGCCGGGAGCTGGACATGGCCATTGTGGAGGACGACGTGGGCTTCAACCCGGAGCTGCAGGTGACGCCCCTGTTCCGGGAGTCGTTCTATATGATCTGCTCCGAGGGCAGCGACTATCCGGAGTTGGTGAACCCCCATGACCTGGATATGTCCCAGGAGATCAACGTGTCCCAGCGGCGGGAGGTGCAGGTGTGGAACGACTATTGGTTCGGGTCCGACGCCCGCCCCCTGCTGAACACCGACACCATGCAGCTGGCGGATGCGTGGCCCCCTACCCGCCGGGTGTGGGCGGCGGCCCCGGCCATTGCCGCCGAGCATATGCGCCGGGCGGGCCGGGCCAAGATCTGCCGCTTCACCGCCCCGCCGCCGGACCGCATCAGCTATCTCATCACCCCCCGGGCGGTGGAGCTGCCCCGGGAGGCGGCCCTGTTTCTGGAGGACCTGCGCTGGGAGCTGCAGCAGCACCCGGACGTCACCGTCTATTTCTGACCGGCGGAAGAAAATGTGGAAAATTGGTAGCCAGATGGGAAAGAGTATGCTATAATTCATGTGTTATGTATCTGTCAGAATCGAGGCTTTCGCATATGAACCGGCAATATCCCTGTCTGGAAATCAGCCGCAGCCGCCTGCGGCACAATATGGAGGAGGTCATCTCCCGCTGCACCGCCCGGGGCATCCAGGTGTGCGGCGTCATCAAGGGGTGCAGCGGCCTGCCGGAGGTGGGCCGTATGTTCCGGGACTGCGGGGCCACCCAGCTGGCCAGCAGCCGCCTGGAGCAGATCATCCGCTGCCGCCGGGCCGGGGTGCCGGGGCCGTATATGCTGCTGCGGATTCCCATGCTGTGCGAGCTGGAGGACGTGGCCCGGTGGTGCGACTATTCCCTGGAAAGCGAGGCCGCCACGCTGGACGCCCTGGAGGAGGCCTGCGCCCGGCAGGGAGCTGTCCACAAGGCCGTGGTCATGGCGGACCTGGGGGACCTGCGGGAGGGCTTCTGGGACCAGGACGAGATGCTGGACGTGTGCGTCCATGTGGAGCGGGACCTGCCCCATGTGGAGCTGGCAGGCGTAGGCGTGAACCTGGGGTGCTACGGCTCCATCCAGCCCACGCCGGAGAATCTGGGCCAGCTGGTACATATCGCCCGGCGGGTGGAGGATGCCATCGGCCGGAAGCTGGAGATCGTGTCCGGCGGGGCCACCAGCTCCTTTACTCTGGTCCACTGGGGCACCATGCCGGAGGGCATCAACCATCTGCGCATCGGCGAGGGCATCCTGGTATCCAAGGATTTACAGGTGGACTGGGGCATCCACGACATGGACTATCTGCGGATGGACTGCATGACTCTGCGGGCCCAGATCGTGGAGGTGAAGGACAAGCCCACCCACCCGGTGGGGCCCATCGTGGTGGACTGCTTCTGCAACCGGCCCACCTATGAGGACCGGGGCATCCGCCGCCGGGCCATTGCCGGCATCGGCCGGGCCGACGTGGGGGATATCATGATGCTGCATCCCCGGACGCCGGGTATGACGGTGGTGGGCGGCTCGTCGGACCACTGCATCCTGGACGTGGAGGACTGCGACCCCTGCCCGCAGGTGGGGGATATCGTGGATTTCGACGTGATCTACCTGACCATGCTGTATGCCAGCGCCCGGGAGGACGTGGCCGTGAAATTTGTGGACTAATTATAATAATAGGAGGATAGATTTTTGGATAACGAAGGATTGATGATTTTCATTTTCCAGGCCATCATTGCGCTGTTTGCGTTTTTCGTGGTGGCCCCCTGCGTGCTCAACGCCGTCAGCCTGTTCACGGTGCAGAAGCGCTTCGCTAAGACCATGATCGACCTGGGCGTGGTGCAGGCGGACGTGGTGCACAAGCTCCACCCCAAAAAGGAGGTCGCCGGGGTCATCATCTCCCTGGTGGTGGTGGCGGCCTTTGGCTACGGCGTGTGGCGGCAGGCCCCCATCAGCTATCTGTCCGGCGGTCTGCCCCTGGTGGTGGGCTTCCTGAAATACCGCCAGATCGTCCAGTTCAACAGCCTGACGGTGAAGCGGTTCCAGAACACCTATCAGGGCCAGATGGACGTGAAGAAGTACAACGACTACGTCAACAAGACCTTTTGATGGCCTTAACGGACAAAGGCGGGGCTGCGTCCCCGCCTTTGTCCGTTGACGCCGCATTGTTCACAATTTTCTGTTGATTTTCAGGAAAAGACATGCTATCATATCTCAAAATTTCCGGGGCCCGGCTCCGGGCGACGCAGGAGGATGCGCTATGAAAGAAGTAAAACCCCCGAGGAAACCGCTATTTTACTACTATGGCATCGCCCTGGTGGTGCTGCTGCTGATCAACTTTCTGCTGGTGCCCCTGGTGGCCCGGCACGCGGTGCAGGAGGTGGACTACGGCACCTTCATGACCATGACCGAAAACAAGGAGATCGGCCAGGTGGAGGTGGAGGACAACCAGATCATCTTCACCAACAAGGACGGCAGCAAGGTCTATAAAACCGGGCCCATGAACGACCCGGACCTGACCCAGCGGCTGTATGACGCCGGAGCGGAGTTCACCCGGGACATTGTAGAGCAGACCTCGCCTCTGCTGAGCTTTGTGCTGACGTGGATCCTGCCCATCATCATCTTCATCGCCATCGGCCAGCTGATGACCAAGAAGCTGACGGACCGGGCCGGAGGCCCCGGCTCCATGATGTTCGGCGCAAGAAAATCCAACGCCAAGATCTATGTGCAGTCCACCCAGGGCATCCACTTCTCCGACGTGGCCGGTGAGGATGAGGCCAAGGAGAACCTGCAGGAGATCGTGAACTATCTCCATGACCCCGGCAAGTATCAGGAGATCGGCGCATCCATGCCCAAGGGCATCCTGCTGGTGGGCCCTCCGGGAACCGGCAAGACCATGCTGGCCAAGGCCGTGGCAGGCGAGTCTCAGGTGCCCTTCTTCTCCATCTCCGGCTCGGAGTTTGTGGAGATGTTCGTGGGCATGGGCGCGTCCAAGGTCCGGGACCTGTTCAGCCAAGCCAAGGAGAAGGCCCCCTGCATCGTGTTCATCGACGAGATCGACGCCATCGGCCAGAAGCGCAGCGGCGGCCAGTACGGCGGCAACGATGAGCGGGAGCAGACCCTGAACCAGCTGCTGACGGAGATGGACGGCTTCGACGATAACTCCGGCGTGATCATCCTGGCGGCCACCAACCGCCCGGAGTCCCTGGACCCCGCGCTGACCCGTCCCGGCCGGTTTGACCGCCGGGTGCCGGTGGAGCTGCCGGACCTGAAGGGCCGGGAGGAGATTCTGAAGGTCCACGCCCGGAAGATCAAGCTGGCGGAGAACGTGGACTTTTCCACCGTGGCCCGGATGGCCTCCGGCGCGTCCGGCGCGGAGCTGGCCAACATCGTCAACGAGGCCGCCCTGCGGGCGGTGCGGGACGGCCGGAAGCTGGTGACCCAGGCCGACCTGGAGGAGAGCATCGAGACCGTCATCGCCGGATATCAGAAGAAGAACGCCATCCTCACCGACCGGGAGAAGTGGATCGTGTCCTATCACGAGATCGGCCACGCCCTGGTGGCGGCCCGCCAGACCCACTCCGCCCCGGTGCAGAAGATCACCATCATCCCCCGGACCTCCGGCGCCCTGGGCTATACCATGCAGGTGGAGGAGGGCAACCACTATCTGATGAGCCGGGAGGAGATTGAAAACAAGATCGCCACGTTTACCGGCGGCCGTGCCGCCGAGGAGGTGGTGTTCGGCTCCGTCACCACCGGCGCGTCCAACGACATCGAACAGGCCACCAAGCTGGCCCGTGCCATGCTGACCCGGTACGGCATGAGCGACGAATTCGGCATGGTGGCACTGGAGACCGTTACCAACCAGTATCTGGGCGGGGATGCGTCCCTGGCCTGCTCGCCGGAGACCCAGGCCAAGATCGACCGGCTGGTGGTGGAGCTGGTGGAGCGGCAGCACCAGAAGGCATTGCAGATCCTGCGGGACGACCGGCAGAAGCTGGATGAGCTGGCCAGGTTCCTGCACGAAAAGGAGACCATCACCGGCGAGGAGTTCATGAGCATCCTCAACGCATAACAAGGCATACGAAAAGAACGCCTCCTGCCGGGGGCGTTCTTTTTTTGTCCCCGGGCGCATACGGTGAAGAAAAAACGGGGAGGGGTTTGCCATGAAAAAGCTGCTGGGGACACTGCCGGTGCTGGTGCTGCTGCTGACGCTGTGTCCGGCCTGGGGGGTGGAGCTGCCGGTGCAGGCGGAGGCGGCGCTGCTGATGGAGAAGGAGACGGGACAGGTGCTCTACGCCAAAAACGAGCACCAGGCCCTGGAACCGGCCAGCGTCACCAAGGTCATGACCCTGCTGCTGGTGATGGAGGCCATCGACCGGGGGACCCTGGCCTATGACGACGTGGTCACCGTCAGCGACTATGCCGCCTCCATGGGCGGCAGCCAGATCTTTCTGTCCCCCGGGGAGCAGATCACCGTGGAGGACCTGCTGAAGGGGGTGTGCGTGTCCAGCGGCAACGACGCCGCCGTGGCCCTGGCGGAAAAAATGGCGGGGGTCACGGAGCTGTTTGTGGAGCAGATGAACAACCGGGCCCGGGAGCTGGGGATGCAGGACACCCATTTCGTCAACTGCACGGGCCTTCCGGCGGAGGGCCACGTCACCAGCGCATGGGACATCGCCGTGATGTCCCGGGAGCTGATCCGCCGTCACCCGGACATCCGGCGCTTTACCACCATCTGGATGGACACCCTTCGGGACGGACAGTTCCAGCTGTCCAACACCAACAAGCTCATCCGCTTTTATGAGGGGGCCACGGGGCTGAAAACCGGGTCCACGGACTCCGCCAGATACTGCATTTCCGCCACGGCGGAGCGGGAGGGCATGGAGCTGATCGCCGTGGTGCTGAAATCCCCCACCGGCCAGCAGCGGTTCGAGGACGCCAAGACTTTGCTGAACTATGGGTTCTCCACCTATGGCCTGGTCCATGCCGCCCCGGAGGAGCCGCTGCCGCCGGTGCCGGTGACCTTGGGGACCCGGGATGCGGTGCAGCCCATGGTGGACCCGGCGGAGGGCCTGCTGCTGGCGGAAAAGGCCCGGCTCCAGGGGCTGGAACAGACGGTGACCCTGCCGGAATCCGCAGCGGCCCCGGTGCGTCAGGGGGACGCGCTGGGGACCCTGACCGTCACCCAGAACGGCGAAACGCTGCTGGAGGTACCCATCCGGGCGGCGGAAACCGTGGAAAAGCTCACCTTCGGGGAGATGTTCCTGCGCCTGGCCCGGACCATGTGCTTCTGCGGGTGATCCTTGGCGGAAACTGAACAGGAATGCTATTGCGGCACAGAGGAAACAACGATACAATAAAATATAAACTCAGGATAAACTCAGGAGGATAATCATAATGCAAAATATTCTTCGATATCTGACCCCGGAGATCCTGGCCTGGGAGAGCGGCAATATCCAGGAGGTCCGGCCCCTGGGCAGCGTTCTGTGCCTGCCGGACGGGCGGGAGTGGTACGCCTTCGGCTTTACCCGGGATGCGTATTACGGCAGTCTCAGCCTGCTGATGGCGTCCTCCCGGAGGGAGTGCGGAGAATGGGCGCGGGCCAACAGTCCGGCGGCTATCCGCTTCGGCGCGCAGCGGTATCTTATTGATACGACCGGCTATAGGATGTTCAGTGGCAACGACGATCAGCTGTTCCGGCTGCCGCTGCTGCTGCGGGACCGCCCGCCTATGCCGGACTGGCTGAGAAGCACGCCGCTGTCCCGGCTCCTGATGGTGGACGCCCGGGTGGACCGGGCCCCGGAGCACATCCCCGGCGGTCCGGCGGCGCTGCTGCTGCGGGATGGGCGCGGCTGGGACCTGACCGCGCCCCGGGCAGAGCTGCGGACCATGTGATCGGATAGGATTTTCACCGTTTCGACGGGAATCCCCTTGTATTTTCCGGGAAAACGCGGTAAGATACGGTGTGATGAAAAATCCGATTTACACAGGAGGTAATCCCTATGATCCAGGTGGACCTGACCCATATGCGGCGATTTATCGCCCTGCCCTATGAGGCGGCGCTGGCGCCCCGCCTGCGCATCGCCCACAACCACTTGCAGAAGAACGATGGAGCCGGAGGCGACTTCACCGGCTGGGTGCGCCTGCCCCAGGAGTATGACCGGCAGGAGTTCGACCGCATCCAGGCGGCGGCCCGGCGCATTCAGAGCGATTCCCGGGCCCTGGTGGTCATCGGCATCGGCGGCTCCTATCTGGGGGCAAGGGGCGTCATCGAGTGCCTGTGCTCCCCCAACTATAACCTCAGGCGCAAGGACACTCCCAACATCTATTTTGTGGGCAACGGCCTGTCCGACCGGCAGCTGCGGGAGACCATGGAGCTGCTGGAGGGGGTGGACTTCTCCGTGAACGTCATCTCCAAGTCCGGCACCACCACGGAGCCTGCCGTGGCCTTCCGGTTCTTCCGGGAGCTGCTGGAGAAGAAATACGGCCCCGACGGCGCGGCCCGGCGCATTTACGCCACCACCGACCGGCAGAAGGGGGCCCTGAAGTCCCTGGCCGATCAGGCCGGGTATGAGACCTTCGTGGTGCCTGACGACATCGGCGGGCGCTACAGCGTCCTCACCGCCGTGGGCCTGCTGCCCATCGCCGTGGCGGGCATCGACATCCGGGCCCTGATGCAGGGGGCCGCCCGGATGCAGGAGGTCTGCACCGCCGGAGATATGGAGCAGAATCCCGCCTGGCAGTATGCCGGGGCCCGGTACCAGCTCTACCGCGCCGGGAAGAAGATCGAGATCCTGGCCTCCTATGAGCCGTCCTTCCGGTTCATGTCCGAGTGGTGGAAGCAGCTGTACGGCGAGTCCGAGGGCAAGGAGAACAAGGGCCTGTTCCCGGCCAGCGTGGAGTTCACGGCGGACCTGCACTCCATGGGCCAGTATATCCAGCAGGGGGAGCGCCATCTGCTGGAGACGGTGGTGCGCTTCGACCCGGAGAAGCAGGAGAGCACGGTGCCCTTTGACGCCGCCGACGGCGACGGGCTGAACTTCCTGGCGGGCAGGACCATGGACTTTATCCGCACCCAGGCCATGGACGGCACCCTGCTGGCCCACGAGGAGGGCGGCGTGCCCAACATCATCCTGCGCTGCGGGGCCCTGGACGCAGACACCCTGGGGCAGCTGATCTATTTCTTTGAATATGCCTGCGGCCTGTCGGGCTATCTGCTGGACGTGAACCCCTTCGACCAGCCGGGGGTGGAGGCGTATAAGAAGAATATGTTCGCCCTGCTGGGCAAGCCCGGCTATGAGGACATGGGCCAGGCCCTGCGGGAAAAGCTGGGCCGGTAAAAAACCGTATATTTTCCCATTGCCATTTCCGTCAAGTTATGGTATGGTATACATATATGCAAAAGGAGTGATCTCTTATGGTTAGATTGATTATGGGCGACAACGGCGCAGGCAAGACCAAGCAGCTCATCGAGCTGGTTCATGCCTCCGTGGCCGAGGAGGGCGGCTGCGTTGTCTGCATCGAGCCCGGCGCGGACATGACCTACGACATCAAGTCCTCTGTGCGCCTGGTCAACGCCGGTGAATACCACTTGGATTCTTTTGAGTGCCTGCGGGGCTTCATCAGCGGTCTGTATGCGGGCAATTACGATATTTCCCACGTCTATGTGGACAACCTGTGCAAGATCGTACATAGCGAGGACTTCGCCGCCGTGGAAAAGTTCCTGCACTGGCTGGACAAGTTCAGCGATGCCAACACCGTGAAGTTCACCGTGACCCTCACCGCCGACGCTTCCGTGGCCACCGAGGGCATGCGCAAGTATCTGTAACCGAATCAAGTAAAAAAATCCGCAGGGCTGTGCCCTGCGGATTTTTTATGGAGTGCAGAGAATCAAAGGTTCTATGCAATAGCCCCGGGACGCGATAGCATCCCGGGGCTATTGCTATTACCTGACTTTTTAGGGTCAGCTCAGGTGCTTTTTCTTGCCCAGCAGCAGGGCGGCGGCAGCCAGCAGGGAAACGGAGGCCGCAGCCAGCCACAGAGCGGTGTGAGCCTCGTCGCCGGTCTTGACGCCGGGATTCTCGGGCTCAGCGGGCTTGTAGTTGGGGTCGGTCTCGCCGCAGTTGGTGCACTTGCCGTCCTTGTAATCGTGGCCGGTAGCGGGGATGACTTCGCCCTTCTTCACGACCTCTTGGCACACGGTGCACACCTCGTCGCCGGTGTAGCCGTCTTCCGTGCAGGTGGCGGGCTTAGCACCCACCAGCTGGGTCTTGTGACCCAGGGAGGGCAGGGTCTCGGTGCGGGTGTCGGTGTAGTTCTTGCCCTGGAAGGTCACCGTGGCGGTATAGGTCCGGACGCCGGTGCTCTCGCAGGAAGCGGGGGTGGTGATCTCGCTGGTAACAGCGGCGGTGACCTCCTCCACATGGCTGGCGTCACGGCTGCAGGTGAAGGTAGCCTTGGCGGACTCGTAGCCGGTCCAGGTCCAGGCGGCCTCGCCATAGTCGTGGCCCAGCACGCCGATGGTCAGGGCCTCCAGGGTGGTCTCGTTCTTGCCATCGGCGTCGCTGAACAGCTTGCTGCAGACGGAGCACACCCAGTGGGCCTTGACGCCGGTCTCGGTGCAGGTGGCGGGGACCTCCGCCACGGCGGTGAGGGTATGACCATCGGCGCAGGGATCGGTGGCGCCGTAGGTCATGGTCACGTTGTCGATGGCGAACATGGCGTCGGTATCGTCATAGCCCCGGTTGGCCTTCTTATAGAAGTGGAAGGCGAACTGGGCATTGTCCGTGCAGAAGGCGGCGGGAACGGCAACGTTGGCCGTGCCCATGAACCAATAACCGCTTACCGGCTCCAGATCGGCGGCATTCCAGATGGTGGTCCAGGTCTGGCCGCCGTCGGTGGTGGCCTCCACGGTCACGGAGCAGTAGTTGCCGATGACGGACTTGAACAGCAGGTAATCGAAGCTCAGCGTGGGCGTCTTGCCGGTGAGGTTCACCACCGGGGAGATGAGATACTCATCCTGCAGCTTGTCGCTGCCGCCTGCCATAGGCAGCAGGGGCTTGCGGATGCTGCCCACGCTCCAGCCGCCGCCCCAGGGATCTTCATAGTAATCCATGTCGATGCGGGCCTGCTTGGTGGTGTTGAGGTTTCTGTTGGTGCCCTGGTACCAGGTATAGGGGCTGTCGCTGCGGGTGGACTGGAGGGTCCAGCCGTGGCCGGGGAAGGTCTCGGACTCGAAGTCGTTGTCGAACTGCACGTCGGAGGCCGTCTTGGTGAACAGGGCGGCGATGGTGTGGTTGGCGGTGACATTCTCAAAGGTGTAGCTGTCCACCGCGCCCACGCTCTGGCCGTCCACCAGCACATCGGCGATGGCGTAGCCCTCCTGGGCGGCGATGGCGAAGGTCTGGGACGCGCCCTCCTTCACGGACACCTCACCGGCGGGGGTGATGGAGCCGCCCTCACCGGCGGTGGCGGTGATGGTGTACTTCTGGGCCACGGGGCCGTCCTCCACCGCCATCAGCTTCACGTTGTCGATGGCCAGCTGGCCGGTAGTGTCCTCATTGGGATGGACATAGCGGAAGGCAAACTGGACGCCGTCCACATTGTACTCGGCGGGCACGGGAACCTCTGCGCTGCCGGAAATGATGTAGTTGCTGGCCTGCTGGCCGGTATAGCTGTCTTGGAAGTTCCAGATAGCGTTCCACGTCTTTCCGCCGTCGGTAGAAGCTTCCACCGTAGCGGTGAAGGTCTTGTTCTTGATGCCGTACTCGCCGTAGGCGAAGTCGAAGGTCAGCACGCCGTCACGGGTACCGGACAGGTCCACCACCGGGGAGATCAGGTACTCATCCTGTGCACCCTTCCAGTCGTTGCTGATGTAAGCGTGCTTGGAATCATTGCCCTCGTTCTTCCAGTTGTAATAGGTATACTGCTTCCATGTGCTGCTGGTATCCTGCACCTTCACGGTCCAACCGTGGAAGGGGAAGCTGTCGCCGGCCACGTCCTCGAAGTCGTTCTGGAACATCACCACGGGGACGTCGGGAATCTTCTCGAAGGCGGCGGACACGGCATAGCTCTGGTCCATGACCAGGGTGTAGGCGCCGTCCGTCACGTCCACGGTGCGGCCGTTGACCTTCACGGAGGCCAGCTGATAGCCCTGGTCCGGGGTGAAGGTAACGTCCACGGCCTGGCCGGAGACATAGGTGGTCTGACCGGCGGGGGCCACGGTACCGCCCTCATTGGCGGTGGTGGTCAGGGTCACGGTGTCGCCGGACTGCTGGGCCTTCTGGAAGGTGGCGGAGATGGTGTGGTCCACGCCCACCCGCTGGAAGGTGTAGTAGCTGATGGGGCCGAGATCGGCGCCGTCCACGTTGACGTTGACGATCTCATAGCCCTGGGCGGGAGCGATGTCGAAGGTCTTGCTGGTACCCTTCTTCACCAGGGTCTGACCGGCGGGGGTGATGGTGCCGCCCTCACCGGCGGTGGCGGTGACGGACACATAGTTGTCCCGCTCCTCGGCGTACAGCTGGACGTTGTCCATAGACAGGGTGGAGCCGCCCTTACCGGTGTAGACAAAGGCGAAGCGCAGGTCCTTGCTGCTTTGCAGGCTCTCGGGGATGGTCACCTTGGCCTGGGTCTTGGTCCAGGCGGTGAACAGGCCGGAATCCCGCTGCAGGTTCCAGATCTCCTGCCAGTTCTCGCCGCCGTCGCCGGAGGCCATGACCTGCAGGTTGCAGTGCTTATACTCCACGGTGTACCAATAGGTGGTGTAGAAATCGAAGACCATGTGGACCTCGGTATCCACGCCGCTGATATCGGTGGTGCGGGAGATCAGCCACTCGTCCTGCTGGTTGTCGTCGTCATGATCCACGGCGGCCATGTAGTCCTCGTCGCGGTACCAGGTGTTCAGAGAGCCGCCCTTGCTCTGGACGCTCCAGTCGTCGGGGAGCCACTTCTCGTTGAAGTTCTCGGTCCAGAGGATGTTGGTGGGGGTGATGGTGCCGTGATCGTCGGGGTTGCCGGGAGCACGGACGGTATACACCTTGGAGTTGCCGGCGTAGTCGTGGACGATCATGCCGAAGGTCTCGCCGAAGCCGGTGATGTCATACTCCTTGATGTGGCTGGTGACGCCGGGCTTGTCCTCGCCGAAGCCCTGCATACCATAGAGCATCTCGCTGTTCTTGATGTTGTAGAACACCACGGCCGCCACATACTGGTTATCGGACACGTCCAGGCTCAGATAGTACCGGCCCTCGGACTCGGTGACCTTCAGGTTGTCGGCATGAGGCTCCTCGGTGTCGATGGTGATGGGGAAGGACCAGGAGTGCTTCTGGTTGGTCCCCACGCCGTCGCCATAGGGCAGGGTGGCCTCGATGGTCACGGTGGCCTTGGTGTTGTTGGGTAGCTTGGCGTTGTGGGCGTCGGTGCCGTACCAGGGCTCAATGCCGTCATATTCGGCGTCCACACCGGCGGGCACAATGCGGTAATAGTCGTAGCTGTAGATGGACTTGCCCACATACTCGCAGTCCTTGCTGTAGTACACCTGGCCGTTGGCGCCGGTGATGGTATACCTCAGGCTCTTGGTGTTGCGCAGCAGACCGGTGTAGATGCCGGTGAGGCTGTCCATGAAGTCATCGTTGTTGGGGGAAATGGCGTTGCGGTCCGCCAGATACGGAACGGTGGTGTAGTTGTTGTCGCCCAGATAGGTGTCCACCGTGTTCTCGCTGGAGGAGGAGAAGGCGGTGTTCATGTACGCCTGGGCCTGGCTGGCGGAGCCGTCCAGCGTCTCCCAGTAATCGGTGGAATCCATGATGGGAGCCTTGGTCCAGTCGCCGTAGAAGGCCAGGAACGGCAGGCCCAGATCAATGGGATCGGTCAGGGCGCTGCCGTCGGCGGCCACCTGGGTCAGGGTCACGAAGCCCTCCACATAGCTGCCGTTGGGGAACTGGGCCAGCATCTTCCGGCCCTCGTCGGTAACGGTGACGGTGACGGTGACATCGGCGGTCTTGCCGGGAGCCACGGCCACCCGATTATTCTCGCAGTTGGTGGTGAAGGTGTGGGGGAGCAGCCGGGAGCTTCCGCTGATGGTGGAGAACTCCTGCCCGCTGCCGTTGACATAGGCCTCGGTGGTGTCGGTCAGCACCAGGGGGGTCACGTCGTAATACAGGGTGTCGCTGCCGGTGTTGTGGACGGTGAAGGTCATGGTGTACACGCCCTTCATGGCGGGATCGTCCTTCAGCTCCAGCTTGGGACGCTCCATGCCCTCCACGGACAGATAACCCCGGGTATTCACGGCGTCGTTGATGCTCATCAGGCCAGCGCCCTGCTTCCGGGGGGAATAGGGCACGCCGTTGTCGTCATAGATCACATGGGCGGTGCTCATGAGCAGGGTGTCGGTCATGTGCTTGCGCTGGGCGCCGGTCATGCTGTTGCCCCGGGCCTTCAGGGCCTGCTGGACGATGGCCATGCCGCCGGCCGCGTGGGGGGATGCCATGGACGTGCCGTCCATGCTCTCATAACCGCCGGGCACGGCGGCATAGATGCCCGCGCCGGGGGCGGTGATCTCCGGCTTCAGGGTCAGCTCGGGGGTAGCGCCCCAGCTGGAGAAGTCGGCCATGCCATAGGTGGGGGATTCCACCAGGGCGTCGGCGGAGGCCACGGACAGAGTCTTGGTCTCCTGCTGCTTCATGTATTCACCGGCGGCCTGGGAGATGAAGGCGCAGGGGATCTTCCAGTCGGTGATGGACATGTACAGCATGCCGGGGACGTTGTTGTACACCAGCATGCCAATGGCGCCGGCGTTGGCGGCGTTGCGCTCCTTCTGCTCATAGTACATACCGCCGCCCCGCTGCACCAGGGCGATCTTGCCGGTCAGGTCCAGGCCTGCATAGTCCTCCTCCGCGCCGTAGTTGGGAACCACCACATACTCGATGGAGCCCCGGGCGGACAGGCTGCGGAAGGGCTTGGCGTTCTCGTCCTCGCTGATGGTGGCGCTGTCCTGATAGGCCAGGTCCTTGCCGCCCACGGTGACATAGGGGCCCTTGACCATGCCGTTGGACACGGCGGCCACGGACAGGGACTCGCCATAGGTGGAGGGCTCGCTGACCAGGCCGTAATCGGGGTTGGAGGCCAGGGCCTTGCCGCCGAAGGCGTCGCCATAGGCGGCGTTATAGGCGTTGCCGGCGGCCACAGCCAGGGACACGCCGCTCTCGCCGGTGCGCTCGAACACGTCCAGCAGGCTCTTGGTGAAGGCGTCCTCGCTGTCATAGTCGATGTAGCCGCAGTCGGAGCCCAGGCTCAGGTTGGCCACGTCCACGCCCAGCAGGATGCAGTCCTCCAGAGCGGCCAGAATGTCCGCATAGGACGCGCCGCCGGTGGACTTGAACACGTTCATGTTGATGATCTGGGCCTGGGGAGCCACGCCCATGACGGCATCGTTGACGCCCACATTACCGGCGGCGGTGGAGGCCACATGGGTGCCGTGGCTGCCCTTTTCGCCGGGATTGCCGTCCTTATCCTTGTCGCCGTAGTCAAACTGGAAGGGGATCTTGGCGCTGTAATACAGGTCGGACACGCTGATGCCCTTGACGATGCTCTCCACCTGGAAATCATAAGTCTCCAGCATGGACTGGAGCTTCTCCCGGGTCAGGGAAGGGCTCTTGGGGGCGGTTTTGAAGATCTCGTGGCTCATGTCCACGCCGGTATCCAGAATGGCCACCAGCATCCCCTCGCCGGTGAAGCCCGTGGTATTATAGATACCGCCGCCGATCATCCGGTTGCTGTTGGCGGTGTCGGGCAGCAGCTCAAACGTGGGGGAAATGAAGGCGGACTGGACGCAGTCCAGCTTCCGGATGGCCTTGTACTGGCCATAGGTCACCGTGGCGGAAAAGCCGTTGAGCAGGGTGGTATACTGCCGCTGGGGCTCCACCTGCCCGTCAATGGCCCGGTTGATCTGAGCCAGGGCGCTCTTCTGCGTGCGCAGCAGGGCGTTGACCTGGGCCCGGGAATCCGGGTCGGCCACGGAGTCGTTGACCACCACGATGATCTCGACTTCGTCGCTGTCGTCGAGCTTCGCGGTGTTCTCCATCTGGATTTTTTCGCCGTTTTTCTGGCCGCTGCGCAGGACCTGGCGGGCGATATCGTTGGCGATACCGCTGACCGTGGTTTCCTGCAGGGAGGCGTTGACCTCCTGCTCAGCTGCCTGGGCGAATGCCGTCACCGGCAGGGCGGTCAGGATCATCAGAACCGCCAGAGCCAGTGCGCAGCACCGTTTGATAGCTGTCATCTCGTTCCTCCTATAAAATATATTGTCCGCCGCTGCATAAAAGCTCAGCGCGACTTACATATTATACCAGCTTTTGGGCTTTAATGCAATGACGTATCGGCATAAAATGCCAAAATATTTTCCAAATTTTCCGGCATTCTCCAGTCAAAAAAACGGCCCCGGGCCAGACACCCGGGGATGGAGCTTTCCGGCGCGCTGCAAGGCTACGCATTTGCGGACCGTCCGCGGCTCCGTCCGACGGATCGCGCGGGAAATGCCCGCAATTTCGAAAAATCCCTTGCGCAGCATAAAAATACGGCGCCTGCGAAAAATCCCGCCGGGAGTCCGAAAAAATCGGGCTCCCGGCGGGGTTTTATGTTGACAAAGGGGCCGCGCCTGTGGTACAATAAGACGCTATATTGAGAAAATGGGGCCTGATGCCCCATTTCAATCTGCTGTTATGATACCAGCTTTCCCCCAAAATTACAAGTGGGCTCGGGCGAAAACAAACAACCGGGCCGAGCGTGTCAAAATCCCGGGAGAGCGGTTCCCAAGGAAAAGCACGGAGAAAATGCGAAAAGAAAGGCGTGAGTATTGAAGATGGCCAAGGACAAGTATTATGGCAAGACCCTGCGCAAGAACTTTGCCAGACACGAAGAGGTCATGGCGATGCCCAACCTGCTGGAGATCCAGAAGAAATCCTATCAGTGGTTCCTGGACACCGGCCTGCGGGAGGTTTTCGCCGACGTGGCCTCCATCGGCGACTATGCCGGCAACCTGGAGCTGAGCTTCATCGACTACAGCATGGACGAGAAGCCCAAGTACGACGTGGAGGAGTGCAAGGCCCGGGACGCCACCTATGCCGCCCCCATGAAGGTCAGCGTGCGCCTGCACAATAAGGAGACCGGCGAAATCAAGGAGCAGGAGATCTTCATGGGCGATTTCCCCCTGATGACCCACTCCGGCACCTTCGTCATCAACGGCGCCGAGCGCGTGGTGGTCAGCCAGATCGTCCGCTCCCCCGGCATCTACTACGGCAAGGAGATCGACCTGAAAACCGACCTGCCCCTGCTGACGTCCACGGTGATCCCCTACCGGGGCGCGTGGCTGGAGTATGAGACCGACAGCAGCGAGGTGTTCTGGGTCCGCATCGACAAGAACCGCAAGCTCCCCATCACCTGCCTGATCCGGGCCCTGGGTCTGAAGACCGACGGCGAGATTCTGGACCGCTTCGGCGACGATCCCCGCATCGTGACCACCATGGAAAAGGACACCTGCAAGTCCTATGAGGAGGCCATGCTGGAGATCTACCGCAAGCAGCGCCCCGGCGAGCCCCCCACGCTGGACTCCGCCGAGAACCTGATGCAGGGCCTGTTCTTCGACCCCCGGCGGTATGACCTGAGCACCGTGGGCCGGTATAAGTTCAACAAGAAGCTGACCCTGTGGGCCCAGGCCAAGGGTCAGAAGCTGGCCGAGCCCGTGGCCGACCCCGCCACCGGCGAGCTTCTGCTGGAGGAGGGCCACGTCCTCTCCGGCGACGACTGCCGCACCCTGGACGCCATCGGCGTGGGTATGGTGAAGGTCCGGCTGGAAAACGGCGAGGTCATCCGCATTTTCACCAACCGCATGTGCGATATGAGCCGCTATGTGGACTTTGACCCCAAGACGGCGTGCGGCATCAAGGAGCGGGTGCGCTTTGACGTGCTGCAGGAGCTGATGGGCCAGTATCAGGGCGAGGAGCTTATCGAGCAGTGCCGCCTGCAGGCGGACCGCCTGGTGCCCAAGCACATCATCATCGACGACATCCTCACCTCCATCAACTATATGAACGTCCTGGCCCACGGCCTGGTGTCCAAGGACGACATCGACCATCTGGGCAACCGCCGCCTGCGCTGCGTGGGCGAGCTGCTGCAAAACCAGTTCCGCATCGGCTTTTCCCGCATGGAGCGGGTCATCCGGGAGCGGATGACCATCCAGGATCTGGACATCGTCACGCCCCAGAGCCTCATCAACATCCGGCCCGTCACCGCAGCCATCAAGGAGTTCTTCGGCTCCAGCCCCCTGAGCCAGTTCATGGACCAGACCAACCCCCTGGCCGAGCTGACCCACAAGCGGCGTCTGTCCGCCCTGGGCCCCGGCGGCCTCAGCCGCGAGCGCGCCAACATGGAGGTCCGCGACGTGCACTACAGCCACTATGGCCGCATGTGCCCCATCGAGACCCCCGAAGGTCCCAACATCGGCCTGATCTCCTATCTGGCCACCTATGCCCGGGTCAATGAGTACGGCTTCATCGAGGCCCCCTTCCGCCGGGTGGAGCGCCCCTCCGGCCGCGTCACCGACGAGATCACCTATATGACCGCCGACGTGGAGGATCAGTACGTTGTGTGTCAGGCGGCGGAGCCGGTGGACGAGAACGGCTGCCTCATCGGCCCCCGTATCACCTGCCGCCACCAGGACGAGACCATCCAGGTGGAGCCGGAATACGTGGACTATATGGACATCTCCCCCCGTATGATGGTGTCCATCGCCACGGCCATGATCCCCTTCCTGCCCAACGACGACGCCAACCGCGCCCTGATGGGCGCCAACATGCAGCGGCAGGCCGTGCCCCTGCTGCGGCCGGAGGCTCCCATCGTGGGCACCGGTATGGAGCACAAGATCTGCCTGGATTCCGAGGTGGTGGTGCTGGCCGAGGGCGACGGCGTGGTCACCAAGGTGGACGCCACCAACGTGTCCGTCAAGTATGACAGCGGCGAGAGCAAGGACTATAAGCTCATCAAGTTCCTGCGCTCCAACCACGGCACCTGCATCAACCAGAAGCCCATCGTTTCCGTGGGCGAGCGGGTCCACGGCGGCGACGATCCCACGGTGCTGGCCGACGGCCCCGCCACCGATCAGGGCGAGATCGCCCTGGGCCGCAATATCCTGGTGGGCTTCATGACCTGGGAGGGCTACAACTACGAGGACGCCGTGCTGCTCAACGAGCGGCTGGTGAAGGAGGATGTTTACACCTCCATCCATATCGAGGAATATGAGATCGACGCCCGCGACACCAAGCTGGGGCCCGAGGAGATCACCCGGGATATCCCCAACGTGGGCGAGGACGCCCTGAAGGACCTGGACGAGCGCGGCATCATCCGCGTGGGCGCCGAGGTCCACGCCGGGGACATCCTGGTGGGTAAGGTCACCCCCAAGGGCGAGACCGACCTCACCGCCGAGGAGCGTCTCCTGCGGGCTATCTTCGGCGAGAAGGCCCGGGAGGTCCGGGACACCTCCCTGAAGGTGCCCCACGGCGAAAGCGGCATCATCGTGGACGCCAAGGTGTTCACCCGGGAGGCCGGCGACGAGCTGGGGCCCGGCGTGAACCAGGTGGTCCGGGTGTATATCGCCCAGCGGCGCAAGATCCAGCCCGGCGACAAGATGGCTGGCCGCCACGGCAACAAGGGCGTGGTGTCCCGGGTCCTGCCCCAGGAGGATATGCCCTTCCTGCCCGACGGCACCCCCCTGGACATCGTGCTGAACCCCCTGGGCGTGCCCTCCCGTATGAACATCGGCCAGGTGCTGGAGGTCCATCTGGGCTACGCCGCCAAGACTCTGGGCTGGAAGGTGGCCACCCCCATTTTCGACGGCGCCACCGATAAGGACATCACCGAGGCCCTGACCCAGGCGGGTCTGGACCCCCAGGGCAAGAGCTGGCTGTATGACGGACGCACCGGCGAGCGGTTCGACAACAAGGTCACCGTGGGCTATGTGTACTTCCTGAAGCTGCACCACCTGGTGGACGATAAGATCCACGCCCGGTCCACCGGCCCCTACTCCCTGGTGACCCAGCAGCCCCTGGGCGGCAAGGCCCAGTTCGGCGGCCAGCGCTTCGGCGAGATGGAAGTCTGGGCGCTGGAGGCTTACGGCGCGGCCTATACCCTGCAGGAGATCCTGACGGTGAAGTCCGACGACGTCACCGGCCGCGTGCAGACCTACGAGGCCATTGTCAAGGGCCACAACGTACCCACCCCCGGCGTGCCCGAGTCCTTCAAGGTGCTGGTGAAGGAGCTGCAGTCCCTGTGCCTGGATATCCAGGTGCTGGACGAGGACGGCAACCAGATCGAGCTGAAGGAGGACGAGAACGCCCCGGATTCCTTCAACCTGGCCCGGATGGACGCCGAGGACGACCGCCGCAGCCGCTACGCCGACGAGAGCGAGCTGGCGGACGCAGGCTTCGACTATGTGCCCGAGGAAGAGGTGGAGGCCTCCTACGACGGCGCGGACGATGAATTTTAAGGAACAGGAGGAGCATAGAGCATGAGTTATCCCACTTTTGACGCCATTAAAATCGGAATCGCTTCTCCGGAAATGATTCGCGAGTGGTCCTACGGCGAGGTGAAGAAGCCCGAGACCATCAACTACCGCACCCTGAAGCCCGAGCGGGACGGCCTGTTCTGCGAGCGGATCTTCGGGCCCACCAAGGATTGGGAGTGCCACTGCGGCAAGTATAAGAAGATCAGCTTCAAGGGCAAGATCTGCGACCGCTGCGGCGTGGAGGTCACCCGGGCCAAGGTGCGCCGTGAGCGCATGGGCCACATCGAGCTGGCCACCCCCGTCAGCCATATCTGGTATTTCAAAGGCATCCCCTCCCGGATGGGCCTGCTGCTGGACATCAGCCCCCGGATCCTGGAGAAGGTGCTGTATTTCGCCAACTATATCGTCACGGACCCCGGCGAGACCCCTCTGACCAAGAACCAGATCCTCTCCGAGAAGGAGTACCGTGACTACCGTGAAAAGTATGAGGATGACTTCCAGGCCGGCATGGGCGCCGAGGCCGTGAAAAAGCTGCTGGCGGATGTGGACCTGGAGGCCCTCTCCGCCCAGCTCCACGCCGAGCTGAAGGACGCTTCCGGCCAGAAGAAGGCCCGGATCGTCAAGCGGCTGGAAGTGGTGGACGCTTTCCGGATCTCCGGCAACAAGCCGGAGTGGATGATCATGGACGTTCTGCCCATTCTGCCTCCCGACCTGCGCCCCATGGTGCAGTTGGACGGCGGCCGCTTCGCCACCTCTGACCTGAATGACCTGTACCGCCGGGTCATCAACCGCAACAACCGCCTGAAGCGCCTGATGGACCTGAACGCCCCCGACATCATCGTCCGCAACGAGAAGCGGATGCTGCAGGAGGCTGTGGACGCTCTGCTGGCCAACATCCTGGTGGAGGAGAAGTCCGCCTGCGCTGACGCCGATCTGATCATCGAGTGCGTCAAGGAAGACATGGCTACCAAAAAGGAGCTGCTCTGCGAGCTGGACGAGCTGTGCAAGCCCGAGGCCATCTTCGCTTCCAACACCTCCTCTCTGTCTATCACCGAGATGGGCAACGGCCTCAAGCACCCCGTCATCGGTATGCACTTCTTCAATCCCGTTCCCAGCATGAAGCTGGTGGAGATCATCCGCGGTGCCAACACCACTCAGGAGACCTTCGACGTCATCTACAAGCTGTCTCAGGAGATCGGCAAGGATCCCGTTGAGGTTGCTGAGGCTCCCGGCTTCGTGGTCAACAAGATCCTGATCCCCATGATCAACGAGGCCATCGGCCTGGTTGAGACCGGCGTTGCCTCTGTGGAGGATATCGACAAGGCTATGCAGCTGGGCGCCAACCATCCCATGGGCCCCCTCGCTCTGGGCGACTTCATCGGTCTGGACGTGTGCCTGGCTATCATGGAGACCCTCTTCAACGAGACCGGCGACGGCAAGTATCGTCCCGCTCTGCTGCTGAAGAAGATGGTCCGCGGCGGCCAGCTCGGCGCATTCGGGCAGACCGGCAAAGATGACCGCGGCGTCCGCAGCTTCGGCGGCGGCCACGGCACGCAGGAACTCCGCCTCGTCGCGCTGGTCGCGGTCCGCGGGGAAGCCCTCGATATAATGGATCTTGCGGCCATGCAGGACCGCAGCGTCGATGGCACTTGTGACCTGCGGCGCACGGGGATGACCGGCGGAATAGCGCGGGTGGTCGGCGAAAGCGCCGATGTAGGCTACCTTCTGCCCCTTGTGCAGCGGCAGTGCGCCCAGATTGCGCAGGAGCACACCGCTCTGCTTGGCCAGCTCGACAGCCAGACTGCGGTCTGCGGTGCGGTCCGCGGGGGACGGCTGGGTCGATGCGGCCAAAAGAATGCGTATAATGTTCGATGCAGCGCGGTTTAAAACGGACTCGTCCAGTGCGCCGGACTGCACGGCATCCACAAGCCGCCCCGCGTCCGCA
>ERZ827524.257-NODE-257-length-74694-cov-7.218827_pt1 | contig 74694 bp, 72 predicted proteins | sample MGYA00519702_ERZ827524 | MGnify/ENA primary metagenome ERZ827524 (study PRJEB31778, sample SAMEA3449341) | human gut metagenome | biome: human gut; feature: human-associated habitat; material: faeces | place: United Kingdom | collected 2010/2012 ...
CCGGGATGAGAGCAGGGTCTGAGTGGTCGCTTGGGCATTTGCTCACCTCCTTCGGCATAAGAAAAGCCCCACGGGATTGCTCCCATGAGGCTGTCCTCTATTCTTTCGCCATTATAATGATACTATAAACCGGCGGTGCGTTATAGTGGCTTTTGGTGGCTTGTTTCGCCGGAATCAAGGATTTCCTGCACGGCGTCCAGGGCTTTGTCATGAAGGCGAAATACCCAGCGGCGGTTGTGGTACAGGCTCATGGTGATTTCTTCCCAGGTCTCGCTGCACAGATACCGTTTCTCCAGCAGGATGCGGAACTTTACATCATCGACCTTTGCAATGACGTCTACGATGTCCTTTTTGATCTGTCCCAGCCGATCCATATCCGCGGCGATCTCATTCTGCAGGTCAATGATCTTGCACACAGCGTCCGCCATTGTGGAGCCGCCGCGATTGGGATTTCTCGGAATACCCGTCAGCGTGGCGGTGCATTTGGTAGCAAGCTCGTTCAGAGACTGTATCTGTTCGGACTTGCTCTTGATCCGCTGATCCAGCAGATAGGCTTGGTTCAAAAACTCCTTTGCCGTCATGCTGCCACCTCCTTGCGCACCATGCGGCGAACACCTGTCATGAGATATTCGCCATCCAGGTCGGTCAGCGTTTCGTACCAGCCGGAACGGAAGAATCGCTCCAAGGATGTCACGGCATCGTCATAATCCTTGTTGTTCGGAAAGCGGCAATGCTGCTTGAGGGCTTTTTTGTAGTCTTTTACGGCCAGTTCTACAATGGCGTTGGCTAATGCCTGATAGGGGTTCATATTCGTACCTCCGATATTTTAAGATTCTCGGATTGGCACGGATTGTCGTTATTTGTCGAACTGTTGTCTCAGATTTTCAAATTTGCCTTGACTGCAGCTATCAAGGCCGACTGCGTTTTGTCTTTGGCTTTCAGCGCACACAAAATCTGCTCATCAATGGTGTCGTCCGCTACGATGTGCTGCACCACCACGGTTTTGGAGGTCTGACCTTGCCTCCACAGACGGGCTATCGTCTGCTGGTATAACTCAAGTGACCATGTCAGCCCGAACCATACGATGGTGTTGCCGCCGCTTTGGAGATTCAGACCGTGCCCGGCAGAGGCGGGGTGGATCAGTGCTACGGGGATCTCGCCGTTGTTCCACCTGCGGATGCTGTCGGAAGTATCAAGGCGAGAAAAGGGAATGTGCCGCGCATGAAGCCGTTTCATAATCCGCTCTAAATCATGCTTGAACCAGTACGCCACCAGAATCGGTTTGCCGTTGGCAGCTTCGATGATGTCCTCCAGTGCATCCAGCTTGCGGTCATGGATAAGGACTGTATTTCCGGCATTATCATAAATTGCGCCGTTCGCCATCTGGGACAGCTTGCCGGAAAGCGCAGCGGTGTTTGCGGCACTGATCTCTCCGTCGGGCAGGTCCAGTATGAACTGCTTTTTCATTTCATCGTAGGCATCTCGCTCACCCTGGCTTAGATACACCCGGTATTCGCTGGAGATCAGCTTCGGCATTGTCAAATGGTCGGTTGATTTCATAGAAATCGTAATGTCCGATATTTTTCGGTATATGTCCTGCTCCGCTCCCGGCTTGGGGCGATAGCTGTAAACGATCTGCCCGTTCATGGCGTCCGGCACGAAATATTCCTGTCGGTAATGCGTAATAAATCTGCCGAGGCGTTTACCAAGATCGATAACCTTGAACTCCGCCCACAGATCCATCAGACCGTTGGAAGCGGGTGTGCCGGTCAGCCCGACAACTCGCTTGATTCTGGGACGCACCTGCATCAGAGCCTTGAATCGTTTGGACTGGTGATTTTTGAAAGAAGAAAGCTCATCAATGACCACCATATCGAAGTGAAAGGGCATCCCGCTCTTTTCTATGAGCCACTGTATGTTTTCCCGGTTGATGATGTAAATATCGGCTTTGCGCATCAATGCGGCTTTGCGTTCCGCTTCACTGCCGACCACCACCGAATAATTAAGGCTGTGGAGATGATCCCACTTTTGCAGCTCCGCACTCCAGGTATCACGAGCCACTCGCAGCGGCGCAATCACCAGCACCCGGTGTACCTCAAAGCTGTCGAACAGCAGGTCGCCTATGGCAGTGAGGGTGATGCTCGTTTTGCCAAGACCCATATCAAGCAGTACCGCGGAGAAGGGATGCGTCTTGATGTAGTTGATGGCATATTTCTGATATTCATGCGGTGCGTATTTCATCCAGTATCCCTCCGATCTGCTCTGGGTCATCAAGGACATACACCTTAAAGCCCAGCCGCCGCAGCAGTCTGTGTCTGGCAGCCTGCAGCGGTCGCGGTTTCTTGCCCGGCGCTTTGACCTCCACAAAGCCGATCTTGCCTTCCGGCAGAAGCACGATGCGGTCGGGCATTCCGTCAAAGCCGGGGCTGACCATTTTCGGTGCGATGCCGCCTGCGCTTTTTACAGCTTTTATCAATTTCTGTTCTATCGTTTTTTCTCTCATAGTGATCCTCCATCAGGAATTAGGTGGGTGGTGACAGTCGATGACAGTTATTTCAGTAACTTCTCTTAGGACTTGTTTTTTTAAGGCTATAAGAGAAGTTTCTGTAGAGAGTGTCATCGACCGTCACCCTATGCTCAATCCAGGAAATCCGATTTAAGCTGCAGGCCGAAAAGCATCCGTGCGGATTTGTTTCTTTTCCTCTCAAAACCGGCGCATTCCAGAGCAGTGTAGAAATCTGTCGTACTGCGAACATAGTCGCCCACCTGCGCACAATAACTGCGGTATGCGTTGTAGACATCGCCGGATTTCGCGGAGAAAGTGTCGCCAACCTCGCAGCATTCGTCCAGAAACTGCGAGAGCCAGTCGTTGTTGTCTTTATATTTCTTTATGGCATCCTCCACCACGGCAGGCTTGATGATATGATAGTCGTTGTCGATCACACGCTTTGCACCGACCATGATCCATTTCAGGATCGCACCGCCGGCCTTGTCGAACAGGAAATCGGCATAATTCTTGACGTCGGACTTTCCCTCGATCCTGGCGTTGAACGGAATCACGATCAGCCGCCGCCAGGTACCGGCATCGATTGCTCCGACCTTCGGCAGATGGTTGGTATAGAGTACCAGAGTGTGGCTCGGCACATAGCTGAAGGGATCTTTGTACTTCTTTTCGGCGTAGATTTCGTCTGTGGAGCACAGCTGCTTCACATTGGAAGTGCTTAGCCGCATACCTTCCTCCAGTTCTGCTGCGATAATCAGCCGCTTGCCCTTGGCCTCGGCCAGCTCCGGCTTCACATTTCGCTTGCAGCCCACGGTCAGCGTATCGGCGGACATATTTCCGCTGTAGGTACCGAGTACGCGGGAGAGCGTATTCCAGAAAGTGGATTTTCCGTTTCGGCCTTCACCGTAGGCAATGATCAACGCTTCAACACACACTTTCCCGATGGCGGACAAGCCTGCAATCTCCTGCACATAGCGAATCAGATCCGCATCGCCGCAGAAGAATGTCTCCAAAGCGTCCTGCCAGATATCCATGCCTTCATCGGCCGGGTCAACAGTGGTTTGCTTGGTGATGAAATCCGTCGCTGTATGTTCCCGTGCGGATACAAGCCCCAGACGGAGGTCGTAAGTAGAGGTCGGGGTATTTAGCAGAAACTCATCCGAATCCAACTGCCGCTGGTCGATCTCCAGCATGGGGTGCGACTCTTTTAATGCAGCGGAGATGTACTTAGTGTCGCGGCGCTTGATGGCATAGTTGCGGTAGGTCGTGGCATTCTCGTATTTCTGAAAAGACCGCGCCTGTTCCGAATTAAAAGCCGCGGTTGCTTTCTTGGGACCCATCGATGCCAGCAGTTCCCAAGCACCGTTTTTCATCATCTCATCGGTGGTTTTTCTGATTTCGGTCTCTGCCTCCTCAAGCTGGCGGGTCGTCAATTCCTGCGCCACCGCCTGCGCCTTGGGTTTGGATTCTTCCCAGAAGCCGCCGTTGTACACGAGAAAATCGGTAGACGGCGTATAGCGGAGCTTTGCCTCGTATTCCCTTGAAAGGACGGTGGCCTGTCCAACATCAGAATAGTCGGTCGGCTTCAGCTTAAGCTCCTGGTTGTACTGCTCCGGCGGAATGTAGCCGTCCTGTGCGGAGATTTTTCCGTAAAACCGCTGTGCGCTGCGCCAGATACTGTCCAGTTCCGACTGTTCCAAGGGCGGCTGACAGCAGGCGGCGACTTCTGTAAAATGCTTGCGCGCATCATCGGTATTTCCGAAGCGTTTCAGAATGCGCCCGGCATAGTGCGACATGGTGGCGTTGCGGCTTCCTTCGGGAATAATGATGCTACCGTAGCTGCCGGAGTCCATATTTGCATCGAAATCGCCATCGGCAAAAAAGGTCGTCAGCGTCATTGGCCCGTCAAAGACATCAACTTGCGGTGCTCTCGTGCCGAAGAAGAATCTGGCGGCATCGAGCGCCTTGGTATCAAAATACGGAAAGAGGGTGTTGACCAGCTTTTTCAAATCGCTGTATTGCGCCGCATCCGTCATTCGGTCAATGGGAAACAGCACATGGAATTTAGGCCGCGCTTCCTTGCCGTTTTTCACCTTCATGTGGTTGCGGCTGTAGTGAACTGCAAATGCCACGCCGGGAAATGCGGCGGCAACATCGGAGGGATAGACCCAGTCCTCCGGATCATCGCTGTGGTCGTTGTCGCAGTCGACCGGGAGACAATCCGCTCCGAGGAAATTATCGTTATTGCGGTAGTTGCCCCTGTATTCGGCGCAGACATAATCGTTAGACACGGCCTGCAGCAGCGTATTCTTATCGGTCACCTCGACCTTATGCGGGTAGATGCAATTCTCCGGCATCCCCAAGCGGTCGGCGCGGTACAGTGTGAATTTCATCGTGATACCTCCTTGCAGGTCTCGCTGAAATAGCGAATCCGATAGCCCTTCCATGTGGCTCTTTTGATTTCTGCCTCCATACCTTCGGAGATGCGTTCGCCAAAAACCCACATTTCCGCGCATTTACTGAGGATCGCATTGCCGAAAAACAGCCCCAGCTCACGCTCCTTTGGCTTGTTGTCGTCAAGGAACTGCGGAAAGAGCAGATGCGGTGCAACGGGGATATATCCGGCTTCCACCGCAAAGCGGCTGTAGCGTCTTGCGGCGGCAGTGTTGTTTTCGACATCTCCGGCATAAGGACTGCAGATATACACGATGGGTCTGAATGCCCGGAGTGCCTTTTCTTCTTTTTCAATGGCGCAGAAAGCACCGTAAGCCGTAGGGTCGGCATAGCCTTCTGCGTTTCTAAAATCAGCCATAACAGGCTCCTCCAATCTATAGTTTTCACTACCCACTGGAGTGTTCCGTGGGCAGTGGTCCGCTTTTAGTCCTTTTTGTAGAACATGGTTTCATAACCGTCGGCGCGGAGCTTCAATCCGGCAGCCCACGGCGGGGTGCGTCCCATCTGTTCGCAGACAGCGTTGAGGTCAGCCTCCGGTGCAGCTTCAATCACCAGTTCATCGTGAATGTGCATGGTGATAAAGCAGTGGGACAGGGTCTGCATGGCATAGCAGAGGATATCGCGAGAGGTGGCCTGAACGATGTTTTCCACCAGCTTCGGACCGTAGGTCTCCAGCCGCTCCCATTTCTTCGTGCCACCGATGCCCTCATAGGCGATGCACTCGCCGCCAAACTGGTTGGTGCCGAGTTTAGGCTTCACATAGGAAAGTCTCCTGCCGGACGGAAGCGTGATAAAAAGCATCCCACTCCGATAGGCAAACTCGATGCCGCAAACATCGCTGTCCAGATGCTGCTTTACGGCACTCATGGCGGCACGGTCGATGTCCCACCAGAACTTCACGATATTCTGGTTCGAGTTGCGCCAAGCCGTGACCAGCGGCTGCAGCTCATCTTCGGACAGCCCCATCTCCAAGGCACCCATTGCTTTGAGTGCGCCGACAGAGCCGCCATAGCCGAGGGCGAGTTCGGCGATTTTGCCTTTTTGCCGCAGGTGTCCGTTTACGCCGTGCTTTTCCACCGGAACCTTGAACATCTGTGACGCAGACGCACAGTAGATGTCGCCGCCTTTTTCAAAAACCTCCTGACGCCAGGTTTCTCCTGCAAACCATGCCAGCACTCTGGCTTCAATGGCGGAAAAGTCGGCAACGATGAACTTGCAGCCGCTTTTGGGCACAAATGCGGTGCGGATCAACTGCGACAGGGTATCCGGCACATCTTCATACAATAGCTGTACGGCGTCAAAGTCGCCGGAGCGAACCAGACTGCGAGCCTCGGCCAGATCGGGAAGATGGTTCTGCGGCAGATTTTGCATCTGGATAATGCGTCCTGCCCAGCGGCCGGTCCTGTTGGCTCCGTAGAACTGAAACATCCCACGGGCGCGGCCGTCTGTGCATACGGCTTTCTCCATCGCCTGATATTTACGGACGGAGGATTTCGCAAGCTGCTGCCGGAGTAAAAGAACCTTTTGTAGCTCTGTCGGCGCAGCTTTGAGCATTTCCGCAACTTCCTTCTTGCCGAGGGAATCGACCGCCAAGCCGTTATCCGAAAGCCACTGCTTCATCTGCTGTACCGAGTTGGGGTTATCCAAAGCGGTCAGTTTTTTCATGGCGTCGGTAAGCTCTCTGCGGGAACGGGTGTCCATGGCAACCGCCTGGCGCACCAGTTCCATATCCAGCGCAACACCTCTGTCGTTGATTTCCTGATCGAGGTGATATTGCTCCCAGACCATTTCCGGCACAGGGAACTTGGCGAGTTTTTCCTGAATGGACATTTCGACCTCAACGTCTCGGATGTTATACCGTTTGAAGGCAGCCCATTTGTCCGGCGCATTTCCCGGCAGATTGCGAGTGCGGCCACCGTTTGCCTTTGTCGGTGCGCAGGGCTGACAGAAATATTTGATAAGTTCCTTGCCTTCGGTCAGCTTTTGCTTTCCAAGTCCCAACACGGTGCCAACGCCCTCCAGCGAAAGCGGAAGCCCCATATATGCAGACCAGATCATCGTACATTTCCAGGAGGCAGGGTCGAGATAGCTGACGGTATCCTCCGGGATGCTGTAGCCGGTGTTATCAAAGTTGCCATTTTTCCGAAGCCAGCGCGAAAGGCATATCCGCTCGAACTGCGCATTGAACGCCCACTTTGTGACAGAGGCATCCGTCAGGGCGGTGATAATCTTTGCGGGAATCGTCTCACCGCAGGCAAGGTCGACCACCTGCACGGGACTGCCGTCAACGGAATATCCGAAGAGAAGGATGTCAAAATCCGGCGCTTCGGTGTATTTGTAGACGCCGCACTTGGCAAGGTCAACGCTGCTGTATGTTTCAATATCGATACTGAGTGTTTTCATATACACGAATCCTTTCCATAGCCCGAATGAGCGGTAGGAACATTCCCACCGCCCACAGGCCGGAGATTACTCTTTGTTGAGTTCTTTCATACGGGCTTCGTGATACTCTACCTCACGAAGGGCGTGTTCCTTCTCAAGCTGTCGGCGTTCTTCCTCCCATGCCGCATTACGCTTATCACGCTTGCGGTCTTCGACGGCGTCAATGATGGATCTGACGATCCAAAACACCGCCAGGAGCAGATACAGGGACAGAAGCAGAATGCAGAGAATCGTGGTAATACTCATGCTGCGCACCTCCTCAAGACAGGAAATCGTCGTCCACGTCGGTGGCGAAATCGGACGCTGCGCTGGACTTGCCGCCGAGAGGCTCACCGTCACGGATCTTCTGCAGGTTGTTCAGCCCGCAGGCGATGCCCTTGTTGCCGTTGCTGTTGAAGGCGTAGAAATTGATGCTGGCACGACCGTACACGCCGGAGTAAACCTCGGAGCGGGTCAAGATCGGGTTGCAGTCGGCGTCCACGATACCGGGCGCGGTGGCGGAGTTGGCGTTGATAAAGTAGCTGTTGGCATAGGCGGGATCATCCGGGCGCTCGGTATCTCCGTCGCGGAGGGGTGTTTTGATTGCAGTCAAAGGCGGAACGGAGCGACCGTTGCCCTTGAGCTTGGCCTGACCTTCTTCATAGGCTGCCTGGATAGCCGCCTTGATCTTCTGGACGGTTACGGTGTCAGACTTGGGAATGATGAGGCTGACGCTGAACTTCGGCGTGCCGCCGTTGATGGATTTTGCTTCCCAGACATTGGCGTAGGACCAGCGGGTATCTTTGCCGGTAATGACCTTCATGGGATTTACGAGCTTAGTGGTAGAATTCGACATATCAGTTGTCCTCCTTAAAATCATCGATAATGGTTGTCATTGCCGGTCTTTTATCGCTTTCCGGCACAAGCGTGGGTTTGCCTTGCGGCTTGGTGATCAAATCACCGAGGATTGCGTTGAATTGCTTCTTTCCGAGCATCGCAGTCATAGCGGTAATGCCGAGAACCTTGTGTTCATAAGGGTCGTACCCTGCGGCGGTCACGGCGGCGATGACGGCGTGTTCGTCAGTGTACTTTCGGTTGGAGCGTCCCTCGACCAGCTTGTAGCCGGACCATTGTTTTCCGCTGATGGCCGCCTGTAGTGCGTAGTCCTTGATATCGGACGCCCAGGTGGTCAGCCCGTCGATTTGTCCGAGGATTTCTTCGACCTCCTCATCCGTGAGCAGAGGCGGCTGCCGAAACTCATATCGGGCAAGCTCCATGTTGGTTTTGGCTCTCTCGCGGCAATCCGCTTTTGCCTTGCAGAACTGGCACCATTCGCCGCAGTGATATTCACCGCTGCCTTGGAAGGCCAGCTCTGCGGTCGGCGTCAAAACCTTGTCCGCCCATTTGCAAAGCTCCTGCTTCGGAATGGTAAAGGTGCTGACATTGGAGCGCCTTGGCTGATAGATGGTCATGCTGACGGTGTCGATGTCGTAGATGCAGTCGAACAGCTCCAAAGCGCCGAGGGCGTACAGCTTCATCTGCGGATTATCGTTGGCTTCCACCAGGATTCCACGCCCATGCTTGTAATCCACAATGTGCAGCGTTCCGTCTGCGATGATGACGCAGTCTCCGGTGCCGAAGCCCTCTTTCACATATTTGGAGTAGTCAAGCCGCTGCTCGATCAGTACGACAGGGTCAGCGCAGACCTTCTTGGCTTCCGCGACCAGTTCCATTACAAAGGCAACATAGCCGTTGGCGCAGTCCTCCATTTCGGTGCTGTACCAGGTAAGGCTTTCGGTCGGGTCCTGTGCCGCCATACCGAGTGCTTTTCGGAGCTTATACTCGCAGAGTGCATGGGCGTCGGTGCCCTCGGCGGCGAAATCGCTGCCTTTATCATCGTAGCTTTCGCAAAGCCTTGCCGAAGGCGGGCAGTTGAGCCACCTGTGGGATGAGGATGCGGAAAGCAGAGCATGATTACCCATTGCCCAGCACCTCCGCATCCGCCACAAGACCCCCGTACCGGGTGGGGTCTACCTCGGAGAGCTTGGTTGCTCCATACCTCTGAAGAAGGTCACGAATCTGAGCGGTGAAGCCATCTCTGGACTTTTCTGCCAGAATTGCTCTGACTTCTTCGAGCGAATATGTCTTTGCCGGGGCGGGTGCAGCTTCCGTATCGTCAGTGCTGCCGAACGCATCGGTCAGCCAGTTGGCGATGTCGTTAATAGAAGATGCAATATCCCGTAACTCTCGGATGGTCGCTTCCATTTCGCTCATTTTGCTCATCGTGTTTACCTCCTTCCTCCGATTGACTTGCCTGGTTCAGCTGAATCAGCTTTTTTGCCAGACGCTTTGACACTACGCTGATTGCCGTAAGCACACCGATCAGTTCCTCATCGCTCACGGGCTTGGTGCATTTGGACTCGTTCATTGGCGGTTCCTCCTTTCCGAGGTGCTGAGTTGTCTTACTGTCCTCAGTACCCACTGGAGGGAAGCCGTCGAAGCGGTCCGCTTTTTGCCAAAAAAAGATTTATCCCTTCGACCGCAGAGTTGCAGCCGAAGGGATAAAGGGAAATGTTAGATGTAATAATCCTTGAGCCTGTCCTGCAGTTCCGCACGGATTTTTGCCCAGTGACGCTTGAAGGTGGAACGCGCCATGTCCATGATTGCAGCGGCCTCCCGCTCCGAGTGGTGCATCATCAGCGCGCAGATGCGCTTGCCCTCCGGGTCAAGACGGTCGAGCTCGTCATACAGCGCCTTGAGCAGTTCTTCGTCCATAAGGATAGAATCCGCAGTCGGCGCATCGTCCGCCAGCGTATCTCCGAGAGTCAGATCGTCGTCCTCGCCGCCAATGGCCGTTTCGAGAGACACTTTCTTCCCGGCGGCGTAGAACGGGCAGCCGGGGCAAACACCGTCGCATTTCCAGATCTGAGTCTTGGGGCAGCGGCACTCGCCGTTCTTCTGGGCATGGTAGCGGGTATTCCAGATTGGGCGGTAATACGCCCGGTAGACTTCCTCGCTGACCTCAATGGCTTGTCCTTCAACAGGGATAAAGAATTTCTTTGCTTCGTTTGACATAAAAATTTCCTCCGTTCGATTTGCATGGAACGAAGGAAACTCTTATGGTCAGCTGCAAAATGGGTATAGAAATCCAACTACAGTCCCGACGGAGAATCCTCCGTTCCGGTCTGCAGCTAACCCGCTCAATAGGCAGCTGATGATATTTACTTGTAACCGTCAGGTACCGTTGAGCCACCGGTGATCGACCGATGCGTTATCTGGCGGATTGAAAGAGCAGATTTGCAACTGCCGATTTACAATTTGCAAACGCAGATGCAAAATTAGCGAAAGGGGTAGAAAAATTCAAAAATCTGTGCTATAATAGTTTCTAACAGCACAATTGCGAAAGCTGCTCTGTCGAAGCAACAGGTTTTCTGTCAGCTTCTGTCTTAATTATAGAAAATCGAGCTGATAGGATTAGATAGCCGTTGATAGGCTTTGATAGGTTTCGTCAAGGAGATGGAAAATATGGAATTCAAGGACTTTGTGCAAATTCTGCATCCGATAATCGGCGGTTCAAGCAGCCAGGCTGCATTTACCAAGACTCTCTTTGATGTGCTTGTAACAGAAGATGGTCAGAGTGCAGTAGATGAACCAACCGAGACTACCTACCGTTCTTATTTCAATGGGCAAACAGGCATCTCCAGAATTGCCAAAAAAATCAGCCCATACATCGAAACAGAGAATTTTGTGTCATATATTCATGAATTTTCAGATGAGACGGTTTCAAGTCTCTGTGACAGCTTTCGGAAATACCTACCCGCAATTGACGGCTTTAACGCAGGAAGACAGTTGGCCGATCTGTTCCTCTCTATCTTGAAAACCGCAGCTGAAACAAAAAGAAAAAGCCCAGCATCATCAAAAGACGATGCTGAGCCGGAAGAAGCGGAGGTCGTGGATGGGGAAAAAACATCAGGTGCCACTGAAGAAGAGAAAAATACAACCGTTATTCAACAGCAGATCAATGTCATCCAAAACGGAGAAAAGAATCTGAACCTGACAAATAACGGTACGATAAATTTTAACTTTTAGGGCGGTGTATCATGAGCAAGGATCTGATAATTAAGCAGATGGCTGACCAGTCGGCTGTTCCTGCCTTACAGCAGACCGGCACAAACAATGTGACAGTAGCCAATCAGCCGGGAGCTACGGTTAATTTCACATACAATATCAATTATCCTCAATCGGCAGATTCCTCGGCAGAAATGATGATTGCCGTTCAATCCTTTAGCACGGAGTATTATCAGCTTATAGTCACCTGCGATGATGATGTTTTCAAGGATGGTGTCGTTTCGGTTATAGCATCCCGTGCTTTGACAAAGTATAATGTCCCGCCGGAGATTTTTGAGAGATGCTCTACTCTTACAGATGCGGGCATTGCGGAATTGAAGCGTTTTCCAGCGATTATCTGCCATGAGAATACCGAGCTGAAAGGCGTAACGTCACCAAGCCAGTATTGTATGCTTTGCTACATACAGAAAATTATGGTAGCAGGGAAAAATATCAAGATTGCATTTAAGCCAATTGCACCGATACAACAGGTAAAACTGTGTGACAAGCGAAATGCTGTCTTTTTTGGATTAAACATGGACTGCGCCATTACGGATCTGAATCAAAGCGCATGGTCTGTTCACAAAGTAAATGTATTCGAGGCGTTTAAGGAAGCCGGAATCCCCGGAATGCCGATGCCTGTGTAAGGAGATGTCTTTATGGCCGAGAAAATCAAATCAGAAATTATCCGCATAGATTTGACGGACGCAAGTTATAAGGACAGCCACGCCTATATCGAGCCTACCTATGTAAACTTTTTCTTTGGCAATAACGGTGCCGGCAAGTCTACGATAGCAAAAGCAATAAAAAGCGGAGCTGGCGTAACATACGCTCCCGGAAGAACAGCGGCAGATTATCTTCCGCTCGTTTATAACCAGGATTTTATTGATGAGAACTTTCGCAGTTATCGCAATTTAAGGGGTGTTTTCACCCTTAATGCAAAAAATGCTGAAATTCAGCAGCAAATTGATGAGGCTTCAGAAGAACGCTCCCGTGTAAAGAAGATGCTGGCCGAGGCGAGCGATAAACGCGACAAGACTGCGGCGGCAAAGGATAAGTTGTACAAAGATTTTTTGAAGGAATGCTGGGACCGCGGCAAGGCTATCCGTGAAATGTTTCCGGGTACGATGGATAAAAAAGGTAAATCCGATCCGTTTGTTCGTGAAATCATGAAACACGCACCGGCAGATGCGGATATGGATAAACTTCGCAGGCTGTATGAGTCGGCATATTCTGAGACCGCAAAGCACTACCAAAGATTTAATGGCATTTCTGATCCCGATGCTGTTGACTCTGTGGAAGGAAAAGATATTCTCTGCAATCCAATCGTGAACAGCGCAGACACAGAACTCGCCGGATTTTTGCGCGATATTGGAGCAACGGAATGGATGCGGCAGGGTCACGATGCGTATTCCCATGACGCAAAAGGAAGATGCCCTTATTGCGGAGAAGTCCTTCGCGGAAATTTTGAACAGACCTTTATAGACAGTTTTGATAACAGATACCAAGACAATCTTCGCCTTTTGGACGAGTTTTTGACTCGGTACAAAAAGGCCGCAAACGATTTGTTTGTACCCCTGCAGGCTACGCCCGCCGAACTGTACCTGCAAATTGACATCAAACCGTATTCGGATAAACTTGCCGTCCTTAAGGCGGTGATTCAGAATAATATAGAAAAAATAAAGGCTAAAGTGGAGAACCCTGCATCCGTGGTAGAACTAACGGATATTGCTCCAATCCTCGACGAAGTAGCTGTCATTATTAACGGTTTTAATTCACTGATCGATGCCAATAACGCTGTTGTGGCAGCCAGACCTATCAAGAGAGCGGAATGCACAAATGTGGTGTTCAGCCTGCTTGCTTTTATGCTGAAGGATGTCATTGATGCTCACAGAAAAGCGGATGCTGCTATGCAAACTGAATTGGATGCCCTTGATACAGACATTGAAGCGCAGAATGCAACACTCGAAAGAATTAAAGCACAGCTAAAGACCCTTCGCACAAAAACGGTAGAAACGGACACTGCGAAGGACAGCATCAATCAAATGCTGCGGGATTCCGGTATGCGCGGCTTCAGTCTTCAGCCGAAACCCGGAGTGGATAATGTCTATGAGGTTCGCCGTTCCGACAATTCCATAGCCGATAATTTAAGTGAGGGCGAAAAGAACTTTATAGCGTTTCTGTATTTTTATCACCTTGTGCAGGGCAGTGACTCAGCTGATGGAGAAACCAGAGAGAAAATCATTGTCATTGACGATCCCGTTTCCAGCATGGATAGCGGTTCTCTGTTTATCGTAAGTACCCTTGTTCGGCAAATGGTTGAAATATGTCGAAATAACGCGGACAACCGAAATAGAACTGCCAAGGGCAATTTCATCAAGCAGATTTTTATCCTTACCCACAACGCTTACTTTCACCGTGAGGTTTCTTACAGCTATGTGTCAAAATATGATTATGCGTCATTTTACTTAATCCGTAAAATCGGAACGAAATCCACCATAAAGATGTGTGACGATGTCAATCCGAATGCTCCGACGGAACGGATAAATATTAACCCTGTCAAAAATTCCTATGCGGCGCTATGGGATGAGTACAAAGAAGTAAAATCAGCTGTTCCCTTGATGAATGTGATTCGGCGCATTCTGGAGTATTACTTTCTTCAGTTGTGCGGTTACGAGGGCTCGCAGTTACGACAGGTAATTTTAGTCCAGGGAAAAGCAGAAGGCCGATTTAAAGATGCCGACGGTAACGATGACGAAGAAAAGTTTCAGCTTGCTGCAGCTATGCTTTCGTATATCAACGCAAGCTCAATCGGCATGAGCGATGGAAAGGACTTTGTTGAGGACTGCCTGAATGCCGAGGAGTGTCGGAATATCTTTGAAATGATATTTGACGCTATGGAGCAAAAGCAGCATTACGATATGATGATGGGAAATCAGTAAAGGAGTTATAACCATGCGTATCAGCTACAACAAACTTTGGAAGATGCTTATTGACAAAAATATGAAAAAGAGCGACCTAAAAGAAAAGGCTGGGATTAGCTCCGCTTCTGTTGCAAAATTGGGCAAGGGAGACAATATTACAACGGATGTGCTTTTGCGAATATGCGAAGCAATGGACTGTCATCTGGATGATATTATGGAGACGGTAGACGATGATATGATACCTAAAAAGTAGACATAAAAATAATGGACACCTTGATGTATAGTAGAAGAGTCAAGGAGTTGAAAAGAAAATGGGAAAATATCAGTTCTGTTACGAAGAAAAGATTACCATCATCAGAGAGCACGAAGAAAACCATAAGACACTGAAAGCAATTTGACGGCGGTTATGGTCGAGCCTTGTAGATTCCGTGACGGTATACAGTGAGGAGGACATCCAGGGGACCTTTAAGGATGGGACGGAGATATAATCCGGAAGCGGTTGAAGGAAATCATCAATTTTTTGTGAAAACCTATTGACAAACCATACTGCTTATATTATAATATACCAGTGGTATATACCACTGGTATATAAAAGGAGAGTAAAACGTGGAACTAACTGATACGCAAAAGCGCATTCTTGAGGTTGGAAAACGGGAATTTTTAGAGAAGGGCTTTAAAGACGCTTCCCTGCGAGCCATTGTAAAGGAAGCCGGATTTACCAAAGGAGCCTTTTATGGGTACTACAACAGCAAGGAAGCATTGTTTGACGCTCTGGTCTCTCCGGCGGCCGACGGATTGATCACTCAATTCAAACAAGCACAACAAGCGCATTATGAATTGATTCCGGAGGATAAAGCGGAACAGAGCCGTGATTTATCGACCAGTTACCTGAATTACTTTATCAATTACATCTACGATCATTTCGATGCGTTCAAGCTGGTGATCTGCTGTTCCGAAGGAACCCAGTACGCTAACTATATTCATGAACTGGTGGAACTTGAGGTCGATCAGACAGAGGATTACTATGAGCAGCTCCGGCAACTCGGGAAATTGGAGGGCGCGGTCAGCCGGGACCTTCACCATATGATCACAAGCGCCTATTTTACCGCCGTTTTTGAAACAGTCGCCCATGACATGACCCGGGAACAGGCGATTGACTATGTGAATGAACTGGCAGCCTTTTTCAACTACGGCTGGAACGGCCTTTTAAGGTTCAAATGAACCTTAAATTTTTGCACTTTGGTTAGCAAAGACTAACTCGCGAAAGGAGCTTTTATCATGAAGCAGATCAATAAGTTACAGACCAGAGACTTTATTTCCGTAGGCATTTTTTCGTTGATTTATGCGGTGGTTGCCTTTGTTGTTGGAGGCCTAGCTCAAATGACGCCAATCACCTTTCCCTTTATGCCAATGGTTGTCGCCTTGTTTACAGGGACAGTGTTCATGCTCTATGTGGCGAAGATCCCGAAGCGCGGGGCAATCATAATTCTGGGGATCATTGCGGGGATTCTTCTATTAATTACAGGAATGTTCTGGATGATGTCTGCTTTCTTTATTGTGTTGGGTATAATCGCTGATTTTATCTGCGCGTCCGGTCAATTCAAATCCTTCAAAAAGAATATGGCAGCCTACTGCCTGTTTGCCCTGTCTCCGATGGGGGCGTATGTTCCCATGGCGGTCATGCCCGCACAGTTTGCCGAGTTTATGAATAAAAAAGGCGACATATCCTCTTTTGCAGGCGTTATTGATGCCATCGGCGCCCAATGGTGGGTAATTCCACTGATGCTGCTGGGCACGGTCCTCTGCGCCTTGGCCGGCGGATATATCGGCAAAAAGCTGCTGAAAAAGCATTTTGAAAAAGCGGGGATTGTTTAAAATGAAACTGGATCCTCGTACCAAACTGTTAATTCTCGCCATTACAAGCGTGTCTGTTTTTCTGAATGGGAGCATAATTGTGGAATGCGTCTTTGTGGGGCTGCCGCTATTGCTTCTTTTCAGCGCGGGAAGATTCCACAGCGCTGTAAAATATGGTGCTCTTTTTCTCGTGCTGCTGGCGGTTCAATTGTGGCTCGTTCCTGTCCTGCCTGTCAGTGCCGGAGGGATTGTTTATATGTTTGCCGTCTACATACGCAAGCTCATTCCCTGTTTTATGCTGGGGAGTTTTCTGATTTCCACTACACGAGTCAGCAAATTTTTGGCGGCGGTGGGACGGTTTCTCCTGCCAAAAGGATTTACCATTTCGCTTTCCATTACGCTGCGGTATTTTCCTACCATGAAGGAGGAATGGAACGCTGTTAAGGACGCTATGGCGCTGCGTGGGATTCCGGTTACAGCAGGCGGTTTTCTCCGCCACCCTATGCGGACAATGGAATATGTCTATGTGCCAATGCTGGTTTCCGCCTCTAAAATTTCCGATGAAATTACCCAGGCGGCAATCACAAGAGGAATTGATCATGTGCAGCGCCGTACCTGTATAGAAAATGTGCGTTTCCATATATGGGACGGAGTAGTCCTGGCATGTTACATCGGTATGGTTCTATTCGCAGTTTTAGCTGCGGTTAGGGGGTGGGCTTGATGGTCAGGCTGAACGATGTTTCTTTCTCCTACGATGGACAGGAGGAGAACGGATTGCATCATGTCAGTGTGGAAATCCCGGACGGCCAGTGCGTCCTCCTCTGCGGGGAAAGCGGCTGCGGGAAAACGACAGTTACTCGTCTCATCAATGGCCTCATTCCTCATTTTTTCAGCGGCGAACTAACCGGCATAATATCGGTCTGCGGGTTGGAAGTGCCAAATTCGGAAATTGTAGAACTGTCCGACCATGTGGGATCTGTGTTCCAAAACCCGCGTACTCAGTTTTTCAATACGGACACGGATAGTGAAATTGTTTTTGGGTTGGAAAACCGTGCGCTTCCGCAGGAACAGTTAAAGAAGCGGCTGGAAGAAACCTGCAGCGAACTACACCTGTCCAGCCTCCGCCGCCGGAATATCTTTGAGCTTTCCGGCGGCGAAAAACAAAAAATTGCCTTTGCATCTGTTTACGCCACACAGCCGGAAATTATTGTGCTGGATGAACCGTCCTCCAACCTGGATTTGAAGGGAATCCGGGAACTGAAACGGCTGCTCCGGATGGTCAAGTCACAGGGTAAGACGATCATTGTTGCGGAACACCGGCTATGGTATTTGATGGAAGTGGCTGACAGGGTGCTTTATATGAAGGATGGCCGAATAGTGCGCGATATGCCTGCTTCTGCATTTCGAGCACTCACAGAGCAGGAGGTTTCCTCTATGGGGCTCCGCAGCTGTACATTGCCGCAGGTCATGCAGCTGGGAACCGGGATAAAGACGGGCGGTAATACGTTGGCAGTGAAAGGGCTCAGGGTACAGCTGGGAGGCAAAGAGATATTGAAGGAAGTAAATTTTACCGCTTATGGCGGTGAAATCATAGCGGTTACCGGTCAAAACGGTGTCGGCAAGACAACACTGGCCCGCACCATCTGCGGTCTGCAAAAGTGCGGTGCGGGAACGATCTCTTTAAACGGACGCCCGCTTTCGGAGAAGCAGCGAAAAGAGCGGTCGTATATGGTTATGCAGGACGTAGGCCATCAGCTGTTTACCGACAACGTAGAGACAGAATGCCAGCTAGGTATGAAAAAGGCGGATAACAATGCTGTCAATCAAGCGCTGGAATGGCTGGACTTGACGCCTTACAAAGATCGGCATCCTCTTTCCCTGTCGGGGGGACAGAAGCAGCGGCTTGCCGTTGCAGTCAGTCTGGTTTGTGAAAAAGACCTGTTGATCTTTGACGAACCCACCAGCGGACTTGATCTGAAAAGTATGTTGGAGGTTGGTCGGTTGGCGAGAGAACTGTCGGCACGCGGGAAAATCCTGCTCATCATCACGCACGATTATGAGTTTATCCAAATCGTCTGTAGCCGGGTTCTGGTGCTGCGGGACGGAGGAATTACAGAAACGCAGCCAGGCGCATCACCGCTTTGCCGCCTGGAGGAAATGATGGGAGTTGACTATGGAACAGAAGAAAAATAATGTGCTCCGCTGGATTTTACGCTTTGCAGGACAATGCCGGGGACGGCTGACCGCTTCGGTGCTGCTGGCCGTACTGGGTTCTGCCTGCGGTGTTGTCCCCTATCTGGCAGTGACGCAAATCATCATCCGAATTCTTGGAAAAAACTACGAACCGGCGCCGATTGGACTGCTGGCGCTCTATGCGCTGTTGGGCTATCTGGGCGGCACCTGGCTGAACACAGCCTCCACCATGCTCAGCCACCGCTCGGCGTTTACAATCCTGAAGAATATTCGTACAGAGCTGACTGCAAAGCTTTCCCGTGTGCCGATGGGAACCATTTTGGACACGCCTTCCGGAAAGTTTAAGACGTTGCTGGTAGATACCGTGGAAAAACTGGAGCTTCCGCTGGCGCACATGATCCCGGAGCTGACCGCCAATATCTTAATTCCGGCGCTGATGCTCCTGTATATGTTTGTACTGGACTGGAGACTTGCCCTGATTTCTCTTATCACCATTCCCATCGGGCTGTTCTGCTATATGGGGATGATGAAGGACTATGAAAAGCGGTACAGTCGGGTTCTAACGGCAGGAAAGAACATGGATGCGGCGATTGTGGAGTATATCGGAGGAATCGAAGTCATCAAGGCGTTCAACCAGAGCAGTTCCTCCTATGGAAAATACGCCGACGCTGTAAAAGAGAATGAAGCGGCCAAAGCTACATGGTTCAAACAGACCAATGGGTTTTATGTGGCGGGTATTTCCATCATGCCCTCCTGCCTTTTGGGAGTGCTCCCTTTAGGAACGTGGCTTTTTCAAAGCGGCAGCCTGACTGCGCCTGTTTTTATCGCCTGCATCATTCTTGCACTAGGGCTTGTGAAGCCGCTCATTCAGGCGCTGCAATACACGGACAGTCTTGCGATGGTGGATTCCACTGTCCAGGAGATTGCCGGCATGTTGGAGGAAAAAGAGATGAAACGCCCTCTGGAACCGGCGCCGTTGGAAAACGGCAATATCTCCTTCCGGGAAGTCTCCTTTGGCTACGGGGACACCGAGGTGCTGCACCGGATCAGCTTCGATGCGGCCCCCTGCGGTATGACTGCGATTGTGGGACCCTCCGGTTCCGGCAAGTCCACGGTAGCGCGCCTGATCGCTTCCTTCTGGGAAGCGGACAGCGGCGAGGTGCAGATCGGAGGCGTAGATGTGCGCAGGCTGCCTCTAAAGCAGGTGATGGATATTGTGTCCTATGTATCGCAGGACAATTTTCTCTTCCATCTTTCTGTAAAGGAGAACATTCGCATGGGCAGGCCGGGCGCATCAGACGAGGAGGTCACAGCCGCAGCGAAACAGGCAAGCTGTCACGATTTTATCTCCGCGCTGCCCCAGGGCTACGACACCCTGGCGGGGGAAGGCGGAAGCAACCTGTCAGGCGGCGAACGGCAGCGTGTTGCGATTGCACGCGCCATTTTGAAGAACAGCCCTGTGGTAATCCTGGATGAGGCCACAGCCTTCACCGACCCGGAGAATGAAGCGGTCATTCAAGCTTCCATCAATGAATTGGTGCGGGGAAAAACATTGATTGTAATCGCGCACCGCCTGTCCACCATTACAGCGGCGGATAAGATCTTGGTGATGGACAATGGGTGGATAAAAGCGGAGGGAACCCACGATGCGCTTTTGAAAGACTGCCCGCTCTATCGGGAATTGTGGGAGGCGCACATCAGCGCGAAGGATACAAAGGAGGCGGCGGTATGATTGAGATGATAAAACGGTTACTGAAGTTTTCCGGCAGCAAGAGAAACGACCTGCTGGCCTCCTTTGTGTTCAGCCTTCTGGATTCTGTCTTTGAGATGCTGCCGATTATGGCGATCCTGACCGTCCTTTCCGGTCTTCTTACCACAACGGAGGGCGGTGTCATGTCGGCATCTGTCATTTGGATTTCATTGGGTATTATGATCATCAGCATTGCAGGGCGCATTTTCTTTAACAACCTGTCCTGTGTCAAGCGGACACTGGGCAGTTTTGCCATGTGCTCTCAGAAGCGGTTGGAGATTGGCGAACATATGAAGCGCGTCCCCATGGGATATTTCAGCGAAAACCGGCTGGGCGAAATCGCTGCCGCCGCAACTACCACCCTTGGAGACATTGAAAACAATGCGGTCACCGTATTGGAACGGGTGGCCGGCGGATTTATCCACGCCATTGTGATCGGGGTATGGCTACTGTTTTATGAATGGCATATTGGTCTGCTGATGTTTGCGGGCCTTGCCGTGCCCATGCTGGTTTATGCCGGCATCCAAAGAGCCGCCAAACGCCTTTCCCCCCGGAGGCAGGCGGCACAGGCAAATCTTGTGACCTGCTTTTTGGAATACATACAGGGCATGGGCGTTGTGAAAGCTTTCGGCTTGGGGGAACGTTCCGGCAAGGCAGTCAATCAGGCGATTCATGAAAGCGCGGAGGCCAATATCGCTTTGGAGAGCACGTTTTCCTCGTTGACCGGCGTTTATCAAACCGTATTCAGGCTGAGCAGAGCCGCCATTCTCGTTGTCGCGCCTTACTTGCTTCTGGGCGGAGATATTACGCCGGTCAAATGCCTGCTCCTGCTGGTATCCAGTTTTATGATCTATTCTAGTGTGGAGTTGGTGGGCAGCATGGCGTCGGTTGCCAGGGTAATCGACGCTTCCCTTGACCGAATGGAAGCCGTTATGGATACCCCCGTGCTGGATGAGCACGGCTCAGATCTTACCCCGGAACGCTTTGATATTGAACTGCAGAATGTCTCGTTCGCCTATGGGCAGGAGGACGTGCTGCATGACATCACAATGACCGTTCCAGAGAAGGCGACCTGCGCCGTGGTTGGGCCGTCCGGTTCCGGCAAGACCACGCTGGCAAGCCTTATTGCGCGCTTCTGGGATGTGCGTGAAGGAAAAATCAGCATAGGTGGGCATGATGTACGGGATTACACCTGCGACAGCCTGTTAAAAAATTTTTCCATTGTTTTTCAGAATGTATACCTCTTTGAAGATACAGTGGAAAACAACATCAAGTTCGGTTGCCCGGAAGCAACTCATGAACAGGTGGTGGAAGCGGCAAAAAAGGCCCAGTGCCATGATTTCATCTCCAAGCTGCCAGACGGTTATGAAACGCCGGTGGGAGAAGGAGGCGCTTCCCTCTCTGGCGGTGAGAAACAGCGTATTTCCATCGCCCGCGCCATCCTAAAGAACGCGCCTATCATCATTTTAGATGAGGCCACCGCATCGGTAGATCCCGAAAATGAACGGGAACTGCAGTCTGCCATCTCCGAGTTGACAAAGGATAAGACCATTATCATGATTGCCCACCGGCTTTCCACGGTCCGGCATGCAGACCAAATTATTGTACTGGAGCGGGGGCGGATTGTACAGCGCGGAACGCATCATGAACTCATGACGCAGAATGGCCTGTACCGGCGTTTTGTCGGACTGCGTGAACAGGCATTAGGTTGGAAACTTCAAGAATTTTGAAAAGTATAAAGGAGAATCAAAATGGAAAACACAAAGAAATGGTCTGTAAAAGACGTTATCACCCTGGTGCTGATGACTGTGCTGCTCATTGTCATCCAGCTGGGAATCAACATGATCTGCATGCTAAACGATTTTGTCAGCATGGTGCTTTCCGTAGGCATCACCATGCTTGTCTGCGGGCCTGTTTATTTTTTGATGGTAAACCGCATCCATAAACGGTTTGTTTCGCTGGTATACATGACGCTGCTGGGCCTTGTCTTTCTGATTATGGGCAACTGGTTTTTGCTCCCGTGGTTTATCGTGGTGGGAATCCTTGCGGAACTCATCCTGTGGAAAGGGATTACGCCAAACCGTTTGACTGTCTCCTGGACGGTTTCCAGCCTGTTATACAACGGAGTAAACCTGCTTCCCATCTGGTTTTTTTGGGATACCTATTACAGCTTTGCGGTTGCCAGTGGGATGGAGAAGAGCTACATCGACGCTTACGTTCAGTATTATACAGCGCCGGGCTGGGTAGTTTTTATCCTGATTTTTACCATGCTCTGCGGGTTCCTGGGCAGCCTTGTCGGACGGAAACTGATTCAAAAGCATTTCAAAAAAGCGGGGGTTCTGTAAATGCGGGAAACAGCCTTATCCGTTCCGGTAAAAGCGTGGGCGGTGGCATGCGCTATCCTTGGGGTATCACTTACCGCAAACACTTTGCTCACCTGTCTTCTTGCGCTGCTTGCTTTCTGCCAGTGGGTTTTTGAAAGACGGTGGAGGCTTTGCCTGACTTTCGGCGCTTTTTATCTGGTACTGGCGCTGCTGCTGTATCTCATCCGCTTTCACGGCCTGCATATGGTGGTTTTCTCAGAGTTCTATGTACTGATGTTTTACAATCTCATGCCGATATTCCTGGTGGCGTGGAATCTCATTACCACGCCGCCGGGACAGCTTTCGGCCGCTCTGTCGAAAATCCATACCCCCACCCCGGTTATCCTGGGGCTGTTGGTGGTGTTTCGGTTTTTCCCAACCATGAAGGCAGAGCTGAAGGGAGTTCGGCAGTCCATGAAGAACCGAAGGTTGACCGAACCCGTGCAGGTGCTCCGCCATCCTGCTGTTACCTGCGAGTATGTGCTGGTGCCTCTGCTGCTGCGCTGCCTGCAAATTGCGGACCAGCTTTCCGTATCGGCCATAGCGCGGGGTGCCCAGGCGCCGGGCGTGCGGGGAAGCTACTATGCCAGAGGGATGCAGCCGGCTGATTTCCTCTGGCTAGGGATATGGACGGCTGGAACCATCCTGTTTTTACTGTTAGGGGGGATAAAGTGATCCGGTTTGAACATGTTAATTTTCAATATGCTGGCTCCGAAACAGGTGTGACCGATATTTGTCTGCATGTCCGAAAAGGTGAATGCATAGTATTGACCGGCCCTTCGGGGAATGGAAAAACCACCTTGATCCGTCTGGTAAATGGTCTTGCTCCCGCTTTTTATACAGGTCGGTTTTCCGGCTGTATTCAGATTGATGGAAAGGACAGAAGTGGTGAACCCCTTTGGAAACGGGGAAAAACGGTGGGCAGTGTGTTCCAGGATCCAGGAAGCCAATTTTTCTCCTCTGAAATGCCGGGAGAAGTTGCTTTCGGTTGTGAAAATTACGGCTTCCCTCATGAAAAAATTATTCTGCGGACTGATACAGCTATCCGGCGGTTTCATTTGGAACGATTGAGTAGCCGTTCCCTCGACGTGCTTTCCAGCGGGGAAAAACAGCGTACAGCCGTGGCCGCTGTTTATGCCATGAATCCTCCCATTTATGTCTGCGACGAGCCTACCGCCAATCTGGACGAACAAGGCGTTGCGGAACTGCGTGAAACTCTGCAAGGGTTAAAGCAGGAGGGTTGCACCCTGTTGATTGCGGAACACCGGCTTTACTGGTTGATGGATTTGGCGGATCGGTTTGTCTATATCCGGGATGGATCTGTTCAGTGGGAGCGCACGCCCGAACAAATGAGGCGCCTCTCTTCCGAAACTCTGGAGCAGCTGGAGCTTCGCGCTGTGCGGCAGTATAAGTCTACAAGGCTTTCCCCACCCATCGGCATAGGTACACCTATTCTTTCCCTGCGGGGCCTTTCCTGCAAGCGAAGGAATCATACAATTTGGGAAAATTTAAACCTTGCGGCTTGGTCAGGGCAGATCATCGCTATCACTGGACACAACGGGGCGGGAAAAACAACATTGGCAAAAATCGTCGCCGGCTTGGAACGCCCGTCTAAGGGCAACATTTTCCTGCACGGCCGGAATGCTGGCTCGGCGCAGCGGCGGAAATGCTGCTGGTACAGCTCCAACGACACCGGCACGCAATTTTTTACAAACAGCGTAACCGAAGAACTGCTTTTAGGGGGTTCCAGAACGGAGGGGCGTTTGGAGAAGGCCAGAAATTTGCTGAAGAAATTTGCCCTTTATCCTTACAAGGACGCACACCCGGCCGTTCTGTCTGGCGGGCAGAAACAGCGCCTTTCCATTGCCTGCGGGCTTTTATCCGGCAGGGAGATTTTGCTGCTCGACGAGCCGACGTCGGGACTGGATGGCGGGAACATGCGGAAAATCGCCTCCTCGCTGGTGCAGGCCGCGTCCGAAGGGAAAACCATATTGGTGATCACCCATGATGAGGAACTGATTCAGGTCTGCTGTGATTTTAGTTGGAAATTGAGTGGATGAAGTTTTTAGGAAATGGATGCACCTTTATGTCTATAGCTTCTTCAATTGAGGATTATTCATATTGGAAGAAGGAGATATCTTGGAAGAGGAAAGCTGGTTGCTATTCCCAAACTGTAAGAACAAAACCCGAATTAAGGTGCACCCTGATACAGAGTTCAAGAAATTCTCACTCTTTTGTCCGAATTGTAAAACAGAAACGCTAATCAATGTATCGAAGAGTGTGATAAGTGAAATCTTTTTAGGACATGGCGGTTTCAATGGAGTATCGCTGTGTCCTTTTGTATTTACGCCAATCCACCCGATAAATAGCACTCAAAAAGCCAACATCCACCGCCAAGCTATTACGGCTATATGAGCCGAATGAGGAAATGCTCAGACAATACTGCGGCAAAAATGCCGATACTGCCAAGCGGTACAAACTGCTGATTTCGCGTATTTCTGAAATGCTATGAATGTGGAAGGAAAACGCTATGTCGGCGGCGATTTCCCGGTGCACCTTTTAACAATGGGTAAACTTTTTAATAAAAGGTTAGTACCGTGTGCATTTGGTATCAAAATAGGTCTTTACTTTCATATCAAGACGTCACTTTTGATAAAAAAGTGGAGAGGAGAAAATCCCTGTAAACAGGGATTTTCTCCTTTTTATGCCCATTTTCCGGCTTCGGAGACGCGTTTGGGGCGGTTCCCACCCGTAGCCTTACCCCTTGCCTCTACACGAAATACTTCGTTTTGCACCCGATGCACCCGTGCCGGTGATGGTTGGCGACTTACACCCGCCCCATATATCCGAAAGGTAGAAAATCGGCTCATAAAACCGACTATTTCTACGCTTTCGGAATTGTGGTAGAATAGAAATAACGGTACTAAACAGGAAGTTGTGGAGGTACAAATGAATTGGATAGATGAGGTATATGTAAAATTAAAGAAAAAAAATCAAGTCCTATTTTCTAAAAACTCAGAATACATGCAGGACTTAATTATGCTGTTTGAAGCTCAAAGCCATCGGGTCATGGCACTATGGGCATTTGAGTTTGCATACGAATCTATTACAAAGCTCGAGAAAAAATATCCGGAAGAAAAACGCCCACGAGAGGCGCTGGAAGCAGTCAAAGACTGGGCTTTTGGAAAAATCAAAATGCGATTAGCCCAACGAAAAATATTAGATTGTCATGCATTTGCGAAAGAAATTGAAGATAAAGAAGATATTGCAATTTGCCATTCCATAGGACAGGCCTGTGCAGTAGTGCATACTGCTGGACATGCAATAGGTTATCAGATATATGACCTTACTGCGATTATATATAGATATGGGATTGAAAATTGCAAAGACGCAGTAGAGCAACGAAAACAGGGATATATCGAAAGGGTAATATATTGGAACGAACATCTATGTGATTACAAAGGCACATGGGCGGATTTTATGCTCAAATAAAATTTCCATTTGCTGACCTTATAGCAATAAAATGACAAATGGCCATTTATCGAGCAGACAAGGAGGCGGCGCATGGAATTATCCGTACCCGAACGATTAAAAGACTTAGCTGACATGATAGTATAATCCGTCCCCAAAGGCATACGCTTATGCTATCTGTAAGCGTAAGCTTCGAGATGGACTATATGTTTATTATATTGGGAGCCTTACAGTCGGTGAGTTTGGCTGGACTATCGCTCCAGTCTTGCGGGTGGCGCGCAGTGACCGGCTGATCATATTCAGTGGTTGAGCAGGACAAAAAACACTACCGCACACTCTTTAATCAACCTTATTTATCTTCGTCGATTTTAAGCAAATCAGAAACGGTATAATTTAAAAATGACGCAATTTTCTGAATTGTGCTGAGTTTGGGGTCGGTGTTTTCTCGTTCGATAAGACTCAATGTCTCTTTGCTTATTCCGCACCTTGCCGCAAACTCCTCCTGATTCAGTTTCATTTGCTTTCTTGCTTTTTTCGATTTTCTGGATAATATTCTTAATTCAGGCATACTTAATCTCCTTTATTAAATTATACCTGAACCCTTTAAAACAGGAAACGTATTATATTACGTAATTTTACATTTTTGACGTTTATTTACATTTTTGCGCATAATAAATGCACCGCTTTAAAAGCGGTGCATTTACAATTCAAATAACAGGCAGCTATTTTTCATTCGAGCTGTCGCTCAGCAGGTAATCAACAGAAACATTATAGTATCTGGACAGCATGACAAGCTTGCTTTCGGGCAGCTTTAGTTTATTAAGCTCAAACGCTGCATACAGCGGTTTTGGATAACTAATAATATCTGCAATATCGTTTTGTGTCTTCTTGTATAGTTTTCTGAGTTTCTGTGCGTTATTCATCGGTTACCTGCCTATTAATTTTTTATTATTTTCATAATACCATAATTGGGAAAATATGTCAACAAAATATAACAAATTAATTTACCTCTCCCAAAAGTCCCCCGTCAGACACGCGCAATACCTTAACAGCAGCAACGGTGTTGCATAAATCCGCTTTTCCGGCAAACTCAACATGAATATAATTTTCGGTAAAGCCGCTGCATACGCCGGTTTCGCAGCGTTCTGTCAGAACATAAACCGTTTTATTGACAAACCGAGACATAAATTCCATACGGTTTTTCCTTTCGATTTCACACAGCACCCTTTCACGCTGCTGTTTGACCGATTTCGAAATCTGATTTTCCATCTGCGCAGCTTTTGTTCCGCTGCGCTTTGAGTACGGAAAAATATGTATCCTTGCAAAACCTATTTCATCTATAAAGTCACAGCTTTGCTTAAAATCCTCATCGGTCTCGCCGGGAAAACCGACAATAACATCGGTCGTCACTGCGCAGTCTTTAAAGTATTCACGCAAAAGCCCGACAGCGTGCGCGTATTGCCGGGCACTGTATCTCCTGTTCATAGCTTTCAGCGTTTTGTCACAGCCGCTTTGCAAAGACAGGTGAAACGACGGGCAGAGCACATCCACTTTTGATATTCTGTCAACAAAAGCAGGCGTTATCACCGTAGGCTCAAGCGAGCCCAAACGAATACGCCGCACGCCCTCAACATTTGCCACCGATTCAATCACGTCGGCAAGAGTTACGCCTCCCAAATCGACACCGTAAGACGAAAGGTGAATACCGGTCAGTACAATTTCCTTATAGCCCGCCTCAGCAACCGCCGTTGCCTCTGCCACCACCTGCTCGGACGGTTTTGACAATATTTTTCCTCTGGCAAACGGAATAAGACAGTAGCTGCAAAAGTTGCGGCAGCCGTCTTCAATTTTTAATATGGCGCGGGTTTTCTCCGAAAAGCCCGATATCTTTTCATCAGCAATATCAGAGGATGACTGCACATCCACGATTTGCCTGCCGGTTTTGAGATACTCATTAACATAGTAAAGTATATCTGCACGGTTTCTTGTTCCCAGCACTATACAGACACCCGGGATTGCCGCAGCCTGCTCCGGAGAGACCTGAGAAAAACAGCCGCAGACTGCAATAACAGCGCCCGGGTGTGCGCGCATGACTCTCGAAATCATATTCCTGCTTTTCTTATCCGAAATCTGCGTAACAGTGCAGGTATTTATTATATAAACATCGGCTTGCTCGTCAAAACCGACAACAGTATGACCTGCGGACACAAACTTTTCGCTCATCATCTGCGTATCATACTGATTGACCTTACAACCAAGCGTATAAAAAGCTGCTTTCAATTTTAAAACTCCGTAAATTCTTTTTATAAATATTACAATATTTGCGGATATTATTCAAGACAAAAAACAAAAAAGATAGTAAAAAAGTGTTGACTTTTCATAGGTGTTCTGTTATACTATCGAATGTTGATAAAATCAATGCGAGAGTGGCGGAACTGGCAGACGCGCACGTTTGAGGGGCGTGTGGTTTACACCGTACGGGTTCAAGTCCCGTCTTTCGCACCAAAGATTAATTTCTATGAAAAATACAGAGGCATTTGCCTCTGTATTTTTTATTTTTCATCTGTTATTTGATGCCTGTCATATCCGTATTCCTTCATGGAAAGCGCGCCGTCTTTATAAACAAGAGTTGTAACAGACGCATTTGTCACCCACGGTATATCGGCAAATTCTACGCCGTCTCTCTCAAAAAACAAAGCGCACAGCGAGCGGATTGCCCCCGCATGTGAAGCGACGCAAACTGTCTGCCCCACATGTTTTTCTGCAATTTCGAGTATACATTCATGCATACGCACCTGCACCTCTTTAGGGCTTTCACCTCCCGGGATATGTAAGTCTATGTCCCGCGCCCACATTTGAAAAGCGTCGGGATAGAGCCGCCGCCTGTCCTCCTCTTTAAGACCTTCCCACTCTCCGCCGTCAATTTCTCGGAGACGCTTATCCTTTACAACATCAAGTCCGTGTAGTCTTGCCGTCTCGCACGCCGTACAATAAGCACGTGACAAATCGCTTGAATACACCGCGCTTATATTTTTATCTTTCAGGTATAGAGCGGTGATTTTCGCCTGATTTAAGCCCCTTTCGGTCAGCGGCGCGTCGGTATTGCCCGCAAAGATTTTATTTATATTCGCCTCGCTCTCGCCATGACGCAAAAGCAATATTACTGTTTCATCCTGCATTTTCGCCTCCGCAAAATTATGTTTCAATCGAAAAATATCATTTCAAAAAGCGATACGGCAAACAGCCAGTGCATGTCGCGCGTCGGATGATTTATCCCGTTTGCAAGCAACGCCGTCATATCCGCACCCGACTTTGACAGCTGCTCCCACCTGCCATAGCAGTCGCATACAAACGCACCTTCTTGCCGCGCGGCGCGGCGCGCCGCATCATAGAACATTCCGAGTATGCCATCCTGCTGGCAAGCCTTTGTTTTTTCAGCGCATTCTATTTGAACAGGCTGTTTAATTTTGGGACTTACATATTCATTCATACCGTTTGTACTCATAAAAATAACCTCTGTCCCCGCTTTTTTCAAACGGCTGAACATATCCCTCATATTTTCTTCATAATCCTTGACATCTCTTCCTACACAGTCATTCAGCCCAAAAGCCACAACCGTAAGGTCGGGGCTGTATTTCAGCACGTCACGCTCAATTCTCTTTAAGCCGCCTGCGGCGCTGTCCCCGCTGATTCCGGCATTTATTACATTGACATATACTTTAGGGAAAAAGGTATTAATTAGCTTTTTGAGCTTATTTGAATAGGCATTTTCAACGTCATACACCGTATCAAAGCTCTTTTCGCCTGTCTCCACCAGTTCAAAGCACCCTTGCGTCACGCTGTCGCCCAAAAACGCTATCGTCACCTGCGCATTGCCGCTAAGCGATGACTGTTTTGCACTGATTTTTTCCACAACCGATTTTATCATAGCCGCACTCCTCCGTATATTTTATTTTACAATGCTGTATTATAATACTTTCATTATTTATTGTCAATTAAATCACTGTTGACAACGGTTTTTCTGTTTGCTATAATTGTTGCGTATGCAACAGTTGCAAGCGCAACAATTGCGGATAAATATACTGCACGGGGGAATATAAAACCATGAAATCATTAATGCGGCACATAAATATTATAGCACGGTGCGCCGGCATGTACCGCGCCGACAGGCTGGGTGACAGTGAGCTTGGTGCCGTGCATCAAAGCTACGTTCTGGCGATATGCAAGCACCCCGGAATATCGCAGGACGAGCTGGCACGGCACATCTGCATTAACAAAAGCAACGTGACACGGAAAATAACATATCTTGAAGAGCACGGATACGTCACGCGCGTGCAAAGCGACAGCGACAAGCGCATAACGCTTGTCTACCCCACAAAGAAAATGCAAAACGTGCTGCCGCAGGTGCGCGCTGCAACCGACGAATGCAACGAGTATATGACACAAGGATTTACAAAAGAGGAACTGCTGCAATTCGGCAAGCTTTTGGAACGTGTATCAGAGCGCGCAAAAAGCTATATGGAAACAAGGGGGAACGATAAACCGTGAAATTTACTTTAAAGTACCTGAAGCCCTTTTACGCCGCAATGGCGCTCGGACTTTCCATTAAGATACTGGGCACGGTGGTGGAGCTTGCCCTGCCATACATACTGACGCACATTTTAAAAAATGTTGTCGCCGCGCAAAATCTGCGGCTTATACTTATCTGGGGCGGCGTTATGATTGTGTGCGCGCTGGGCGCATGTGTGTGCAACATCACCGCAAACAGAATGGCGGCGCGGGTAGCGCGCAATTTCTCCGAAAATATCCGCCGCGACCTGTTCGACCGCACAATGCGCCTGAGCGCGGCACAGACGGATAAATTCACAATTCCGTCGCTTGAGTCGCGAATTACAACAGATACGTACAATATACATAATTTTGTAAGCATGATGCAGCGAATGGGCGTGCGCGCGCCGATACTTCTTATCGGCGGAATAGCGATAACGCTCATTATGGACAGCTATCTTGCGCTGACCATGATTGCACTTTTGCCTTTGCTGTTTGTAACAGTTATGTTTATATCGAAAAAAGGCGTTCCGCTTTACACAAAGGTGCAAAAATCGGTTGACCGCATGATTCGCGTCGTGAGAGAGGACGCGCAGGGCATCCGCGTCATCAAGGCGCTGTCAAAATCGGAGTACGAGCACAGGCGCTACGACAAGGTAAACCGCGCGCTTGTATCGGACGAAAAGCGGGCGGGAATTACGATGGGACTTGCAAACCCCGTCATGACTTTTTTTATGAACGCGGGCATTGTCGCCGTTGTCGCAATGAGCGCCACGCGCGTGGCAAACCATCAGTCCGACCCGGAGACGGTAATCGCATTCATGCAGTATTTCACGCTTATTTCGATGGCGATGATGTCGGTCACACGCATTTTCATGATGTATACCAAAAGCTCCGCATCTGCGCGGCGTATCGCGGAAGTCATAGAGACAGAGCAGGATTTGACTGTCAAAAGTCAGGATGATTTTCCGCCGGTCAATACAGACGCACATATAAAATTTGACAATGTCCGTTTTTCCTACGCCGGCGGACAGGACGATTTAAGCGGTATCAGCTTTGAGGTAAAACGCGGCGGGTCAACGGGCATCATCGGCGCCACGGGCAGCGGAAAAACAACGCTCATAAGCCTTTTGATGCGCTTTTACGACGTGCAGGGCGGCGCCGTTTATATAAACGGCAGGGATATTCGCACCTATCCTCACAAGCTGTTTCATGAAATGTTCGGCGTTGCGATGCAAAGCGACTTTATCTACTCCGCCACCATTGAGGAAAATATCCGCTTCGGCAGGGATTTAAGCCGTGAGCAGATTGTAAACGCCGCAAAAATTGCGCAGGCACACGACTTTATCAGCGCTTTTGACGACGGTTACGAGCACATGCTGTCGCAAAAGGGCACAAACGTATCGGGCGGTCAGCGCCAGCGCATACTGATTGCGCGCGCAGTCGCCGCAAACCCGCAGATACTGGTGCTGGATGACAGCTCATCCGCGCTTGACTACAAGACGGACGCCGGCCTGCGCCGCGCACTGTCCGAAAGCATGAGCGACTCGACAATAATTACTGTTGCTCAGCGCGTAAGCTCGGTCAAAAACTGCGACGTTATACTTGTTCTTGACGAGGGCAGAATAATCGGTCACGGAACGCATGAGCAGCTTTTAGAGCAGTGCGGGGAATACAGAGAAATAAGCCAGTCACAGATGGGAGGGGATTTCGTTGAGTAAGTTTGAAAGAAGCACGCCGTCGGGACGAAAGTTACAGAGCGGCCCAAATCAAAAGCTGGACCGCAAAACGGCGCGGGGAGTAATGCTGCGCCTGGGCGGATATGTGCTCCGCCACTGGCCGCTGTTTTTGCTGGCGATTGTGCTCACGCTTGTGTCCAACCAGCTTTCGCTGCTCGGTCCTAAATTTTCGGGCGATGCGATTGACGCAATATCGGCGGCGGGCGGCGTAAAATTCAACTTGGTGTGGCCGAATGTTATTAAAATGGCAGTCTGCTACGGACTGTCGGCGGTGACGTCATATCTTTTGGCGGTTACAATGATTCATCTCAGCCAAAAAGTCGTTTACACCATGCGCCGCCAGCTCTTTGAAAAGCTCACCTCCCTTCCCGTCGGATATTTCGACACGCACGCCACAGGCGACATCATAAGCCGCATTTCCTACGATATCGACACCGTAAACGCTTCACTGTCACAGGATATCGTGCAGGTCATGACAAGTATTTACACCGTTTTAGGCTCGCTGATATTTATGTGGAATATTTCAAAACCGCTGATACTCATATTTGCCGTCACGGTGCCCGCGTCGATACTTTTTACGCGGTACAGGTCAAAGAGAGTTCGCCCGCTGTTCAGCAAGCGCTCGTACAAGCTGGGCGAGCTTAACGGATATGCCGAAGAAATGCTGTCGGGCGGCAAGACAATACGCGCCTACTGCCGCGAGGATGAGATAGGCTCGGCGTTCGGCAAGAGAAACACGGAAACCATGGATGCGTATTACAACGCCGAGTATTACGGCGCAACTCTCGGTCCCTCGGTAAACTTTATAAACAACATGTCCATATCGCTTGTGACGATTTTCGGCGGCATACTGTTTATGTACTCGCAGAGCGGCGCTTTCAAGGCAGGCTCGATGTTTTTCATAACTCTGGGCGGTGTCGCACAGTTTGTGCAGTATTCAAGAAAGTTTGCCGGACCTATAAACGAATTTGCAAACATTATTAACGAGTTCCAGTCCGCCTTTTCCGCGGCGGCGCGCGTGTTCAGAATTATTGACGAAAGCCCCGAAAGCGGGGATATCGAGGGCGCTGTCGAGCTGAAAAATGCGTCCGGCAGAGTGGATATCGAAAACGTAAGTTTCGGCTACACGCCGTCAAGGCAGATTTTACACGACATTTCCGTTCATGCCCAACCCGGCAAGACAATCGCCATTGTCGGACCGACAGGCGCGGGAAAGACGACGATAATCAACCTGCTCATGCGCTTTTACGACCCCGTGGAGGGTAAAATACGCGTGGACGGCAGCGAAAACCGCGAAATTACGCGCAGCTCGCTGCGGCGCGCATACACCATGATGCTTCAGGACACCTGGCTTTTCCACGGCACGATTTACGAAAACATAATTTACGGCAAAGAAGACGCAACGCCGGATGAGGTACATGAGGCGGCAAAAGCGGCACGCATCAGCTCGTACATTGAACGTCTGCCCGACGGTTACGACACCGTGCTGTCGGACGACGGCACGAATATTTCAAAAGGTCAGCGCCAGCTTATCACCATTGCGCGCGCCATGCTTTCAAAATCAACCATGCTGATACTGGACGAGGCGACATCCAACGTCGATTCGCGCACCGAAATCAAAATTCAGCAGGCTATGGCAAAGCTGATGGAGGGCAGAACCTGCTTTGTAATAGCGCATCGGCTGTCAACCATTCAAAACGCCGACCTCATTCTTGTTTTGCAAAACGGCAAAATCACCGAGAGCGGAAATCATGAACAGCTAATGAAAAAAGGCGGATTTTACAGCACACTTTACAACTCACAGTTCGTATAAAAAATAAAACCGCGGATATTTATTTAGATATCCGCGGTTTTTTATATACAATCGGCATAAAATAAACAGCGTAAATATTATTTTGAACGGAGCGGTAATATGAAAACGCTGTTTTACGGCGGCAAGATACTGACAATGGATATCCCGCTGTACACCGACGCCGTTTTGGTTGAAGACGGCAAAATTACGGCAGTCGGCAGACGTGAGGAGCTGACAAAACAGGCTCCCGACACAGTCATTGACCTTGACGGAAAAACCATGCTGCCCGCGTTTATCGACGCGCACAGTCATTTTTTTCAGACGGCTGCCTCGCTTTTGCAGGCTCCACTGCTTGGAGTCAAGTCTGTAAAAGACATGCAGATACGAATTGACGATTATATTGCGGCAAACGGCGTAAAGCCGGGCGACTGGATTATATCGCGGGACTTTGACCCGTCGCTTATGCCCGACGGCAAAAATCCGCCGCTTTCGGACCTTGACCGGCTTGCGCCGCAAAATCCGCTTGTCATTCACCACAAATCGGGCCACATGGGGCTTTTTAACTCCGAAGCGCTCAGACTGCTGGGCGCCGCCGAAAGCCTGAAAACAGCGCCGTGGCAGGGAAACGGGAAAATCGGTACGGAAAACGGAAAACTTACCGGCTACATGGAGGAAAACGCATTTTTTTATCACCTGAAAAAGCTGCCGCCCCAAAACAGCGACGACATGCTCGGCGCTTTTGAGCGGGCGCAGCAAAAGTATCTATCGTACGGCATAGCAAGTATTCAGGAGGGCATGTTCACATCTCAGATGCTGCCGTTTTACAAAACGCTGCTCAAAAGCAAAGTCTTAAAAACGGATATTACGGCGTACTGCGAACCGTCGGTTTACGGCACTATCAAAGGCGAGCTTGAAGGGCTTAACAGCCGCTTTCATATCGGCGGCATGAAAATATTCTTAGACGGTTCTCCGCAGGGAAAAACGGCATGGATGCGCACGCCGTATATCGGCGATGAAAAAACCGGCTACCGCGGCTACGGCACCATGACCGACAATGAGGTGCTGACCGCAATGGAATTATCCGCAAAGGAGGGCTGCCAGCTGCTTGCACACTGCAACGGCGACGCGGCGGCAGAGCAGTTTTTGAACTGTCTTGAAACGGCGGTTGAAAAGTACCCCATAATCCGCACGCTGCGCCCTGTTATAATCCATGCGCAGCTCATAGATGCCGACCAGCTTGAAAGAGCAAAAAGGCTGTCCGCCATGGTCTCGTTTTTTTCGGCGCATGTTTATTATTGGGGAGACGTGCATATAAAAAACTTTTCCTTGGAGCGCGCCGCAAAAATCAGCCCTGCGGCAACGGCGCTTGAACACGGCGTTAAATTTACGATGCACCAGGACGCACCCGTCATTGAGCCGGACATGATAGAGACAATATGGTGCGCAAACTCCCGCATAACAAAAACGGGTCAGCCGCTGGGGCGGCAGGAGCGGATTTCGGTATACAACGCCGTGCGCGCGGTCACGGTAAATGCGGCGTACCAATATTCAAAGGAAAATACTCACGGCACAATATCAGCCGGCAAACAGGCGGATTTTACGGTGCTTGACCGAAACCCGCTGCAAACTCCCGCACAGCGTATGCGGGATATAACCGTTTTGCAGGTCTACAAAGACGGTGAATGTGTGTTTTCTAAAAAATAAAAATTGCAGCCTTAACGCTTCACCGCCCTTTCCGATACCGACCGGGCGGAACGCCGTAACACTCACGAAACACTTTTGTAAAGGCTTTGCTGTTTGCAAACCCGCTGCGCGAAGCTATCGCCCAAACAGATAAGTCCGTATTCATCAGCTCGCCGTACGCATGTTCAAGACGCAGATTGTTCAGATAAGTCTTAAAATTCACCTGCGCATACTTACGAAACATTTTTGAAAGATATGTAACGGAATAGCCGAAAATGCCCGAAAGACCTTCAAGCGTTATTTCGCAGGTGCAATTGGCCTTCATATAATCGATAATTTCAGACATGCGCCCGGACATCCGACTCGCCCGCTCGTCCTGCGTCCGGCTGTACTTGCTGACAAGAAGATAAATCAAACGGTAAAACAGGCTCTGAACCATAAGCTCATGGCCTGTTTCTTTTTTATTATAGCTCTCAGACATATCCGAGATTAACCTCATAACCTCGCTGTCGTAAATACTTCTGTCATGAGAAAAGGAGATAATTTCACCGCCGGTATTGCATTTTCCAAATCTTAACGGCGAAATCTGAAGCACAGCCGCGCGGCTGAAGGCAGATAAGTTTACAGAGTGAATTTCATTTGAATTTACAAGCATAAATTTGCCCGCACTCAGCAAAACATTTTTATTGTCAATACAGAATTCAATACAGCCCTCAAGCAGCGCAAATATCTCAACAAAGCTGTGAACATGCTCTTGTGCGCAATAACTTTTGTCCTCGCTGTCGATAATAAACATTTTAAAGGATATATTCTCACTTAGCATCGGCATCTCATGTGCATTTTCCATTTACGGCGCCATCTCTATTCTGATAATAGGTTATGTATATTTTAATATAACCGAATTCCGATTTCAATGGATTATAGTAATCATATCCAAAAACTCAATATCCGATTACAACATCGGATTTGCCGACGTTAAGATTTCCGTTTTGCACAAAAAACACGGCGAACCAAAAGTTCGCCGCGACGTGGCGCGCCCGACTGGATTCGAACCAGCGGCCTTCAGAGTCGGAGTCTGACGCTCTATCCGGCTGAGCTACGGGCGCGAGTGTTAATATTTTAACACTAACTTAGCACAAAATCAACTTAAATTTAAAAAATAAATGCTCCGGGCAATTTAAATTGTCCGGAGCATATTATCAGTCTATTCGTTTTGCGTACTGAGAACTGTCGGAAATTTCCGCTACCGACTTGCTGTATTGAGCTGCGGTCAATTCACCGCTTTCAAAATCGCTCTCAAATTCTTCAAGTTTACCCTCCCGCAGCACCGACATATTCATCGGCAGCCTATCGGAAAGTGAAATTATATCGTCCTTTTCATCCTCCCATACAATCGGCTCTCTGCCGTATGTATCGCACTTGTATGTAGGCGCATCGGCACTGCCGTCCAAGAAATAGAAGCTACGCGTAGTGGTTCCCGTCGGCAGAAAATAATCCTCATTTGTAATGTATCCTACTGGAATTGTAACCTTACGTAAAAATACTATCGCTTCGCTTCCTTCCGCCGGGGCAACATCATAAAAGTTTCTTACATACAGGTTGTCTTTCCTGCCGCCCTGAAGCCGCACCGATACCGTATCGCCTACCTTGGCGTCACCGCGCAGCACATCGGTTATTTGAAAATAATAATCTGTGAATACACTGTTATCCGCGCCGTTTGTCGGTTCCACGATAAAAGCACCGGAGTCTCCGACAAATTTTCCGCGCGCTATCAGATGAGACTCGGCGACAAGCTCATCCATCGGAAAGTCATAGCCGCATCCATGCAGCGATATCATTTGTATATTAGACAGATGCACAATCTGAATTACCAAGACCGAAATCACTGAAACAAGCAGAGCCGTCACTCCTACAGACAAGCCTAATTTTTTCTTAGCAGTCATAATAATCCCTCACATTCGTTAATAAATGGCATTGATGCCGTTAATGTCGTCCCATTGAGGATAACGTCTTAAAAAATTCATAAATGCCTGTGGGAACATAACAATACTGGCGTCCTGAGTATAATTTGTATGATCCAAACCGGCAACGTGACCTGCCTCATGAACAAAAACCGACCATGTATCAAAACGATCCTCACGCTGACTGTTTACAAATTTAAAGTGAGAATTTATAAGTACGTCAGCAGACTTTAACACGTTACCATGCGGCCATGCCGAATTATAGCAAGTGGTTTGACCCGGAACACTTAGATCACTTCTCACTTCTTTATAAACATAATGTTTATTATCGTTATTAGGATAACCGGTTTCATTATGACGCGCGCCGGATACCGACATAAGAGTAAGGTCCGCAGCGTCATTCCAGCTGTTGGTAGAATTTCTGAAATGCTCAATCGTTAAATCCGTAAAGCTCTGATGCGGAACAAACGAAAAAACATAATCGGTATTTAATTTTACACCCGTAGTTACATAAGCTCCGGCTGAAAATATTGAAACAGATATAGCTATTATTGATAATATTAATATAATATTAATTACCCGAAAAAATCTTATAGTTTTTTTCATAAATTTCTCCTCTTTTATTAAAATTTATTTAGCATATGATAAAAATTACTAATCAGCGCACCTCCTCTTTTTGTTATTTTTCAAACAATAAACCACTCCTTCCTAAATAAAATTTTAATTATTGTTTATATTAAAACACATTTTTTGGAATTTGTAAACTTATTATAAAACAAAATGTAATTTTTGTTAATTCTGACAAAATCATACATTTATTTTCTACATTTAATATTTTCAAATTTTTATTGAAATAATTACCTATATATATTATAATATTTTAGTTAGAATGTAAACTTTGAGGTATACTATGGAAGATAAAAATCTGCTAATTGCCAACCTGCTTTTTCCCGATATAACCCAAACGCCCGACGATATGGAAAAGCGCTTTCCCCCGCGTGCGCTTGCCGAGGGCGCGAAAGTCACGCGCATTGCGCCCAGCCCCACCGGCTTTGTTCATTTCGGCAACCTGTTTCCGGCGTTTGTGTCGGAGCGGCTTGCAAGACAAAGCGGCGGCGTTTTTCTGCTGCGCATTGAGGACACCGACTCACAGCGCAAAGTGGAGGGCGCCGTAGAAACGATAATCAGCTCATTTGCCCATTACGGGCTTGTATTTGACGAAGGCGTGACGGCAGACGGCGACAGCGGTATTTACGGTCCGTACAGCCAGTCGCAGCGCGCTTTTATCTACCACGTGTTTTCCAAAAACCTTGTTGAACGCGGGCTTGCCTACCCCTGCTTTCTCACAAAAGAAGAGCTTGAGGATATCCGTGCAGAGCAGGAAGCTCAAAAAGTGCTGCCGGGCTGCTACGGCAAATGGTCAAAATACCGCGACTGCGACTTTGAAACAATAAAACGACTGATAAACGAGGGCAAGCCTTATGTGCTCCGCCTGCGCTCGCCCGGAAAGGAAGGCGGGCGGATAACCTTTACCGACGTTATCAAGGGCAAGCTTGAAATGGACGAAAACTATGTTGACCAGGTGCTTTTGAAAAGCGACGGCATACCGACCTACCATTTCGCCCACGCGGTGGACGACCATCTGATGCGCGTGACGCATGTTGTGCGCGGCGAGGAATGGCTGTCGTCACTGCCGCTGCATTTGCAGCTGTTCAAAGTGCTGAATTTCAAAGCGCCCAAATACCTGCATATCTCCCTGCTCATGAAGCAGGACGGCGACTCGAAGCGCAAGCTCTCAAAGCGCCACGACCCCGAGGCGGCGCTCACCTATTACAGACAGCAGGGCTATCCCGTGCGCGCGGTGCGCGAATATGTCATGACGCTGCTCAACTCCAACTACGAGGAGTGGCGAATGCAAAATCCCGCGCTCCCGCTCGAAGACTTTAAATTTACAACCGCAAAGATGGCAGGCAGCGGCTCGCTTTTCGATTTGCAAAAGCTAAACGACGTGTCAAAAAATACGATAGCCGCCATGAGCGCCGCTCAGGTTACAGACGAGGTGCTTGACTGGTCGCACGACTTTGACAGTAATCTGTATGCGCTGCTGTCCCAAGACCGCGCCCGCACCGAAAAAATATTCGAAATCGGCAGAAACGACGCAAAGCCGCGAAAGGATATCGCCAAGTGGAACGAAATACGCGACTATACCGACTTTTTCTTTGACAGTCTGTTTGAGATAAAGGACGTATTCCCCGAAAACGTATCGCCCGCCGACACAAAAGAAATTCTGACGCGCTACAAGTCGATATACAGCGAAAACGACGACCCGCAGCAGTGGTTTGAGCGGGTAAAAGCGCTTGCCTCGGACTTAGGCTATGCGCAAAAGCCAAAGGACTACAAAAAAAATCCCGAGCTGTACAAGGGACACGTCGGCGACGTCAGCATGGTGCTGCGTGTTGCGGTAACCGGCAAAACGAAATCGCCCGACCTTTACAGCATAATGCAGATTTTAGGCAAAGACTGCGTCATACAGCGGCTGGACAGCGCCGCAGACAAAATCAAGGAGTAACAAAATGGAAGAACTCACTTCATTTTTTATACACGACATTATAGACCGTGACATCGAAAACGGTTTTTCTGACAGGATACACACCCGCTTCCCGCCGGAGCCAAACGGATACCTGCACATCGGAAGCGCCAAGGCGATATTCATAAACCACTTTACAGCACAAAAATACGGCGGACTGTTCAATCTGCGCTATGACGACACAAACCCCGTGAAAGAGGACGACGAGTACGTTAAGAGCATTTACGAGGACTTAAAATGGCTCGGTTGTGAGCCGAACGGCGGCGTGTTTTACGGTTCCGACTACTTTGACAAGTGCTACGAATTTGCACTTCAGCTTATACGCCAGGGCGACGCTTACGTCTGCGACCTGTCGGCGGAGCAGATGCGACAATACCGCGGCACTCTGACGCAGCCCGGCACGCCCAGCCCATACCGTGACAGAACGGTTGAGGAAAATCTTGAGCTTTTTGAAAAAATGAAAAACGGTGAGTTTGAGGACGGTGCCTGCACGCTGCGCGCAAAAATCGACATGTCCAGTCCGAATATAAATATGCGCGACCCTGCAATTTACAGAATAAGCCGCACTCATCACCACCGCCAGGGCGACAAATGGTGCATCTACCCGCTTTACGATTTTGCGCACCCGATACAGGACGCGCTGGAGGGCATAACTCACTCGCTCTGCTCGCTGGAATTTGAAAATCACCGCCCGCTGTACGACTGGGTTATAGACAAGATAGGCTTTGAGCACAAGCCGCATCAGTACGAGTTTGCACGCCTCAACGTCACTCACACCGTAATGAGCAAGCGCTATCTGAGAGAGCTTGTAGAGACGGGCGTTGTGGACGGCTGGGACGACCCGCGTATGCCGACTCTGTGCGGACTGCGCCGCCGCGGCTACACACCGTCGTCCATTATCGAATTTGTTAAAAAAGCGGGAGTTTCAAAGGCGTACTCCATTGTCGATATCGGACTTCTTGAGCACTGCGTGCGCGACGAGCTGAATTTCAGCGCACAGCGCAGAGTTGCCGTAATCGACCCGATAAAGGTTGTAATCGACAACTACCCTAAGGACAAAACGGAATATTTTGAAGCAATCAACAACCCCAACGACGAAAATGCAGGCACACGCCGCCTCCCGTTTACCCGCACTCTGTATATAGAGCGCGCCGATTTCAAAACGGAGAAGGCTCCCAAGTTTTTCAGGCTGTATCCCGAAAACGAGGTGCGTCTGATGAACGCTTACATTATCAAATGCACGGGCTTTGAGACAGACGAAAACGGAAATGTAACTCTGATTCATGCCGAAGCGGACCTTGAAACGGGCAGCAATATGCCCGCAGACGGGCGCAAGGTCAAGGGCACGATACACTGGGTGTCCGCAGACCACTGCATCGACGCGCAGATTGTAAAGTACGACAGGCTGTTTACCGAAGAAAACATGACTGCGCTGCCCGACGGCAAGAGCTACGGCGACTTTTTAAATCCCGATTCGGTTATTCGCTTTGACAGCGCAAAGCTGGAAAAAACGCTTGAAAACGCAACGCCCGACGACAAATTCCAGTTTGTCAGAAACGGATATTTCTGCCGCGACAGCAAAAACACCGACAGGCTTGTATTCAACTCGATTGTCGAGCTGCGCGACAGCAAGGGTAAATAAATGAAAATTATTTGCACGGCGGCAGCCACTGCCGCCGTACATTTTGCAAAACATAAGTTTTATACATATGAATATTATTTAATGAGTTACACCGAAAGGGGATTGAGATGGGCTTTTTAGACTTGTTTTTCATCGGTGCGGGGCTTGCGATGGACGCTTTTGCGGTGGCTGTCTGCAAAGGGCTGTGCATGCGTAAAATAAACTACTCGCACGCTGTAATAATCGCACTTTTTTTCGGAGGGTTTCAGGCGCTCATGCCGCTTGTCGGCTGGCTTATCGGAAAGCAGTTTGAGCAGTACATAACAAGCTTTGACCACTGGATTGCGTTTATACTCCTGCTGATAATCGGCGGCAAGATGGCCTACGAGGCAATTTTCGGCAAGGAGGAGGCAGAGGCGTGCGATACCGACGCGCAGAACAGGCTGAATTACAAAGAGCTGTTTACAATGGCGGTTGCAACCAGCATCGACGCGCTGGCAGTCGGCGTTACGTTTGCTTTTCTCAACATTAACATATGGACGGCAATAAGCATTATAGGAGTAACGACGTTTGTAATGTCCTTTATAGGAGTTGTCATCGGCAACAAATTCGGCAGTATTTATAAGAAGAAAGCGGAAATTGCCGGCGGCGTTGTTTTAATACTGATAGGACTTAAAATTCTTCTTGAGCATCTGGGTGTAGTCTCTTTCTGAAATATAATATGTACAAAAATCGGCATGTTTTTTTGTAAAATATGCCGATTTTATTATTTATTTTACAAAATTGCAACTTTTTAGCTTGCAAATTTGTATTATAGTCAAACAGTAAAAAAGGAGGGCAAACACATGAAACGCAAAATAACATCGGCTGTTTTAATACTATGTATGATTACAGGTCTTTGCGGCTGCGGCAAATCACCTGCCGACAGCCGGGGAGATACCGACACGGACACAGGGTATATTATAGGCAATGAAGCCAAAGAGTCAGACACGCAAAACAAAAGCGAAACGAACGCCGAAACAGGCGCTGAAAACAGCGGCGCGGAAAAACCCGAGCAAGAGACAGGCGGCGATGAAGAAAACGGGCAGAATGCGAATGAATCGGAAGCCGCAGACGATAAGGACGGTTACGTCATCGACACAAAAAGCGGCACCGACTACTTCAATGAATACAGATACGACGTATCTAATGAAAACGGGTTTATTCCAGCTTGGGTGATGTCGGACGATACAGACCAAAGCCATGAGGAATATGCCGAAATTGACGAGAACGTCTTTCGCTCAACGCTCGAGTATCCTTTATCCTCATTTGCCGCCGACGCCGACACCGCGTCATACGCAAACGTCAGGCGGCTGCTAAATGCCTCTGACTTAAAAACTGCGGGCAAGGCGGCAAGAATAGAGGAAATGATAAATTATTTCAGCTACGATTACCCGGAACCGAAGGACGGCGAACCGTTTTCCGTAACCACCGAAATTTTCAAATGTCCGTGGAACAGCGAAACCGACATTCTGAAAATAGGGCTGAAAGCGGCAAATCCGCATATCGAAAAGCCCGCGCCGTCAAACCTTGTATTCCTTATAGATGTATCCGGCTCGATGAGCACCTCGGATAAGCTGCCGCTCATCAAGCAGGCATTTTTAATCCTCACGGAGAACCTGAACGACGGCGACAAAATCTCAATCGTGACATATGCGTCTCAGACAAACGTGCTGCTGGACGGCGCAACAAGCAAGCAGGTGCGCCTGATGCAGACCGCAATCGGTAACCTAAAGGCAGGCGGCGGCACTAACGGCTCGGACGGGCTCACCATGGCATACAACGTGGCAAAAAAGAACTTTATAGAGGGCGGAAACAACCGAATAATCGTTGCGACCGACGGCGACCTGAACGCGGGAATAACGGGCGAAAACGAGCTGCGAAATTTTATCTCGAAGAAAAGGCAAAGCGGGATATTTCTGTCAATCATGGGCTTTGGCAGCGGGAATGTGCAGGACAGTAAGCTCGAAATTCTCGCCGACTGCGGAAACGGAAATTACAGCTTTATCGACAGCATCGGTGAAGCGCGGCGCGTACTTATAGAGGAAAAGAACGCGACCCTGTTCACCGTCGCCAAGGACGTTAAATTTCAGACGGAGTTTAATCCCGCAAAAATCAAGGGCTACCGTCTTATCGGATATGAAAACAGAGCGATTAAAAACGAGGACTTCGCAAACGACGCCCGCGACGGCGGCGAAGTCGGCGCGGGACATACGCTGACCGTGCTTTACGAAATCGCAACAACAGACTCCAAGCAGGAAATTCCGTCAAACGGACTTAAATATCAGTCCAAGCCAAACAGCAAAAGCGACGAATTTTTAACGCTGTCAGTACGCTTCAAACAGCCCAACGGTGAAAAAAGCGAGCTGCTCACCTATCCTGTCGATAAGCGCTCGGTCACCGAAACCCCGTCGGAGGACAGCATATTTGCAGCAGCTGTCGCACAGTTCGGAATGCTGCTTAAAAATTCAGAGCATACGCAAAATACAAGCTACGGCGATATAATCAATAGAATATCGGGGCTTGCCTGCATCAAAAACAACGAGTATAAGTCAGAATTTTTAACGCTTGTAAAAAAAGCGGAGCTGCTGAAAGCAAGCGGACGTTAAATAAAAAATAAATACCGCCCCAGAGGGGCGGTATTTATTTTTTATCAACTGTACATATTATTATTTGACATGAAAGTGTAAAGCTGCTGACCGTGCTGCTGTTCCTCAGCCTGAATATGATTAAGCATCTTTCTTGCCTGCGGATTTGTGAACTCGAAAACACAAGTGTCATAAAGCGACGAGACATGTTTTTCGGTAGCAAGCATATCCTTGCACATAAACGCATCGTTTTGGCGCCCTTCTTCATCCGAGTATGAGCAGCAGCCGCAGGAGCAGTCGTTTGAGTTGGAAATGGTTGACGGTGCAGACTCCACTTTACCGTCCATCATACCCACAATCGTCTTATGGTGCTCACGCTCCACCTTTGCCATAGAATTAAAAAGCGTCTGAAGCTCACTGCTGCATGCACTTGCCGCGTATTTATCATATTTTGTGATACACAGTTTTTCCTGGTCGCGCAGGTCTTTTAACAGTTCTTTTTCTTTTGTCGAAAGTTCCATTTTTTATTCTCCTTTTTTGGATTTGAATATATTATTGACATCTCACGGAATTTTATTCAAAACTATATTTGGTGATTGATTTATTTAAAATACACAATAAATTGTATTTTTTAGTCTGTTTTTTTTATACGTTAAAATAAAGAAATTTTTAAAAATTGCACAAATCCGTAGTTTTTTATGATACAATATCCGTGATATATAAAATCGGGAGAAATGCAAATGACAGATAAAAAACAATGGGACGGCTTTAACGGCACGGTTTGGAAAAAAGAGATTGACGTTCGTCAGTTTATTCAGGATAATTTCACACCGTACGACGGCGACGAAAGCTTTTTGTGCGGTCCGACCACGGCGACAAAACGGCTGTGGGAGAAATTACAGGCGCTGCAAAAGGAGGAGCGCGCCAAAGGCGGCGTTTTGGACATGGACACCGATATTGTATCGACCATGACCTCACACGGCGCGGGATATTTGTCCAAAAGCGACGAGCAGATTGTCGGACTTCAGACGGACAAGCCGCTGAAGCGCGCGTTTATGCCGTTCGGCGGAATAAAAATGGCGGCGCAGGCATGCCGAAGCTACGGCTATGAGCCGAGCTCCGTTTTGGAGAAAATATTCACCGAATATCACACCACGCACAACCAGGCGGTCTTTGACGCATATACGCCTGAAATGAAGCTTGCACGCCACAATAAAATAATAACCGGTCTGCCCGATACCTACGGCAGGGGTCGCATTGTCGGCGATTACCGCCGCGTGGCGCTTTACGGCATAGACTTTTTAATCGAGCAAAAACGAAATGACCTTGCACGGCTGGAAAAGGGAGATTTGGGCGACGGTACAATTCAGCTTCGCCAGGAAGTCACACAGCAAATCCGCGCGCTGTTTGAAATGAAAAAAATGGCGCAGATTTACGGCTTTGACATTTCAGAGCCCGCACAAAACGCAAAGGAGGCGGTGCAGTGGCTGTATTTCGGCTATCTTGCCGCGATAAAGACGCAAAACGGCGCCGCAATGAGCGTCGGGCGGGTTTCGGCATTTATAGATATTTACATCTGCCGCGATTTGGAGCGCGGGATTTTAAACGAAACCGAGGCGCAGGAGCTTATCGACCACTTTGTACTCAAATGCCGAATGGTAAAGTTTGCGCGAATTCACAGCTACAACGAGCTGTTTTCCGGCGACCCCGTATGGGCTACTCTGTCCGTGGCGGGTATCAGCAGCGACGGTCAGCACATGGTCACAAAAACGGACTTCAGATTTTTGCACACTCTTGAAAATATGGGACCGTCGCCCGAACCAAATCTGACCGTACTGTACACCCGCCATCTGCCCCACGCATTTAAAAAATACGCGGCAAAAATTTCAATTAATACAAGCTCGATACAGTATGAAAACGACAGCGTAATGCGCCCTGTCTGGGGCGACGATTATTCAATCTGCTGCTGCGTATCCGCAACAAGAACAGGAAAGGAAATGCAGTTTTTCGGCGCGCGGGCAAATCTTGCAAAATGCCTGCTTTACGCCATAAACGGCGGCGTGGACGAAAAGACAAAGGAGCAGGTTGCGCCGCGTTATGAGCGGGTCAAGGGCGATATTTTAGATTACGACGATGTGCTGAATAAGTTCAATCAAATGACCGACTGGCTGGCAGGGCTTTACGTCAATACGCTCAACGTCATTCATCACATGCACGACAGATATTATTATGAGGCGGCGCAAATGGCGCTGCTGGATACCGACCTTCAGCGCACCTTTGCAACAGGTATTGCCGGATTTTCGCATGTCGTAGACTCGCTGTCCGCAATAAAATACGCCAAAGTTCGCGTTATACGCGACGAAGACGGCATTGTAACCGACTATATAACCGAGGGTGATTTCCCGCGCTACGGCAACGACGACGACCGCGCGGACGATATCGCACGCATGATTTTAAAGTCATTTATCGGCAAGATAAGCCGCCACGCCACTTACAGAAATTCTCAGCCCACCACATCAATACTGACAATAACCTCAAATGTCGTATACGGAAAGGCAACCGGCAATCTGCCGGACGGCAGGCGCGCGGGCGAGCCGCTCTCACCGGGCGCCAACCCGTCTTACGGTGCGGAGAAAAACGGACTTGCGGCATCGCTCTGCTCAGTGGCAAAGCTTAAATACAGCTATGCGCTGGACGGTATTTCAAACACACAGACCATTGCACCGCGCGCACTGGGCAACACCGATGAAGAACGGCAGGAAAACCTTATCTTACTGCTGGACGCATATTTCAAGCGCGGCGCGCATCACTTAAATGTCAATGTTTTCGGAATAGACAAGCTGCGCGACGCAATGGAGCATCCCGAAAAAGAGGAATACGCCAACTTCACAATACGCGTATCGGGCTATGCCGTCAAGTTTATTGACTTGACACGCGAACAGCAGCTTGACGTCATCGCGCGTTCGGCGCACGAGTTCATCTGAGCGGCATGGACGGAATCATTCATTCAACCGAGAGCTTGGGCGCGGCAGACGGTCCCGGGATACGGTTTGTGGTTTTTATGCAGGGCTGCAACATGCGCTGTAAATTCTGCCACAATCCTGACAGCTGGAAGCTTTGCGGAGAGCGAATAAGTGCAAAGGAGCTTTTAAAGCGCGCCGTGCGGTACAGTGACTTTTGGGGCAAAAACGGCGGTATCACGCTAAGCGGCGGAGAACCGATGCTTCAGCCGGAGTTTGCCGCGCAATTTTTCAGACTGGCAAAGGACAGGGGCATACACACAGCGCTTGACACATCAGCACAGCCGTTTAACCTTAAAGACACAAGGTTTGCCGTGCTTTTGGAGCTGTGCGACCTTGTGCTGCTCGACATAAAACACATCGACAGTGAAAAGCACAGGGAGCTTACCGGTTTTGACAACAAAAATATTTTAGAGTGCGCAAGATATCTTGACCGAAAAAAAATACCGGTGTGGATACGTCATGTCGTAATCCCGGGTTTCGAAAGCGACAGCGACCTTTTAAGGCTCGGAGAATTTATACGGTCTCTTTCAAACGTACAGAAGACCGAGCTTCTGCCGTACCATACTCTCGGCGCTCACAAGTGGGAGGCGCTCGGAATGAGCTATCCTTTCAAATCACTGCCCCCCGCAGGCAGACAGGATGTGGAACGCGCGGCTTCTCTCATAAATTCAGAGACATACTTTTCTTAATTTTATTCACTATTATTTAATAATTATTTAAAATTTGATTCTTGACAATACCAGGTTCGAGTGGTATTATATAACAAAAAATGAGGTATAACGATACAATGAATTTGCAAACTATAAATGATGTGCTCCACAAACACGGTATGAGAGTAACTCCACAGCGTATCTGGATATACAATTACCTTGTTGAAAACAAAACTCATCCCGACGCGGAATCGTTATACTGCATGCTGCTTAATGACGGCTGCAACGCGACACGGGCTACGGTTTACAATGTTTTGCAAAGGTTTTTAAAATGCGGACTTATATCGGAGGTCAAGACAGACGTTGCTCGCACAAGATATGACGCGCGGGTTGAAACACACGGGCACTTCATGTGCAACCGCTGCCACGCGATAACGGATTTTGACATTGACAATCTATCCGTGAGCGGACTGGACGGCTTTGAAACGCAGCAGAAAGAGATATACTTCAGCGGCGTTTGTGATAAATGCAAAAATAATTCAAAACAAGGAGAACAAGACAATGAAAAAATTTGTATGTAAAGTTTGCGGCTACGTTCATGAGGGCGATTGTGCTCCCGATAAGTGTCCGGTTTGCGGCGCACCCGCAGAGAAATTTGAAGAGATGACAGCAATGACATGGGCTGCCGAGCATGTAGTCGGCGCTGCAAAGGGCGCATCTGAGGATATCATTGAGGACTTGCGCGCAAACTTCAACGGCGAGTGCTCCGAGGTCGGCATGTATCTTGCAATGGCAAGAGTCGCGTTCCGCGAGGGCTATCCCGAAATCGGCATGTACTGGGAAAAGGCAGCTTACGAGGAAGCGGAGCATGCGGCTAAATTTGCAGAACTTTTGGGAGAGGTTGTAACAGACAGCACTGAGAAGAACCTTAAAATGCGTGTTGACGCGGAAAACGGCGCTACAATGGGCAAAACAGATCTTGCTGTTCGCGCAAAGAAAGCCGGTCTTGACGCAATACACGACACAGTTCATGAAATGGCACGCGACGAAGCACGACACGGCAAGGCATTTGAGGGTCTTTTAAAGAGATACTTTAAGTAAAAATCATAAAAAACCGCCGGACATCTGTCCGGCGGCTTTTTATTTTAAATTTATGTCTTTGAAAGCTTCATCACAAGCCCGTGCGGCAAAACACGTGCAAGCACACGGTACAGCTTGAAGAAAAAACGAGGAGTATACACCGCCCTTCCCTTTTGTGCCAAAGCAAGCGACTTTTTTGCGACGGCGGCGGGATTACAGTAAGGCAGCATTTCAAACGTTTTGGATTTCCCGCCCGAAATGCCCGCAACATCCAAAAATTCCGTGGACATGGGACCGGGGCAGACGGCGAGCGCATTAATCCCGCGAGGCTTAAGCTCCTCCCTTATACACTTGGTAAAGCTGAGTATGTACGCCTTTGTGGAACAGTAAACCGCCATTCGCGGATTCGGCGCAAACGCCGCGATGGACGCAATATTGATAATAAAGGAATTTTTCCGCATATATTTGAGACAGGCGGCGCAAAGCCCCGTAACAGCCGCACAGTTAAGCTCCACCATGTCCATCTGCGTTTCCCGTTTCAGTTCGTAAACATACCCTAACTTTCCGAAGCCGGCATTATTTATAAGAATCCTTATATCGGGGTTTTCCGCACGCAGCATATCTTCAAGCACTGAAATACTCTTCCTGTCTGCAAGGTCCAAAGCAACAGCCCGCGTTTTTATCTTCGATCCCTGCGCCATTTCCTCCAATCTGTCCGCGCGGCGCGCTATTATCCATATCTCGTCGAGCTCGCAAAGCCCTTGCAAATTTTTAAAAAACTCCCGTCCCATGCCGGCAGACGCGCCGGTAAGCACTGCTATTTTCAAATCATATCACTCCGCGGTAATTATTGACATAAGTATATCATTTAACTTAAATTCGGTCAACCTTTAATATTAAAACCGGGCAGTGACGCACCATCGGGACGGATTTCGGGAATATGAATGTCTCCGATAAGCGACATCGGACGGATACTGCTTTTTCCGTAACGTCTTGTAATATCGTCGGCAACTCTGTCAAGCCGCTCCCGCCGCTCAATGCGCCTGATATCCGTGTCAAAGCCAAGCTGGCGCGCAAAACCGGCGGCAACAAGCTTTATCGCCCGCACCGTAACGGAGCGCACGGCATGTTCCCAATCATACTTTTGGCAAAACAGCTCATAGGCGTATTTCTCCAGCATACCCGCATTAGCAGTTTCAAACGGCAGCGGACGCTGATACTCACGCGTTTTAAGTCTGTTATCCCTTACTGCTATCTGCACGGAGGACGCAAGCAGCCCGGACGCGCGCAGCTTACGCGCCACCTCAAGTGAAAGCGAAAGCATAACGGCATGCACCTCGGCGCCGCTTTCAAGGTCACGCACAGCCGTAATGCCCTTTCCAATGCTTTTTACAGGCATGCTGCACTCCTGCGGCAAAACCCGCGAACTATCCAGACCGTTTGCATAATACCACAGGCTTTCGCCGTGCTTGCCCATGCGCAGCTTCAGTGTCTCGAGCGGCAGCGCGGCAAGCTCGCCTATGGTGTCCACCCCTATCCGGCTTAAATTCTGACAGGTTGCGCGCCCTATACCTATCATGTCAGACGCCGGAAGGTCATATATCATTTCCTTAAAATTCTGCTCGGAAATCTCAGTCGTGGCGTCCGGCTTTTTGAGGTCGCTGCCCAGCTTTGCAAACACCTTATTAAATGAAACGCCCACCGAAATAGTAAGCCCCAGCTCGGCTTTCATCACCTGCCTCAATTCATCTGCAATCTCCGTGCCGCTTCCGAAAAGCCGCGTGCTGCCCGTCACGTCCAGCCAGCATTCATCAAGTCCGAACGGCTCGACAAGATCGGTATACCTTTTATATATCTCACGCGCACGCTCGGAATAATATATATAATGAGTAAACCGGGGCGGCACTATAACAAGGTCCGGGCATTTGTTTTTCGCCTGCCATATCGTATCGCCCGTTTTAACCCCCAAAGCCTTCGCACGCTCGTTTTTTGCAAGCACAATGCCGTGCCTGTCCTCCTGACTGCCGCACACCGCAACATACTTATCTTTAAGCGCCGGGTTTAAAAGGCATTCAACCGATGCAAAAAAATTATTCATATCACAGTGCAAAATAACGCGCGACATAAAAACACCTCCGACTTACACTTGACAAACCTACTCATATGTTATATCATATATGCACGAATATGCACGACTTTGCGTATTTACACATCTATTATATACGCACGATATTGCGTTGTCAATAGCAAAATATGCACGATATTACACAATACGCTAAAGAGGTTTTTACAAACATATGGAATTCGGAGAAAAAATAAAGGCAAGAAGGTGTGAGCTCGGACTTTCGCAGACTGAGCTTGCGTCGGTATGCGGCATATCGCTGCGTTCAGTGCAGAATTACGAAAGCGGGCAGCGCCACCCGGCAAATATTTCGATTGTCAAAAAAATCGCCAAAGCACTAAAGGTCGGGCATGAATATCTTCTTGACGACGCTGCACAGTACGTCATTGACGCCGCCGCACGCGGCGGCGAAAACGCGGCGCACGACGTTGACAGGCTGCTGTCGGACATACAGGGACTTTTTGCAGGCGGAGAGCTGACTCCGCAGGACAAAGATAAGGTGATGCGCGCCATAAATGAAATTTACTGGGAATCAAAGGAAACGGTGAAATAGATGCGTGCCGAATACATAAGAGAAAAAGCCTCACAGGTTATTGCCGCCGCGTCATGCCGCGACCCGTTTGAGGCGGCACGCCTGGCGGGTGTCAAAGTCACTTTTAAAGACTTAGGCTCTCTCAAGGGCGCTTATTTTCCCGCATTTGAAACGCCTGTCATCGCTGTAAATCAATCGCTGGACGATAATATGAAAAAAATTATATGTGCGCATGAGCTGGGTCATCACATGCTGCACGGCAGAACCGCTCGAAGCTGCCGTGAGCTTCGCTTTGACAGCACGGCGGGGATATTGGAGCGCGAGGCTAATATTTTTGCAGCCGCATTTCTGATTGATTATGACAGAGCGCTTTCCTTTCTGAAGGATGGGTACACAATCGACCAAACAGCGGCAATTTTGGAAACAAGCGCGCAGCTTCTAAAATTTTTTCTTTCACTTTACGGCATAGCACAGGCTCCGTACGGTAGCTTTTTAAAATGATATGAAAAAAATCGTTCGCCATAAATCCCGCTGATTTACGTACACTCGACAAAATCTGTCTGCGGAAAATGTTAAATATTCCAAAAAAATCAAAATAATTTATATTTTTATTTTCAACACGACGAATTCTTAAATTTTATATCCGAAAATGTCGAACGGAAACTATTGAAAATTGCTCAATTTAACTGTAAAATTTATTTCGGGAGGGTGAAGAAAATAAAAGAAAGCATTATTACCGAAACAGGCAGTCTTGAGCTTACATACGAAATCACAACAGTTATCAAAGAGGAAATTAAATTTTACGGAGTTAAGGTATCCGCCGAAAATCAATACGGTGAGATTGAAACCAAAACCGTAAACGACATTACATCTGACAAAGACAAAATCGAAGCGTTTATACGACTTATACAGCTTGGTCACGTGACGCCGACAACACTCCAGGATATCGCTGAAGATTTCATTGAATAAAAAGGTACCGCCGGAACAAAATTATCCGGCGGTACCTTTTTTATATTTTTTCAAAAGCCTCTTGACACACAATACTATGTATGATATAGTATATGACATAGGGAGGTATACTATGGATATTCAGTTAAAGCGCGGACTGCTTGATATCTGCGTCCTTGCGGCAATCAAAAGCGAAGATTCATACGGATATCAGATAATAAAGGACATAAAGCCCTATGTTTCGATATCGGAATCGACGCTGTATCCTATTCTGCGCAGGCTGGAGACAGCAGGGTTTCTGACGGTACGTTCGGTAGAACACAACGGCAGACTGCGAAAATACTATCATATCACGCCCTGCGGACTTAAACGCATCGGTGACTTTACGCAGGAGTGGCAGGAAATCATGTCTATTTATCAATTTGTTGTCAGGGAGGAAAAGAAGGATGAATAAGAAAGAGTTTCTTGATATACTGCAAGCACGGCTTGCCGGACTGCCGCAGAAGGACATAAGTCGGTCACTTGAATTCTACGCTGAAATGATTGACGACCGCATGGAGGAAGGTATGGATGAACAGCAGGCAGTAAGTGAGATAGGATCTGTTGATGAGGTTGTAACGCAAATTTTGTCGGAAACATCGCTTCAGCACTTACTGAAAGAGAAAGCGAGACCGTCAAGAACGCTCAGAGCATGGGAAATTGCACTTTTAGCGCTCGGTTCTCCAATTTGGGCGTCGCTCCTGCTTGCCGCGGCATGTATTTTCTTTTCGGTGTACATACTTATATGGTCGCTTGTGCTTGTAATATACTGCGTCAGCGTATCGTTTGCCGCAGGTGCGGTTTCGGGTATTGCGGGCAGCATAATGCTCCTTTTCATAGGGAATCCGCTCAGCGCACTCCTGTTTTTTGGAACAGGACTTATCTGCATCGGTATCACCATATTCATGTTTTTTGCGTCAAAGGATATAACGGTGGCTATTGCCGGGCTCAGCAAAATGCTTTTAATAAAAATCAAGTCAATGTTTCTCAGAAAGGAGCGGGCATAAATGAAAAAATCAAGAAAAATCGCCGTAATAACAGCGGCGGCTTTTATAACTGCCGGACTTATTATATCGCTTGCCGCAATATTTTCGGCAGGGTTTGATTTCAGCAAATTCAACACCGACACCCTAAAGGAAAAGGTATATACCGCACCGGGCGAATTTCATAATATAGAAATAAACTGCGCAGAATTTGACATACAGATTTTGCCCTCACAGGATGAAACGTGCAAAATAATCTCATGGGAGGGTGAAGAGCTTGAAAACAGTGTGGAAGTGGAAAACGACACATTGAAAATAAGCAACAGCAACAAGCGCAAATGGTACGAGAAGATAAACATTACGATAGGTCAGGCACGCACCGTAACAGTATACCTGCCCAAACGCGATGACGCATACGGTGCTCTCGCTGCAAATTCCTCAAGCGGAAATATCACGCTGTCAGCCGACCTTGAATTTGAAAGCGTAAATCTGATTTCAGACAGCGGAGTTATCAGCGCCGAATTTACAAAGACGTATATCCTGTATTTGCAGAGCACAAGCGGAAACGTAAAAGCAGACAGCACGGCCACCTCATCAATCATAGCAGAATCAAAAAGCGGAAACACACGGCTGCTTGACATGGATGTAATCAAAGCGACGGCGATGTCTGCAAGCGGAAATATCATACTTGAAAATGTTACGGCTAAAGAAACAGCAAAGGCTACAACAACAAGCGGGAACATAAAGCTCAAAAGCTTTGACGCGAATATATACGACCTGAAAACGGTAAGCGGAGATATAAAGGGTACTGTAAAATCACCCAAGAGCTTTAAAGCCTCCACCGTAAGCGGAAGTGTAGACGTTCCGAGCATGTCCGGTCCGAGCATGTGCAGCGCATCAACCACAAGCGGAGACATAAAAATCACGGTAGAATAAAAAAATCCTGACGGTAAAAATACCGTCAGGATTTTTTTACTGCTATACCGTAACGGTATGCACCTTTGTCATGCAGCCGTGTGCGGCAAGCTTTTGAATAGCATTCTTTTTTGTAAAGTCGCCGTCGGTATCCGAATAGTCCGGGAAACCGCTCCAAGGTTCAATGCAGACATATCCCGCTCCCGGAATTGTCCAAATAAGCAAATTTTCAAACCCGTCAAAATCAACCGTAATCCGCCGCCCGCTCTCACGGTTAAACAGCGTCACGCTGTCGGAATTCACGCCCTCAAAAATAAGTCCGTCTATTTCAAAATAACTTTCCTTCAGCGGCAGCACCTTGCCGTCCGGCAGAATTTTCTGCTTACTGCGGCTGAGAATACCCCCGTCCAAAATGCAGGTTTCAAAGCTCTCGTTGCGGTTAAATATAACCTCACACGCCTCTATCCCCTCTTTACAGGCGTATCCCTCGTGCGCGCCGATTGAAAAATACATATCCTCATCGTTTAAGTTTTCAACCGAATACTCCGTTTTGAGTGCCGTATCAGACAGAGTAAAGGTAACGGTAAGCACAAAATTATAGGGATATTTTTTTAAGGTCTTTTCATTTGATTTTAATACAAAGCACGCACTGTTTTCAGAGAGCTTTTGACCGTCAAAATCTAAGTTACACGCAAAGCCGTGCTTTTCAAGCGAATATTCCCTGCCAAAAAGCTTGTATTTGTCGTCTTTCAGCCCGCCGCAGACAGGAAACAGCACAGGCGCCGTCTCTGTCCAAAACCTATCGTCACCCTGCCACAAAAGCTCAAATCCGTCTTTTTTCAGCGACCGAAGCTGAGCACCGTGACAGTCAATTTCGGCAGACATACTCCCGTTCGATATACAAATCCTGTTATTTCTTAAAATTGACATGAAACTCCGGCTCCTCCTGTTCATACAGTCTAAGATGTGACTGCAAAGTGTGATTGATAGTCACGGCTCTTATTCTCGCAAAAATCACCGTTATCATTATTATCATGGCACTCAAAACCAATGTCACGGCTATATTCAGCACACCCTGCAAAAGCACGACAGTCACAAGCAATGCTGCGCCCGCGCCGAATATCAAAAGCAGGTTAATCAGCTTCTTTTTTCTGTATAACGCTATCAGCTCACGGCGCTTTTGATTGTACTTTTCAAGCTTTTCGCTTTTCACGCATTACCATCTCCCGATATAATACTGCTTTTGCTTAATTATATTTATATACTTTCAATAAAGCGCATAAACGCCGCCCTGCCCTCATCGGTACACTTGTATACTCCGGCATGTTCAAGCACGGTCTTGAAGGTTTTGCCGACCTGAGTTTTCAAAATCTCATCCACATTGTCAGCTGTAATCTTATAATCACCGATAAAGCCTTCTACCCACTGTGCATGCTTTTCAATATCGGGATTTGAACGTATATCTTTTCCGTTCACAATATAATCCGCAAGCGTTGCAAGCTCGCTTTTTAACCTTGAGGGGAGTACCGCAAGTCCCATCACCTCAATAAGACCTATATTTTCTTTCTTAATATTATGCAGCTCGGCATGAGGATGATAAACACCGAGCGGATGCTCGTTCGTTGTGATATTATTGCGTAAAACAAGGTCAAGTTCAAAATTTTCACCGCGTTTTCTGGCAATCGGAGTTATTGTATTGTGCGGCTCTCCGTCTGTCTGCGCAAATATAAAAGCGCTTTCATCCGTATATCCGCGCCACGCAGTCAGAATTTTGTCCGCCAGCTCCACAAGTCTGTCTGCATTTTTACAGGAAAGCCTTATAACGGACATCGGCCATTTTACAATTCCCGCCGAAACGTCGTCAAAATCTGTAAAGCTAATCACCTTTTCAATCGGAGCTTTTGCCATTGCAAATTCATACCGCCCGCCCTGAAAATGGTCATGACTTAAAATCGAACCGCCGACAATAGGAAGGTCTGCGTTTGAACCGAGAAAGTAGTGCGGAAACAGCTTCACAAAATCTAAAAGCTTTTTGAATGTCGCACGCTCTATTTTCATCGGAGTGTGTTTAAAATTGAAGCATATGCAGTGCTCGTTATAATATACATACGGCGAATACTGCAAGCCCCAGGTGCTGTCGTTTATAGTGATCGGAATTACCCTATGGTTTTGGCGCGCCGCGGCGTTTACATTTCCCGCATAGCCCTCGTTTTCACGGCAGAGAGCGCACTTGGGATAACCGCTTGCTTTTACATTTTTGGCGGCGGCTATCGCCTTTGGGTCTTTTTCGGGCTTTGACAAATTTATCGTGATATCTATCGGGCCGTACTCTGTATCGGTCTTCCACTTTACATCACGCGCAATACGGTCGCGGCGGATATAATTTGTATCTCCGCTGAATTTATAAAAATAATCCGTTGCCATTTCGGGAGATACCTCATATTGCTTATTAAACGCAGCAATGACCTCCGACGGACGCGGGGTGAGCGCGCCCATAATCTTTGTGTCAAACAAGTCGCGGTAAACAACAGAGTCTTCAATCATCCCCTGCGATACGGCATAATCGCATAAATTGTCCAGTGCCTCGGTAAGCGTCAGCTTTTTCGGCTCCTTGGGCGCCTTATAATCATTAATGCCGAGAACCTCAAGCAGACGGTTTACAGAATAAACTTTGTCCGATTCTTCAATAAGTCCGTTTTTTAACGCATATCCGACAAGAAAACAAATACTGTCATTAATCATAATCCCGCACCTCACGCTATCATTTTTCAGCTAAATATTTTAGCATAAAATAATAAATTTATCTACGAGTTTTTAAAATTCGGTCACACCGTTATACACAAGTTTTGCGTCTCCCGTAAGAATTACACGCTCGTCGGTATAATTCACAATGAGGTCGCCGCCGCGCACCTTAACGGTTATGTCACTTCCCTTTTCACAAAATCCGTTTAAAACGGCAGCCACTGCCGCAGCACATGCACCCGTGCCGCACGCCATTGTTTCACCGCTGCCGCGCTCCCAAACGCGCATTTTCAGCGTACTTTCGTTCACAACCCGCACAAACTCGGTATTAACTCCATTCGGGAAAATATGTGAGTGCTCAAACAAAGATCCTGTCCTGTCTATATCCACACCGTCCACCCTGTCGCAGAACACAACGCAGTGAGGATTTCCCATAGAAAGGCAGGTTATAAAATAAGTATTGCCGCCGATATCAACAGGTACGTTTACGGCACGCTTTGAATTCAGATTGCACGGAATCTGTGACGGTTCAAGAATGGCTTTGCCCATATCAACGCTTACAAGGCTTACCCTGCCGTTGAAAATATAAAGCGCAAGGTTTTTAACGCCGCTTGCAGTCTCAACCGTTATTTTTTCTTTATCGACAATACCGTTGTCGTAAAGGTACTTACCTGTACAGCGAATACAGCTGCCCGCCATACTGCCCTCGCTGCCGTCACGGTTAAACATACGCATTTTTACGTCGGCAACATCGGAATTTTCGAGCAAAACTATCCCGTAACCTCCGACACCGTAATGACGGTCGCACAAAGATATGCAAAGCGACTCGGGACAGGTTATCCTCCCATCAAAATTTTCAATAAATATATAATCATCGCCGGTGCCCTGCATCTTTGCAAATTTCAGCATAGTGCGCGTTTTACGCATGTGGTTTATATCCACCAGTTCAGTATTGAACTGAGAGTATCTGCCCGCTATCGTATCCGCAAATGCGTTTGCAGTATCAAGCGATGTAAAGCACGGAATTGCATGGCACAGCGCACGGCGGTGAAGCGCTATATAATCGTCTACCGTTGAGTCCATAAGCGCGCCGGTATATACTATACATCCGATTTTGCCGTTCTCAATCAAAGAAAATACCGATTCACCGATGTCAGGCACGGTTATCACATCTATTCCGAGCCCCGAAACCGCCCTTGCGGTTTCGGGAGTGGCATATATCGTAAAGCCAAGGTCATAAATCTTTTTGGCAAGAGTTACAATTTCAAGCAGGTCGTGGCTGTCAACGCTGACAAGAACTCCCGTATTATCCGATTTAAGCGTAAGCCCCGCTGAGGTAAGCCCCTTGAACAGCGCCTCGTTCACCGTTTTGCCTATACCCAGCACCTCGCCGGTTGACTTCATTTCAGGGCCTAAATAGGAGTTGACATCCGTCAGCTTTTCAAAGGAAAACACGGGAACCTTAACGGCAAAATAAGGCGGGGTTTTATAAACGCCGACGCCAAAGCCCAAATTGCGCAGTCTTTGCCCTACCATTACCTTTGATGCAAGCTCTACCATAGGCACGCCGGTCACCTTGCTGATATACGGCACGGTGCGGGATGCACGCGGGTTTACTTCAATTACATACAATTCATTGCGGTAGATAAGATACTGGATGTTTACGAGTCCGCGAGTACCCAGCGACAGAGCAAGCTTTCTTGAGCTTTCGGCAATCATGCCCGTCATTTTGTCGTTGATGTTATAGGGCGGGTAAACCGCAATAGAATCGCCGCTGTGAACACCGGCGCGTTCTATATGCTCCATAATACCGGGAATAAGCACGTCCTCCCCGTCTGAAATCACATCGACCTCAAGTTCAACTCCCGGCATATATTTATCAATGAGCACGGGATTTTCAATACCGGACGACAAAATCCTATCCATATACAGGCTTGTTTCCTCTGAGTTATGGACAATTTTCATATTCTGCCCGCCTATGACATAGGAGGGACGCAAAAGCACAGGGTAGCCGAGAATATCCGCCACATCAAGCGCCTGCTTTTTTGTCATAACGCCCATACCGCGCGGACGCTTTATCCCCAAAGACTCCAAAAGTCCGTCAAAGCGCTCCCTGTCCTCGGCAAGATCAATGCCGGCAGCGCTTGTTCCGAGTATTTTTATACCGCTCTCGTCAAGAAATCTTGTCAGCTTAATAGCAGTCTGTCCACCGAAAGCGACAACTACGCCGACCGGATTTTCCGCGCGGATTATGTTCATCACGTCTTCCGGAGTCAGCGGTTCAAAATAAAGTCTGTCTGCCGTATCATAGTCGGTGGATACCGTTTCGGGGTTATTATTGACTATGACAACGTCATAGCCCAGCTCCTTGAGCGTTCTCACGCAATGAACCGATGAATAGTCAAATTCTATTCCCTGGCCTATGCGGATAGGTCCCGAGCCGAGCACCATAATAACCGGTTTCCCGCTTTTTTTAAAGGAGCGCGACTCGCAAAAGTCATCATATGTCGAATAAAAATACGGAGTCTGAGCCTCAAACTCGGCGCCGCAGGTGTCAACCATTTTATACACGGCAGACCGGCTTGCGGGCAGCTTTCCTCCGAGCTTTTCAAGCGACATGTCGGTATAGCCGAGCGCTTTGCCGCGAAAATACAGTTCTTCCGTCACGCCGTTTTGCAGCTCTGTTTCAAAATCGGCAAGATTTTTAAGCTTGTTTAAATACCACTTATCAATTTTGGTGATATCATAAATTTCATCGACCGAAATCCCGCCTTTTATCGCCTCAAACACCGTAAACGGGCGTCTGTCGTCAATATCGTGCAGACGCTCAGTAACAGGCCTGTCGTCGGCGGGGGGTGCGTTTAACGTATCAAGAGATATTTCGGCGCCGCGCACCGCTTTCATAAGCGCCGCCTCAAAAAACGGCGCTATCGCCATAACCTCGCCCGTCGCTTTCATCTGAGTGCCGAGCTTTCTTGAAGAACCCGCAAACTTGTCAAACGGCCATTTCGGAAACTTGACAACAACATAGTCAAGAGCCGGCTCAAAGCAGGCACAGGTTTTGCCCGTAATCTCGTTTGTAATTTCATCAAGAGTATAGCCCAGCGCAATTTTGGTTGTTATCTTGGCAATCGGATAGCCGGTCGCCTTTGACGCCAGAGCAGACGAGCGTGAAACGCGTGGATTCACCTCAATGACGGCATACTCCATACTCGTGGGATTGAGTGCAAACTGACAGTTGCAGCCGCCGGTTATACCGAGCTCTGATATTATTTTCAGCGATGAGGAGCGCAGCATCTGGTACTCCTTGTCCGAAAGCGTAAGAGCAGGGGCGGTAACTATACTGTCGCCCGTATGGACGCCCACCGGGTCAAAGTTTTCCATGCTGCAAACGGCTATAACGTTGCCCGCTCCGTCACGCATGGTTTCAAACTCGATTTCCTTCCAGCCGTAAATATATTTTTCAACAAGTATCTGAGTGATAGGAGACGTTTCAAGACCGGACGCCGCGACCGCCTCAAGCTCCTCCCTGTCGTTTGCGACGCCCCCGCCAGCGCCGCCCAGAGTAAACGCAGGACGCACAATTACAGGATATCCTATCCTGTCTGCCACATCACACGCCTGCAAGACGGTACAGGCAATATCGGACGGAATGACAGGCTCGCCTATTTTCTCCATCATTTCCTTAAAGAGCTGCCTGTCCTCCGCGCGGTCAATCGCGTCGGCGTTTGTGCCGATAAGGCGCACGCCGCGGCTTTTGAGAAAGCCCTCCTTATCAAGCTGCATTGCGATGGTAAGAGCAGTCTGACCGCCCAGTCCCGCAAGCAGACTGTCCGGCTTTTCCTTATCGATAACGCGCTTGACGGTCGCAGCGGTAAGCGGCTCAAGATATATCTCATCCGCAAGAGCATTGTCGGTCATGATAGTTGCGGGGTTGGAATTTATAAGCACGACGTCAACGCCCTCACTTTTTAAAACACGGCATGCCTGGGCGCCGGCATAGTCAAACTCAGCCGCCTGACCGATAACAATAGGCCCCGAACCGATTACAAGCACCTTCTTTATACTTTTATCGCGCGGCATCGGCTTTTCCTCCCATCAAATCACAGAATTTATCAAACAGAAACGCAGTATCGTGCGGACCTGAGCATGCCTCGGGGTGAAACTGCACGGAAAATGCATGCAGCTTAGGATAATCCACACCCTCGCAGGTTCCGTCATTGGCGTTCACAAAGCTCAGAATTCCCGTTTTCACTGTGTCGGACTTCACCGCATAGCCGTGATTTTGGCTTGTAATATACGTGCGTGTCCCCTTTACTTCCTTCACCGGCTGATTTACTCCGCGGTGACCGTATTTCAGCTTTTCGGTTTCGGCGTTCTGCGCAAGAGCCATGAGCTGGTGCCCAAGACATATCCCGAACATGGGGATTTGTCCCATAAGAATTTTAAGCTGCTCTATAATCTCGGTATTTTCCGCAGGATCACCCGGACCGTTGGAGAGCATAACGCCGTCAAAGCCACCGTTCAAAATGTCCCTTGCAAAGGTATATGCCGGAAAAACCGTGACCTCACAGCCGCGCATACAAAGAGAACGTATAATATTCCGTTTTGCGCCGAAATCCATAAGCGCTACCCTGTATCTCGGCATACCCAAAGCGGGAAAAACAGATGTTTTTTTGCAGGTGACGCTTTTCACGGCGTTACTTACGCAATAACTTTTCAGCTCATTCAAATCGCAGGGCAGCTCATCACATATGACAGCATTCATAACGCCCGACTCACGTATTATTCTTGTAATCTGACGGGTGTCAATACCGCATACGCCCGGTATCCCCTTTTTCTTTAAAAAACTGTCAAGGTCGTATTGCGCGCGGTAATTTGACGGAATCTCACACCACTCCCGCACAATATAACCGCGCACGCAGCATTCTCCTTCAAAATCAGATTCTATTATACCGTAGTTTCCGATAAGCGGAAAAGTCTGCATAACAATCTGCCCGTAATAGCTCGGGTCGGTGAGAGTTTCAATGTAACCGCACATGCCGGTGGCAAAAACAAGCTCGCCCACACCGGTCCTATCGGCTCCGAAGGCAACGCCCTCAAAAACCGTATTATTTTCAAGTACAATATATCTTTTCTTCATAGCTTAAATAGTCGCCGCCATAACGGCCTTTATTGTGTGCATTCTGTTTTCCGCTTCTCTGAATACAATAGACTTGTCACTTTCAAACACCGCGTTTTCAACTTCAAGACAATCAAGCCCGAATTTCTCACCGATTTCTTTGCCTATTCCCGTTTTCAGATCGTGAAACGCGGGCAGGCAGTGCATAAACACAGCGTCGTCATTTGCAGCCGACATGAGCTTTTCGGTTACGCGGTAAGGCAGAAGGTCGGTTATGCGCTCCTCCCAGACATCAAAGCTCTCGCCCATGGATACCCATACGTCGGTATAGAGAACCTGCGCATTCTTTGCAGCCTTTTTAGGGTCTGTCTCAAATTTCAAAACAGCGCCCGACTCTTTTGCAAGCTCCATACAAATACCGACAAGCTCCTTATCGGGAAAATACTTTTCGGGCGCGCATACCGTAAAGTTTACGCCCATTTTGGCACAGCCCACCATAAGCGAATTTGCCATGTTATAGCGCGCGTCGCCGAAATACACAAAATTTATACCCTTGATATGACCGAACTGCTCCTTTACGGTCAGAAAATCGGCAAGAATCTGGGTGGGATGAAATTCATTTGTAAGTCCGTTCCAAACGGGAACGTCTGCATATTTTGCAAGCTCCTCTACAATCTCCTGTCCGAAGCCGCGGTATTCTATCCCGTCGTAAATACCAGACAGCACGCGGGCGGTGTCGGCAATGCTCTCTTTTTTGCCTATCTGCGAGCCGGACGGGTCAAGATACGTAACGCCCATTCCGAGGTCATGCGCCGCCGTCTCAAAACTGCAGCGGGTGCGGGTGCTGGTTTTTTCAAATATAAGGGCTATGTTTTTACCCTCTAAAATTTTATGCGGCACGCCGTCTTTTTTCTTTTGCTTGAAGTCTGCGGCAAGCTCTAACAGATATTCAATTTCCTGCGCGGCGAAATCCAAAAGCTTTAAAAAATCACGGTTTTTAAGATTCATAGCTGTTCACTCCTGTTTTGCACATGCGGTTTTGATTATTTCAAGCGCTTTCAGCAAAAGCTCATCGGGAATATTGAGCGCGGGCAGCAGACGCAGCTTATTTTTAGCTTTTATTACAAGCACGCCATTTTCCATACATTCGGCAATTATCCGCCCGGCGTCACGCTCGGTTTCTATGCCGAGCATAAGTCCCATGCCGCTGACGCTTTTTATCCCCTTTGCGCCTGAAAGTGCGTCAGTTATGAGCTTCGACTTGCGTATAACGTCACTTAAAAGCCCGTCGTCTATTCTGTCCAAAACGCAGGCAGCGCCCGCACAGCAAACGGGGTTTCCGCCGAATGTAGAGCCGTGCATACCGGCGCCTAAAACATCCTTTACGCGCCCGCCCAGCATTGTCGCGCCTATCGGCAGTCCGCCGCCCAGACCTTTGGCGGTGGTTACTATATCGGGCGTTATACCGAAATTCATATAGGAATAGAGCTTGCCCGTTCTGCCGTTTCCCGTCTGCACCTCGTCTGTAATAAGCAAAATATCCCTTTCACGCGCAAACTTTTCAAGACCCGTTACAAACTCCCGCTCAAGCGGCAAAACCCCGCCCTCGCCCTGCACGCACTCAAACATTACAGCGGCGATATCGTTGCTGTCGGCAAGAGCGTATACCGATTCCAAATCGTTTGCTCTTGCGTACAAAAATCCGTCTGTCAGCGGAAGAAAATCACGGTGAAAACCGTCCTGACCGGTGGCGGCAAGTGTTGCAAGCGTTCTGCCGTGAAAGCTGTTTTCAAGCGTTATTATCTTTGCGTTTTTTCTGCCGCTAAGCTCTGCATACTTACGCGCCGCCTTTATCGCGCATTCGTTTGCCTCGGCGCCCGAATTTGAAAAAAACACGCGGCTCATGCCGGTGCGCATACACAGTTTTTTTGCAAGCTCGACGCTTGGCGCGGAATAATACAGGTTTGAGGTATGCTGAAACGCATTTAACTGATTTGTAACAGCCGCAACCCACTCCCTGTCCGAAAATCCGAATATATTTACGGCTATTCCGCTGCCCAAATCTATATATTCCTTACCGTTTTCATCATAAGCCAAAGAGCCGCTTGCGCGAACTATCTCAAGCGGGAAGCGGGCATACGTGTTGGCTATATATTTTTTATCGTCTTCTTTAACGCTCATGGTCCTTCTCCTTTGACACCATTGTTCCCGCACCCTCGTATGTAAGCGTTTCAATCAGAATAGCGTGAGGGATTCTGCCGTCGAGTATAATAACACGCTCTACACCGTTTTCCAAAGCATCTATGCAGCACTCAACCTTCGGTATCATTCCGCCGGAAATAACACCCTGCTGCATAAGACGGCGCGCATCGCTTATATCCATTTCCGAAATAAGCGAGTCGGGGTCGTCCTTATCGCGGAGTATACCGGCAATGTCAGTCATGGAAATCAGACGCTTTGCCTTTATCGCGGCGGCAATTTTAGCAGCGGCGGTATCTGCGTTTATGTTATATACGCCGCCCTCGTTGTCGCAGCCGACTGTTGAAATAACCGGGATATAGCCCTTTTCAAGAAGGTCGATAACAGGCGTTGCGTCCACGGCGGTTATTTTACCGACATAGCCCAGCCGCTCATCCTTCTTCTCAGCGGTTATCATATGTCCGTCCATACCCGAAAGGCCTATCGCGCGCCCGCCCTTTATCTCAAGGTAATTTACAAGGCTTTTATTGATTTTACCTGCAAGCACCATCTGAACGATATCCGCCGTCTCACTGTCGGTGACGCGCAGACCGTCAACAAACTCGCTTTTTTTACCCACTCTTTCAAGCATCTGGGTAATTTCAGGACCTCCGCCGTGCACAAGCACAACCTTAACCCCGATAAGCGACATCAAAACAATGTCCTCCATCACCTGCTGCTTGAGTTCGGAGTTTATCATTGCGTTGCCGCCGTACTTTACAACGATTATCTCACCGTAATACTTTCTTATATGCGGCAGCGCCTGCGTCAGTATCTCCGCACGCTGCGCATTTGTTATATTAAGAGCCATATTGCAATTATCTCCTTATGTTCTGTAATCACCGTTTATTTTAACATAGTCATATGTCAAATCACAGCCCCACGCCGTCGCGCAAAAACCGCCGTCATGAAGATCTATCAGAATTTCAATTTCCTTTTCAAGCAGTATTTTTTTTGCAAGCTCCTCCGAAAACTCCACACCCGCGCCGTTTTCACACACGGTGATGCAGCCTGAATTGGAACTGAACGCGCAGGATATTTTGCCGACGTCAACCTGCGCGCCGCTGTAACCTATTGCGCAAAGCACCCTGCCCCAGTTTGCGTCCGCGCCGAACATCGCCGCCTTAGTAAGGCTCGAACAAATAACGCTTTTGGCAACAGTTTTAGCTGTTTTCGTATCGGGCGCGCCCGACACCTTACACTCCAAAAGCTTGGTAGCGCCCTCTCCGTCGCCTGCAATCATACGGCTGAGATATACGTTTACAGTATTGAGCGCCTTCATAAACATTTTAAAGTCCGCGCCTTCATCGGCAATCTCCGCGTTGCCCGCCGTTCCGTTTGCAAGCACCGTGACCATATCGTTTGTAGACGTATCGCCGTCTATACTTATCATGTTAAATGTATCGGCAATATCCGATGACAGCGCCTTTTGCAGCATCTTTGGAGCAATTTTCACATCGGAGGTGATAAACACCAGCATTGTCGCCATATTCGGGTGAATCATGCCGGAGCCCTTTGCAATTCCGCCGATGCGGCAAGTCCTGCCGCCAAGCTCAAACTCTACGGCAATTTCCTTTTTAACGGTATCGGTAGTCATAATACCCTCGGCCGCATGTTCGCTGTTATCTCCAAGCCCTAAAACAAGCTCGTTCATTCCGTTTGCTATCGGTGTGATATCAAGCGGCTGACCGATGACGCCAGTTGACGCCACAACAACGTCATTTGCCAAAACTCCTGTGTATTTTTGCACAAGGTCGCACATTTTTTCGGCAACTTCAATGCCGTCTGCATTGCACGTGTTCGCATTTCCGCTGTTGCAGATGACAGCCTGCGCAACCCCGTTTGAGATATTGTTTTTGGTAACGGTAAGCGGCGCGCCCTTTACAAGGTTTGTCGTATAAACCGCGGCGGCCGATGCGGGAACCTCGCTTACAATCAGCGACAAGTCACGTTTTTGCCGGTTTCTGCGTATCCCGCAGTGTATCCCGCTCGCTTTAAATCCCTTTGCGGCGCAAACGCCGCCGTTAATTATTTTCATAATCTGCTCCTTAAATAACAAGTCCTTCTGTCAAATCGGCGCCCGTGGCTATATTGAAGCATTCGACGGCGGCACCTGACGCACCTTTGCCGAGATTGTCATAGCGCGCTATAAGCAGTATGCGCTCGTCGTTACCTGCTACGCTTACCTGCATTGTATCCTTTCCCGAAAGTGCGTTTGAAGCAATAAACCCGTCCTCGTCTATTTTTTCTTCAAATTTAACAATAGGACCTGTATATGTATTCTTATATATTTCTGCTATATCCTTTGCATTTGCTTTAATCTGTGATGCAAAAAGCGGTACGGTAACCTCCATGCCGCTGTAAAAATCCGCAACAATCGGCAAAAACGCCGGCGCGGTCTCAATCCCTGTTACCGCAGTCATCTCCTTTAAATGCTTATGCGACTGAGAAAGACCGTACTGCCTGGGCGAGTTCAAAAGCGCGCTTCTGTCCTGCGCACGATAGTCCGCAATCATTTTTTTGCCGCCGCCCGAAAATCCGGTTAGAGAGGTACAGGTCAGTAAGCTTTGGGGACTTAACGCCCCCGACTTTATCAGCGGATAAACAAGGGCTATAAATCCGCTTGCATGACAGCCCGGAACAGAGATACGCTTTGAATTTTTTATTCTTTCAAAAAAGTCGGCGCCAAGCTCCGCAAAACCGTAGGCAAACCGCGGGTCGGTGCGGTGAGCGGTGGAAGTGTCGATTATAACCGCGCCTCCGTTTTCCGCCATATCAACCGCCTCGCGCGCAGCGTCGTCAGGAAGACAGAGAAAAGTGACGTCGGATGAATTTATAGCGTGCCTTCTTGCCTCCCTGTCCTTTCTCTGCTCCCCGGAAAGAACAATCAGCTCAATATCGCGCCGCTCTCCCAAGCGCTCATAAATCCGCAGTCCTGTCGTACCCGCGCTGCCGTCTATAAAAACCTTTTTCATTTCAGATATTCCTTTACAGCTTTAATTTGCTCTTTAACGGAAGCAAAACCCGTGCCGCCCTTTGAAATACGCTTTGCCACGCAGCTTTCAAGGCTTATCTCATCATATAAGTCGTCTTCAAACAAATCGCAAAACTGCTTGTATGTTTCAAGCGGCATATCGTCAAGCACGCATCCCTTTTCAATGCAAAAAGCCACAGCCTGACCGACAGTCTTATACGCAGTCCGAAACGGCACGCCTTTTTTTGTCAGATAATCCGCAAGGTCGGTGGCGTTGATAAACCCTCCCTGAGCCGCCTTATACATATTCCCGGGAAGCGTTTTCATGGTTTCCACCATAGGCGCTGTTACCTCAAGACATTTTTTCAGAGTGTCAATGCTGTCAAAAACAGCCTCCTTGTCCTCCTGCATATCCTTATTATATGCAAGCGGCAGACCCTTGAGCATGGTAAGGGTCGCCATCAGGTTTCCGTATACCCTGCCGGTTTTTCCGCGCACAAGCTCAGCCATATCGGAATTTTTCTTCTGCGGCATAATGCTGGAGCCTGTGGTAAATGCGTCGTCCAGCTCCACGAATTTAAACTCCCAGCTGGACCAAAGAATTAATTCCTCCGAAAAACGAGACAGATGCGTCATCGTCAGCGCAAACGCGCTCATAAGCTCAACGCAGAAATCACGGTCGGACACCCCGTCAATACTGTTTGCCGTTATTCCGTCAAAGCCAAGCGCCCTTGCCGTCATATCCCGGTCGGTATCGTATGTAGTCCCCGCAAGCGCACAGCAGCCCAGCGGAGACAGGTTCATGCGTTTTACTCCGTCCTGTATCCTTCCGATATCACGCATAAGCATATTTATATATGCAAGCAGGTGATGGGCAAAGGTGACAGGCTGCGCACGCTGAAGATGAGTGTACCCGGGCATAATGGAATTCTCATTTTTTTCCGCCTGCCTGAGCAGCGCGGATATAAGCGATTTGATAAGCGCGATTATCTGTGCGCTTTCGTCACGAAGATACATTCGGATATCAAGCGCAACCTGGTCGTTTCGGCTGCGCGCGGTATGCAGGCGTTTGCCGGCGTCGCCTATACGCTTTGTCAGCTCCGCCTCCACAAACATATGAATATCCTCGCAGCTCATATCAATTTCAAGCGCGCCGCTGTCAATATCCTTTAAAATACTCTCAAGCCCCGAGAGAATAAGCTCGCAGTCATCGTCCGTAATAATCTTTTGCGCCGTCAGCATAGAAGCATGAGCCATTGAGCCCTGTATATCCTGCCTGTACATACGGCAGTCGGTATGAATAGAAGAATTAAAATCGTCCGCAGTTTTATCGAGCGCCTTTGAAAAGCGGCCCGCCCACATTTTATCCATAGTATACTAAATTAATCCTTTTTATTTTTTGCGTTTATCTGAGCCTGCACTTTTATAGGCAGTCCGAACAGGTTTATAAATCCGGCGGCGTCCGACTGGTTATACACATGGTCCTCGCCGAATGTTGCGATTTCTTCGGAATAAAGCGAATAATCGCTCCATGCGCCCGCCTTTATCATATTGCCCTTATAGAGCTTGATTTTAACCTTTCCGGTGACGTTTTCCTGAGTTTTGTCAACAAATGCGGAAAGCGCCTCACGAAGCGGCGTAAACCACTGACCGTTATAAACAAGGTCGGCAAATGTAATCGCAAGCTCCTGTTTTTTATGCATTGTCATTTTATCAAGGCAGAGTGTTTCAAGATAGTTATGGGCAAAATACAAAATCGCACCGCCGGGGGTTTCATATACGCCGCGGCACTTCATGCCGACAAGGCGGTTTTCGACAATATCAAGCAGACCTACGCCGTTCTCGCCGCCGACCTTGTTGAGAGCAAGAATTATTTCCTTGGCGCTCATCTTCTTGCCGTCAAGCGCAACGGGACAGCCCTTTTCAAAGTCGAGGGTAATATATGTAGGTTTATCGGGCGCGTTTATAGGAGATACGCCCATTTCCAAAAATCCCTCTTTTTCATATGTCGGCTCGTTGCCCGCATCCTCAAGGTCAAGACCTTCATGTGAAAGATGCCATAAGTTTTTATCCTTTGAGTAGTTGGTCTCACGGTTGATTTTGAGAGGAATATTATGCGCCTCGGCGTACTCTATTTCCTCCTCACGCGATTTTATATCCCATTCACGCCATGGGGCAATGATAGGCATATCGGGGGCAAACGCCTTAATTGCAAGCTCAAAGCGAACCTGGTCGTTGCCCTTTCCGGTGCAGCCGTGACAGATAGCGTCAGCGCCCTCCGCCTTGGCTATTTCAACTATACGCTTTGCTATTACAGGGCGCGCAAAGGAGGTGCCGAGCATATACTCCTCATAAAGAGCGCCCGCCTTTACGGTAGGGATAACGTACTCGTCAACAAACTCATCCGTCAGATCCTCAACATAAAGCTTTGACGCGCCTGTCTTTAAAGCCTTTTCCTCAAGCCCCTCAAGCTCATCCGCCTGACCGACGTTTCCGCTCACGGCAATAACCTCGCAGTTATTATAGTTTTCTTTAAGCCACGGAATTATAATAGATGTATCAAGCCCTCCGGAATATGCAAGCACTACTTTTTTTATGTTTTTCTTATCCATTGTTATTTCCTCCGAAAATATTTATTCATAAAGTCTGCATATATACTAACACGTTGTGCATAATTATGCAAGAATTATTTTTGCTTTTTTATAGAATTGTCAGTTTATTCAACAGCGTTCTTTAAATAGTACGTACTTTTGTGCATTTTTGTTCAGTGAATGCATAAATTGCGAATAAATGCATAATAAAACCCGCGCCAAATTCAGCGCGGGTTTTACCGATATTAAAATTAATACACTTTTACCGGGCCTACGCTTCTTATTTTAAGAAGATAGCAACAGCCGTCACCGAAAACAGACTCCATTTTCTCGACATAGTCCATCACCATATCATTGGGGACATAAGCCTGCATAGTTCCGCCGAAGCCGCCTCCGTGAACACGGGACGCGCCCTTGCCGCAAAGCAGGTGCTCCGACAGGCAGATTGCAAGCGACATACCCTGGCTTGTCGGATTTTTGTCCGAATAGATATTCTGAAGATACCTGTACGACGAACCACCGGAGCGGTTAACGATATTCAAGAACTCGTCAAACGCATTGTGCTTTAACGCATCTGCAAGCTTTTCAACGTTTTTATTTTCATCAAAGTAATGAAATGCGCGGATAATCGCGCGCTCCGGCAGCTTTGCCTTGAGTTCCGACAGCGCCGCAAAAAAGTCAGCGTAATTAACATCGCGCAGATGCTCCTTGCCAAAGAAACGCGAAACCGCCTGCATTTCGCCCTTAATTGCATCATAGTCGCCTGTGAGGTCGGCATGGTCGCAGCGTGTATCAGTAATAACCATGCTGTAACCGGTAGCGGTAAAGTCAAAGGGCAGGCGTTCAACCACGGGCGCCGTCGGATGCTTAAAGTCAATAGAAATGATGCCGCCGTAGGCGCATGAAAGCTGGTCAAGCAATCCGGAGCCTTTACCGAAGTACACATTTTCGGCATATTGCGAGGCTATCGCCATTGTCTTGGCGTCGATTTTCTCATCATTATAAAAGCTGTTTAGAATAAAAGCTACCATTATTTCAAATGCCGCCGACGAGGACAGTCCCGAACCCTTGAGCACATCATTTGCGGTAAATGCGTCAAAGCCGCCGATTTTATATCCCATATCGGCAAATTTTCTGCACACACCGCGCACGAGCGCCGTCGAACTGTTTTTCTCATCATCGCGCATTTCAAGATCGCTTATATCAACATTGATATCATCAAATCCGTTTGCCTTAATACAGATTTTACCGTCGTCACGCTTTGCAGCAAACGCGATTATATCAAGGTTTACGGAGGCACCTACGGCTTTGCCGAGATTATGGTCGGTATGATTGCCGCAGATTTCACTTCTGCCGGGAGCGCTGAATACGGCATGCGCTTCATAGCTGAACGCCGACTTAAAATCGTTTGCCGTGCGCTCATATCTGTTTAGCTGATATTCCAGCACGTCTTCAGGATAAAATGAAAGGTCTTTTCTCTCAAATTTCATAAAATGTCTCCTGTTCTGTATATAGTCGAGATAATTATATATAATAAGAACGCGGAATGCAAGAGTTTAACGCTTTTTTACTTTTTTTAAAAAAAGACTTTACATTTCATGAAAAGAATGGTATACTAATCAAGCAATTTGCGTTGGGATATAGCCAAGTTGGTAAGGCAATGGATTCTGACTCCATCATTGCGCAGGTTCGAGTCCTGCTATCCCAGCCAGTAGGAAGAGCGATATAGGATTTAAAAATCCTATATCGCTCTTCCCTTTTCGCCTAAACATACCTCATTTATCCGATTATATAAATTTGTTCTCATATTCCTTGAATTTAATTACTCGCATATTTGTTTAAACGGATGATTAATAATATACGGAAACACCGTGTCTTGCTTTTATCTCAATATTCCAACAAAATAATAAAAAGCCTTATACATTTCTTTCTCACTTTCCGGTAAGTACCTGAAAATGCTGTGAATCCAATGAGAGTATAAAAAGTCTGTCATCAAGATGCTTTGGCATCACCTCTATACTATCAGAGCTAATCCTCCTGCAAACCTCAGGGTCGTACCAGCGTGAACCGAGATAGTACATGCCAAGGTCACTGTCATACGAATAGCTCTTGAAGGTAAGCGTATTTACATCGCTTATCAGCATGCCTGAATCTCCGCCGGTATTTTCTTTATACATTCTGCCATACGCCGAGTATGTATATTGTATGCCGTCTCCCATATTTCTGTTTGTTTTGTCAATAAGAGACGTTACGTCTCCCTGCGCATTGCGTTTTGCATAAAGTATAAATTTTTTTGGTTACTTGGTATGTTGCTATAACATTGATTGTAAGCAGACCAATTCCTAATCTTTTAAGATTTTATATTTATTCTTGTATTACCTGTTATTATATAATAATTTTCAGGAATTGAATCCATAACAAGCGAAAATACTATTATACCGTTTCTTGTATATTCCCCGTCAAACGAAGAAAATGTGCTGAATTCAGAACTTATACTGTCTGATATGGTTGCTGTGGGGAAGTATATCTTGTATCGACATGAACGATAGCATACATTTACAAAATACTTATCATTTATATACATTACATCAACGAAAGAAACGATACTATTCTTATATTTATTTATAGGCTGTCTCACACTGTTTGAAATATTGCGCTTCATTGATGTCCACCCTTTATCGGTTTTATATATTGTGTTGCAAAAGTATTCACCGTTATTCTTTTTGTATACCAAAACATTGATATCATCGTGTTCTATTATATTTATAAGCGATGAATTATTAGGGGCACTGTTTAAAAATGATTCTTCCGGCGTAGCATAAGTTTTATTTATTACTATGTAATTTATTAAATACAAAGTCAATACAGATATAATAACGGCAGCAAATGCTACATACCATTTATATTTTTTCATACTTATAACCTCAGTAAAACCACATACGCAGCACTCTGCCGTCTTTTTCACTTATTGCCATACAAAAATCCGAACCGGGAATATAAACTTTATTTCCGACTTCATCTATCTTGTACGACCCGTATGTCATAATCCATACTTTATCTTCAATGTCAAAAAAAGAACTACTAAGATAAATTACGTCGTCAGAAAAAACACTATCAAGATAACCCTGCTTTTGCAGTTGTGAAGTTATTGCATCAGCAATTTTAATAGCGGTTTCTTCATCGGTTACACACGGTTTTTCTAATGTATCTCCGATATCTTCCCATCGTTTTACTCCTTTTCCATCATATGTATCATTTATGTCATACTCTTTTTCTACATTAGTAGTTGTAATTTTAATATTTCTATTACAGGAAAAAAGAGACAGTGATAATATAAAAACAAATAATACTAAATTACATTTTTTCATCATAATATTTTCTCCTAATTACATTTATCGCAACCTGCGGTTATATGCTCATCCCAGGCAATTTTCCAGCCTACTAATTCTCTTTTTTGTGATTCAGTCAATGGAAACGGCTCAATCAAAGCGACATAAGCACCGCCAAAATCATTAGAACCATTTATATACTTTTTTAATTCATAAGAAGGACTTACAACATAGGCATCTATATTATAGTGATTGGCGGTATCAATATCTCCTTGCGAAAAACCATTATAAGTAGGATGGGTATGAGCATAAGCAACAGGTGTACCATCTTCAGGTACACGATTCATATCTAATCCTGTAGCTTGATGCGGGCTTCCTATTGCCGGTTCGGTATATTTATATGTTTTTCCGCCGTTAGTAGTATAAATTTCCGTAGAATACTCATGCTTTGTGTATTCAGTGGCACTATATGTCTTTTTTGCAAAATCTTTAGCTGCTTCGTCAGCTGTTTTAAACTCATTATCATTTGCAGAACAGCCAGACAACAAGAAAAGAGAACCAGCAGCTATTAAAAGTGCAGCAATCCAAAACTCCCCATCAGGGTCGACTCTGTTAACGGGATTGTTACCACAGTAGGCAAACATATTATAACCGGTTATGTCCTGCCCGGTAGATACATAACTGTCCGCGTTAATGAACCTGCAAACCTCAGGGTCGTACCAGCGGGAACCGAGATAGTACATGCCAAGGTCGCTGTCATACGAATAGCTCTTGAAGGTAAGCGTATTTACATCGCTTATCAGCATGC
>ERZ827524.259-NODE-259-length-74299-cov-74.609275_pt1 | contig 74299 bp, 65 predicted proteins | sample MGYA00519702_ERZ827524 | MGnify/ENA primary metagenome ERZ827524 (study PRJEB31778, sample SAMEA3449341) | human gut metagenome | biome: human gut; feature: human-associated habitat; material: faeces | place: United Kingdom | collected 2010/2012 ...
TCGCCGCCGCACTTCGTGCCGCTCCTGCTGTCGCAGGGGAATTTATGATAAAATAACCTCACGAAACGAAAACAAAATCAAAGATTTTGACCGTTTCGGAGAACATTGAATGACTAAATTGCGGCTTTCGCCGCCGCACTTCGTGCCGCTCCTGCTGTCGCAGGGGAATTTATGATAAAATACTTATAATTGAAAAAACAGACAGGAGAATCGCGTATGCACATTTTAGTTGTAGAAGACGAAAAGGCTCTTTGCGACACCATCGCACGCAGTTTAAGGCGTCTCGCTTACAGTGTAGACTGCTGTTACGACGGGCAAAGTGCTTTGGATATGCTCTCGATAGAGAAATTCGACCTTGTTGTATTGGACCTTAATCTCACCGAAAAAGACGGTTTAACCGTTCTTAAAACACTCAGGAAAGATGATAAAGACACAAAAGTGCTGATTTTGTCGGCTCGGTGCGAAGTTGCCGACAAGGTTAACGGACTTGACGCAGGAGCAAACGACTATCTGACAAAGCCGTTTCATTTGGACGAGCTGGCGGCACGAATCCGCAGTCTGACGCTCCGCTGTTTCACTCAAAACGATGTTGTCTTGTCCTGCGGCAATCTCCTATTTGATACTAAATTGAGAAAGGCGTCCGTTTCGGGCGATAACCTGACGCTCACAAGAAAAGAAACCGAAATTCTCGAATACCTCATACTCAACCAGGGGCGTCCGATAAGTCAGGAGGAATTTCTTGAACACGTTTGGGACAGCAGTATAGACGACTTCAGCAATTCCATAAGAGTTCACATCTCATCGCTCAGAAAAAAGCTTCGCGCCGCTTTGGGATACGACCCGATACATAATCGCATAGGGGAAGGCTACGTGATGGAGAATAAAAAATGAAGAATTTATCTTTACAATGGCGAATTACAATAATGACCGCATTTTTAATAGGTATCACCTGCGTGCTGATGAATTGTTTTATCGGCTATTCCGGCAAGCGATATATGGACTCCATAGGCAGTAAAATATCCGCTTGCGGCGATACGCAGGGCAGTGAGCCCGATTCGTTTAATCCCGAAAGCGAAGACGCTGACAGAGACCTTACAATCATAGTGAACGGCGCTCAAGAATCGTTTAACACAACCAATTGGTATATAACGGCAGCAGTAACTCTGTTCGGCGGTGTGCTTGCGTATTTTGTCAGCGGTCAGGCACTGAAGCCGCTTCGTTCTTTCGCTTCGCAAACAGAAAAAGTTCAGCCGAATAATCTGTCCGATATGAAAATCAGCAAGGACGTCTTGCCCGAATTCAAACAATTCAGCCATTCTTTTAACAATATGATTGAACGGCTTAACGAGGGGTTCACGGCGCAGCGGCAATTCACGGGGAATGCCGCACATGAGCTGCGCACACCCCTTGCCTTAATGCAGGCACAAATTGAGCTTTTCTCCGTTGAACACACAGATATAAAACCCGAAACGGCGGAATTTTTGAGACTTTTACAAGAGCAAACGGAACGTATGTCGCAGATGACGAATACCCTGCTTGAGATGAGCGAGCTTCGCAACATTAAATGCAGCGACAAAATACAGTTAGCTCCCATGACAGATGAAGTTTTTGCCGATCTCGCCCCGATTGCCGATGAAAAGAATGTATCTCTTACACGCGACGGCGATGCTCTCATAATCGGCAGCGATACATTGATTTACCGTATGATATTTAACCTCACCGAAAACGCCGTCCGTTACACCCGACGCGATTCGGTAATTAACATTTCGATAGTCTGCAACGAAAACGACGTTCAAATACGCGTAAGGGACAACGGTCACGGAATCCCCGAACAGTACAGAGAGAGTATTTTCCAGCCGTTTTTCCGTGTTGACAAGGCGCGCAGCAGAGAGCACGGCGGAGTGGGTCTCGGGCTTGCGCTCGTATGGGAAATTGCCGCGCTTCACGGCGGTTCCGTCCGAGTCGAAGATTGCTCGGAAGCCGGCACGGTAATGCTCGTTACACTTCCGAAAAGCGAAAAATAAACGTACAGTGTTTTCTCGCCGAAAACCCGCAAAAAATCCCTCCCGATGGCAAAACATCGAGAGGGATTTTTAATCCGAATATACGGTATTTTATTTTGCATTTCCCTTCGCTGTGCACCGAACAATTCACGCTCGCACGGCATATCGGGGCTCTTTTTTCATCGGCGATCCGAGCGGTGCGGTCTTCTGCCGAAGTCGCGTCTGCCGCCTCTGTGCTGATTTTCCTCGGAGAGGTCGTTTTCGGGGGTGAGACCCTCAACCTCTATAAGTGCCTCGCGGCGAGAGAGATTGAGTCTGCCCTGCTCGTCCTTCGGGAGAACCTTGACGATTATCTCATCGCCGACATTTACAACGTCCTCAACCTTTTCGGTGCGCTTAACGTCGAGCTGGCTGATGTGAACCATACCCTCTACTCCGGGTACTATCTCAACAAACGCGCCGAAGCTCATAAGGCGTGTAACGATTCCCTTGTAAACAGCGCCTACCTCGGGGCCGTTAGCTATTGTATCGACAATGAAGATTGCCTTCTTTGCATTGTCAAGGTCAATCGAGGAAACAAATACCTGACCGTCCTCGCTCACGTCAACCTTGCAGTCGCACTCGGCGCAAATCTTCTGAATTACCTTGCCCTGCTTGCCTATTACGTCGCCTATCTTATCGGGGTCAATCTTGGTGGTGAGCATCTTGGGTGCCCACTTTGAAAGCTCCTTGCGCGGCTCGCTTATAACGGGAAGCATTATTTCGTCAAGTATATAATTTCTTGCCTTGTGAGTCTTTGCAAACGCCTCTTTGATGATTGCGGGAGTAAGACCGTGAACCTTAAGATCCATCTGAATTGCGGTTATACCCTTTTTGGTACCTGCAACCTTGAAGTCCATATCACCGTAGAAGTCCTCAAGACCCTGAATATCAACCATGGTCATAAAGTCGCCGTAAACGCCCTCGTCACCTGTGATAAGTCCGCAGGAGATACCTGCCACGGGAGCCTTTATCGGAACGCCTGCCGCCATAAGTGCAAGTGTGCTGCCGCAGACAGAGCCCTGTGAAGTAGAGCCGTTTGACGAGAGAACCTCGGATACTACGCGGATTGCATAGGGGAACTCATCAACCGACGGGATAACGGGAAGAAGAGCCTTCTCGGCAAGTGCACCGTGACCTATCTCACGTCTGCCGGGGCCTCTTGAGGGCTTGGTCTCGCCTACCGAGTAGGACGGGAAGTTGTAGTGATGAATATATCTCTTTTCCTTCTGCTCGTCAAGGCCGTCAAGCTGCTGGCAATCGCTCATGGAGCCGAGTGTGGCAACCGAGAGAACCTGAGTCTGACCTCTTGTGAACATACCCGAGCCGTGCGCTCTTGCAAGGAGGTCGATTTCGGCGTTGAGCGGACGAATTTCGTCTATGCCTCTGCCGTCGACTCTCTTGTGCTCGTCCTTGAGCCAAGAGCGAACAACGTGCTTCTGAACAAGATACATAATCTCCTCGATCTTGCCCTCATTGCCCTCGAATCTCTCATCAAATTTCTCGTGAACAGCCTCGTATATCGGCAAAAGAGCCTCGTCGCGAACGAGCTTGTCGTCTGTATCAAGAGCCTTTTTGACATCCTCTATGCAGAAGTCCTCAATCTCCTTCATAATGTCGGGATCGGGGTCGGAGGATTCGTAAGCGAACTTCGGCTTGCCGATTTCGTCTACAATGCCCTGAATGAACTTTACGATTTTTTTGTTTTCCTCGTGACCTGCCATGATGCAGTCGAACATAAGGTCATCGGAAATTTCGTTGCCGCCTGCCTCAATCATGGCAACAAGGTCTGCCGTTGAAGCAACGGTAAGGTTAAGGTCGGTCTTTGCTCTCTGCTCGAGAGTCGGGTTCAATACGATTTCGCCGTCAACAAGTCCTACGTTAACGCCGGAAATCGGGCCGTCCCACGGAATATCGGAAATTGCGATAGCGGTTGAAACGCCTATCATCGCGGCAATTTCGGGGCTGCAATCGGGGTCAACCGACATAACGGTTGCAACCACGGAGCAGTCATTGCGGAGATCCTTCGGGAAAAGCGGACGAATGGGGCGGTCTATACATCTTGATGTGAGAATCGCCTTTTCGCTTGCTCTGCCCTCGCGACGCTGGAATGAGCCGGGGATTCTGCCGACGGAATACATTTTCTCCTCGTAATCAACGGAGAGCGGGAAGAAATCAACGCCCTCTCTCGGCTTTGCCGAAGCCGTAACGGTGCAAAGCACGTTTGTGTCGCCGTAGCGAACCATTACAGACGCATTTGCAAGTCCTGCCATTTTGCCGGTCTCAACCGAGAGCTTTCTGCCGGCAAATTCGGTTTCCCAAACCTTGAAGTTTTTGAAAAACATCTTTTTTACCTCTTTTTCTTAAATTTCCGAGAGGCACTTCCGGTTTTAGCAATAAATGCGACCTTTAAGAGGATAATTTAAAGGTTCCATTTACCGCTAAAGCATCGGATAAACGCCCCGTCGGATTTTATTTTATATGCCCTTTACGCCTGCCGTAAAAAGCAATTCAAGGCAAGCGGTAAAAAACCGCTTGCCTTAAGTGCGAAATTATTTACGAAGACCGAGCTTCTGAACGATTGCACGGTATCTTTCGATATCGGTTTTCTGAAGGTATGCGAGGAGGTTACGTCTGTGACCTACCATTTTAAGAAGACCTCTTCTTGAGTGATGGTCCTTGTGATGCTCCTTGAGATGCTCGGTGAGGTCGTTGATTCTCTTGGTAAGAACAGCGATTTGAACCTCCGGCGAACCGGTGTCGCCCTCGTGAGTAGCATACTCTTTCATAATTGCCTGTTTTTCTGCCTGTGTCATTTTTTTCACCTCATTAAAATATTCGCCTCGAACGTCACAGTTAAAGGACAGGTGAATACCGGAAAAACTCGGTTTACGCCAAAAACCGTGCCGTCGAAACAGCCTTTGTATTATATACCGTAAGCGGCAATTTGTCAATACCGGTTTCGGGTAAGACGCTTATTTTATGACGTCCTTACCGCCCATATACATTCTGAGCGGCTCGGGGATGCGCACGGAGCCGTCTTCATTGAGATTGTTCTCAAGGAAGGCTATGAGCATTCTCGGCGGAGCAACGACGGTGTTATTAAGAGTATGTGCAAAATAGTTGCCGTTTTCGCCCTTAACCCTTATGCCGAGTCTTCTCGCCTGAGCGTCGCCGAGGTTTGAGCATGAGCCTACCTCAAAATATTTTTTCTGACGCGGAGACCAAGCTTCAACGTCAAGGCTTCTGACCTTCAAATCGGCAAGGTCGCCGGAGCAGCACTCAAGGGTGCGCACCGGTATATCGAGCGAGCGGAAGAAATCAACGGTGTTGTTCCAGAGCTTTTCGTACCACATATCGCTGTCCTCGGGCTTGCAGACAACAACCATTTCCTGCTTTTCAAACTGATGTATGCGGTATACGCCTCGCTCCTCTATGCCGTGCGCGCCGACCTCCTTGCGGAAGCAGGGCGAATAGCTTGTGAGAGTTTTGGGAAGCTCCGCTTCGGGAGTTATGGTGTCTATAAACTTGCCTATCATCGAATGCTCCGACGTACCTATAAGGTAGAGGTCCTCGCCCTCGATTTTATACATCATATTTTCCATTTCGGAGAAGCTCATAACGCCGTTAACAACATTTCCTCTTATCATAAACGGCGGAACATAATATGTGAAGCCTCTGTCTATCATAAAATCGCGCGCATATGAGAGCACCGCAGAGTGGAGTCTTGCAATATCTCCGCAGAGATAGTAAAAGCCGTTACCGCTCGTTTTTCTTGCGGAATCAAGGTCGATTCCGTGGAGCTTTTCCATAATGTCTACGTGATAGGGAATCTCAAACGGCGGAACATACGGCTCACCGAAGCGTTGAAGCTCAACGTTTTCGCTGTCGTCCTTGCCTATCGGAACATCGTCTCCTATGATGTTAGGTATAACCATCATTCTCTTTTTGATTTCTGCGGAGAGTGTTTCCTCGCTGCCCTCGAGCTCTTCAAGCTCCTTTGCGAGATGCGCAACCTTTTGTTTTGTCTTTTCCGCTTCCTCGCGCAGACCCTTTGCCATAAGGCCGCCTATTTCCTTGCTTATCTTGTTCCTTGAGGCGCGGAGCTCATCGGCTCTCTGCTTTGACTCACGGAACTTTTTGTCAAGCTCTATTACCTCGTCTACAAGCGCGAGCTTTTCCTCCTGGAATTTCTTTTTGATGTTCTCTTTTACGAGATCCGGATTTTCTCTTACAAGCTTAATATCAAGCATTTTTCTTCCTCCGAAAAATTAAAATTCAAATTATTCAAGTGCTTCAAGCTGCTCTGCAAGCTTTTTTAAATCGTCCTTGCCGAAGAACTCTATTTCTATGCTGCCGCCCGAACCCTTGCCGTTATATACCTTAACCCTGCGTGCCAAAACTCCGGCCAGCGCAAGCTCGACCTCGTCGTAAAAGGTGTCACGTTTTTTCTTTCTCTTTACCGCCGCCGTGCCGCCGTTTCCGGCTTTTTTGGCAAGTCGCTCCGTCTCGCGGACGGATATGCCGTTTTTGACTATCGTATCGGCTATACTTTTCATCTCGGCCTCGTCCTCGACGGCCAAAAGCGCCCTCGCGTGACCCATTGAGATTTTACCGTCCTTCAAAAGGGAACCGACGCTGTCGGGAAGATTTAAAAGCCTGAGTGAATTTGTAACCGCCGTACGCGATTTTCCGAGCTTTTGAGCCGCCTGTTCCTGAGTGAAGCCGAAGGTGTCGATAAGGGTTTTTATACCCTCCGCCTCCTCTACGGCATTGAGGTCCTCACGCTGCAAATTCTCGATAAGAGCAAACACACTCTCCTCTTCGTCGGTCATCTCGCGAACGGTAACGGGAACTTCAGTGAGCCCCGCAAGCCTTGCCGCGCGGAAGCGACGCTCGCCTGCGACAAGACGGTAGCTGCCGTCGGGCATTGGTCTTACCAAAAGCGGCTGCAAAACCCCATGCTCTCTTATGCTGTCGGCGAGCTCCGAAAGAGACTCCTCGCTGAAGGTCTTTCTCGGCTGACCGCGGTTCGGCTCAATATCGTTTATCGAAAGCGTCGCCTTTTCTCCGAGCTCGTCATCCATGGTGTTTGACTGCATTAGTGCCTCAAAACCCTTGCCGAGCCCGCCTTTTCTGGCTGCCATCTTATTTCCTCCCCTGCTTTGTTTCGTTGTATTTTTCAACGTCCTTTTGATTCTCGGTCTCAAAGAGACTTTTCTGCATATATGAAATTACGACGTCCTTTTCGTCGTTTCTCGCGACTATAACGTAAACGTCCATATATTCCCAAATTGTTTCGCGCTTGCCTATTTCGCTCTGTATCTCTATTCCGTCGGGACCGTAGATGCCGCGGAAGATCGTGACGGCGTTCTGATATGAAACTCCGTCGGACGAGGAAACCACATACTGCACCTCGACAAGCTGATTGTTTGTATTGAAGATGTAATAAACAACTCTGTCGAGTCCGTTTTTAAATTCGTTTACCTTTACGTCCTCGGTCAAAAACATCTTATCGTTTCTTGCGTAAACCTGTGCCGCCTTGCCTACGGAAACCTGAACCTGGTCGGTTGTCATTCCCATTTGTACGCCGTAAAAGGTGAATTTATCGGGCTCAAGCTTGATTTCGCCTCTTTGAGACTTGGCGGTCTCTGCCTTTTCGCCCGTCACGCCCGACGGCTCAAAGGTGCGCCTTTTCCCGCACGAGGTCAGCAAAAGTGATACGACAAGTATAAAAACAGATACGGATGCGATAGTTTTCCTCATTAGCTTTCCCTCGCTTGCTTTTTAATGAATTCCTCCGCAAAATCCGCATAAGCCGCCGCTCCCTTTGAATTACGGTCATAATACATTACCGGTTCGCCGAAGCTCGGAGCCTCGGAAAGCCTGACGTTACGCGGTATGGTTGATTTATACACCTTTTGCGGAAAGAACTTCTTTACCTCCGCAACTACCTGCGACGTCAAATTCAGTCTGCCGTCGTACATCGTCAGAAGCACGCCCTCAAGCTCTATCGACGGATTGTAAAGTCTCTTAATCTGACGGACGGTGGACATAAGCTGCGCGAGCCCCTCAAGCGCGTAGTATTCGCATTGTATCGGCACCAAAAAGGTGTCGCTCGCACACAGCGCGTTTATTGTTATTATCCCGAGTGACGGCGGACAGTCAAGAAAAATGTAGTCGTAATCCTCCCAGACATCGGTGAGAGCTTTTTTGAGAAGACTCTCGCGCGAGTCCATACCTATCATCTCGACCTCGGCACCGGCGAGGTTCATATCCGACGGCAGCAAATCGACATTGCGGAATTTCGTTTTCATAACGACTTCAGAAGCCTTCACGCCGTTTATGAGCATATCATATGTTGAATTTTCAATGTTTCTCTTGCTGATACCGTAGCCGCTTGTGGAATTGCCCTGCGGATCTATATCGGCGAGCAGAACGCGCTTGCCGAGAGCGCCTACTGCGGCGGAGAGATTGACAGCCGTGGTCGTTTTGCCTACGCCGCCCTTTTGGTTTATCACGGAAACGGTCTTTGCCATACCTTATTTATCACTCCTGTTTCAGAGGCTTATACCCCGTTTGAATACACTATTTAAAGTATAACACAAACATCGCCCAATTCAAAGAGATATTTTATTATTGTATCAGATTTTCGGTGATATTTTCCGAAAGTCATCGAAGGTTTCACGTGGAACATTGTATTTCGTTGTTTTTGCCATATTGTTTCACGTGAAACAATATGCGTTTTCCGTACGGTAAAAACCGCAAAGCAAAACGGCGGCCGAAAAGGCCGCCGTTCTGCTTGTGGATGTGGGGTGTGAAAGAGAAGGATATGGGTATTTAAAATGCGGAACGGCAGGGGTAGTACCGTTCGGCGCATTTTACAAGGGTGTCAGACGGCTTCGCCGTCTCCGGGCAGAGAAATTCTTATCTGCTCGATTTTCGGAATACGCACCGTGTATTCAACGTACTCCTCCGTCTCGCTCTTGGCTGCGTCCGCGTCGATACCTGCCCTGCGTATCGCCTCTACCGCGTGATTGAGAGTATTTATAAAAACTCTTATGTCGCGTATGCCTTTAATGGGATTTTTCTTTTTCCTGCGATTGAGCATTTGCTCGATAAGGCGCTCGCTCTCCTGAACATTTAAGTGTCGGTCGGTGATAATTTCGAGCGCCCTCTCGCGCTGAACGTCGTTTTCGAGAGTAAGCAATGCCCTCGCGTGACGTTCGGTAAGCCCGGCTTTTTCGATTGTGTATCGCATTTCCTCGGGGAGCCGCAAAAGTCTCAGCTTATTTGAAAGCGTGGACTGCGCCCTGCCGAGCTTATTGGCCGCCTCCTCGCGGCTCATTGAATACTTCTCAACAAGCCTTTGGACCGCTTCGGCCTCCTCAAAGAAGTTGAGGTCCTGCCGCTGCAGATTTTCAATCAGAGATAAAACGGCAGAGCTTTTTTCGTCTGCGTCCGTCTCGATTGCCGGAATTTTTGTAAGTCCGACGAGCCTTGCCGCACGGAGCCTGCGCTCACCGGCAACCAGTTCAAACTTCACGTTTTTACCGTCGGTTCTTCTGCGGACCGTTACGGGTTGAAGTATTCCGTTTTGCCGTATGCTTTGCGCAAGACCCTCAAGCTCGTCATAATCAAACCGTTTCCTCGGTTGATCGGGGTTCGGCAAAATACTGTCCTGCGGCAGCAGTAGCACCTGTGCCGCAGTTTTGATTTTGTCTTTTGACTTCAAAAAAATCACCTCCGCAGTGCTTGTCCTTGCTTAAAGAATAGCACAGTGAAGGTGTACTTGTAAAGAAAATTCGTTCGTCTAAAATCGCGTATCGGTGCGGTTAAAACCCATTATCCCAAAGGATTTTTAGAAATTTTTGCCGAAGCGCGAGGATATTTTGACGGAGTTTGCGATATCTTTTTTATGATCAATATTCTTCTCCTTGTGTTTTCAACCAAATCAAACACATTGTCCGACTCTATTTTGCCGCCGAGAATACGAAGAGAAGCCGACGCAGAGATAATTTCGTCATCGGAAAAAGCCGATTTCATAGAGATGAAAGAGCCTCCCTTTTTAATAAAAGGTATGCAATATTCGCAAAGGACGGGCAGAGACGCCACAGCCCTAGCCGTTGCAAAGTCAAATTTTTCGCGGTACAGAGGGTCTTTTCCCGCTTCCTCGGCGCGGCTGTGAAGAATATTGCCGTTTAAGCCGACATTCGAGAGGACGCTTTCTATAAAGGCAAGCTTTTTACCCGTTCCGTCAAGGAAGGTTACGTCAAGGTCTGGTCTTGCAAGGAGCAGCACAAGTCCCGGAAAGCCTGCCCCCGTGCCGACGTCAATAAGCCTTGCTCCCTCTTTGAAATTGACATATTTAAATACGGAAAGGCAGTCGGCAAAATGCTTTACCGTCATATCGTCCGGCTCGGTTATCGCCGTCAGATTAAATTTTTTGTTGGTTTCAAAAAGCAGTTCGGCGTAAATATCAAAACGATTAAAGGCGTCGTCGTCGATTTTAACACCCATATTTTCCGCTGTTTTGTAAAGCAAATCTCTGTTTAACATTATTTGCCCTCCTTAGCAAGGTAAATGAGCAAAACCGATATGTCGGCAGGTGAGACGCCGCTTATTCTTGAGGCCTGACCCACATTCATAGGCCGTATTTTAGAGAGCTTTTCTCTCGCCTCGAGCCGCAGTCCGTCTATCTTATTATAATCGGTTTCGGGCGGAATAGCTTTCACCTCGAGTCGGCGCATTTCGTTTATCTGCGCCGTCTGCCGCACAATATAACCCTCATATTTAAGCTCAATTTCAACCTGCTCGAATATCTCACGCGGAATATCGGGTCGATTTACGTCGAACGGGGTCAAATCGTCATATGTTATCTGCGGACGCTTTAAAAGCTCAACCTCTTTAACGCCGCGCGGCAAGGGAGATGTTCCACGTGAAACAAGCAGCTGCTGCAGCTCGTCCGTCAGGGGAATCGAAGTATCTCCAATCCTTTTGCGTTCCGCTCTTATCATCTCCTGCTTTTTAAGAAGCCGTTGGTATTTTTCCTCGGAGACAAGTCCGATTTCGTAGCCGAGAGGTGTCAGGCGCATATCGGCGTTATCCTGCCTCAGCAAAAGTCTGTATTCCGAACGCGAGGTCATCATTCTGTACGGGTCGGAGCAGCCCTTTGTCACAAGGTCATCTATCAGCGTGCCTATATACGACGATGCGCGGTCAAGTATAAAGGGTTCCTTACCCTGAGCCTTCCGCGCGGCATTTATGCCGGCTATAAGACCCTGCGCCGCGGCCTCCTCATAGCCGGAGGAGCCGTTGAACTGCCCTGCGCCGAAAAGTCCGTCGAGGTCGAGAAATTCGAGTGACGGCTTGAGTGCGAGCGGATCCACGCAGTCATATTCAATAGCATACGCGGTTCTCATAACCTCAACGTGCTCAAGTCCCTTTATCGTTCTCAAAAACTTCAGCTGTACCGCCTCGGGGAGCGACGAGGACATTCCCTGCAAATACAATTCCTCCGTATCGAGTCCGCACGGCTCAACAAAAAGCTGATGACGTTTTTTATCGGGGAAGTGCATAATTTTGTCTTCAAAGCTCGGGCAATAGCGCGGTCCCACGCCGTGAATTTTTCCGCTGTAAAGCGGCGAATACTGTATGTTATCGAGGATAACCTTTTTTGTTTCGTCATTTGTATACGCTATATAGCAAGCCGCCTTGTTTACGGGCGGAGTGTCGGTGTCAAACGAAAACGGAGTTGTTGTTTCGTCGCCCTCCTGCTTTTCAAGCACCGAAAAATCCACGCTGCGTCGATTTACACGCGACGGAGTGCCCGTTTTAAACCGTCTGAGCGGAATTTTCATATTATAAAGTGCCTTTGAAAGCTCATTTGCCGGGAACATTCCGTCGGGGCCGCTCTCGTAGGAGACGTCGCCTATGTAAACTCTGCCGCCCAAAAATGTTCCTGTCGCAAGAACAACACACTTTGCGCTGTAAATTGCCTCAAGTCGCGTCTTTAATCTCCAAAGACCGTCCTTGCCGCGTGACAAATCGACTATTTCCGCCTGCTTAACGTCAAGGTTTTCCTGAAGCTCCAATACGTGCTTCATATATTTTGAATACTCCCTGCGGTCAATCTGCGCGCGCAGCGAATGAACAGCCGGACCTTTTCCGCGGTTGAGCATACGCGACTGTATCTCGTTTTTGTCGGCAGCTTTGCCCATTTCACCGCCGAGAGCATCTATTTCTCTTACAAGATGACCCTTTGAAGTGCCGCCTATCGACGGATTGCACGGCATATTGCCTATCCAATCAAGGTTAATGGTAAAAACTATTGTTTTTGAGCCGAGCCGAGCCGAGGCAAGACCTGCCTCGATACCGGCGTGACCGGCGCCTATAACGGCAACATCATATTCTTTTGCAAAATATTCCATAATTTATCTCCGTCACTTGCCTACACAGAATTGCGAAAAAATCTCGTTTACCACGCTTTCGGTGGCTTTTTCGCCTGTCAAAACCATAAGATTTTCTATTGCGGAGTCTATGCAGACTTGAATTGCGTCTCTCGTAACGCCTGTTTTCTCGGCATTTTCCGCCTCACAGAGTGCCGAATAAGCCTTTTCGCAGCAGGACAGCTGTCTTTCGTTCATCAAAAGAGCCGCGGTCGTGTCGAAATTTGCCGTACCGAGTATTTTTTCGATTGTCTCACGAAGTAAATCGAGTCCCGAATTATCCTTTGCGGATATATAAACTACATTTTCGAAGTTGCGTTTTATTTCATCTTCGTCGATTTTCGGCTCCAAATCCGTCTTGTTTATAACGGCGAGACAGCTTTTGCCGGAGCACAAATCGAAAATTTCCCTGTCTTCGTCGGAGAGCGCGCAGGACGAGTCAAACACGGCGATGATAAGCTTTGCAGCGGCGATTTTTCTTTTGGCTCGCTCAACGCCTATACTCTCAACGGTGTCATCTGTTTCGCGTAGACCTGCCGTATCCGCGAGACGAAGCGTAACGTTGCCTATCGTAACGGTTTCCTCAACTATGTCGCGCGTTGTGCCGGCAACCGACGTTACTATGGATTTTTCGGTTCCCGTAAGCATATTCATAAGGGTTGATTTGCCGACGTTCGGTCTGCCGACTATCGCCGTTTCGGTTCCCTCGGTTATCGCCTGACCTGCGTCAAAACGGTTTAAAAGTTCTTTAAGCGCTGTTTTTGACGAGGTAACTGCGTCTAAAATGCTCTCGTCTGTGAGGTCCTCGATTTCGTCATCGGGGTAATCCACCCACGCCGCAAGAGCCGCATTTATCTTTAAAAGGACATCGGTAATCTTGTGTATTTCTTTGTAAAGGGCACCCTCAAGTGCCGAAAAAGCGGCTTCGCCCGCCTCCTTGCCGTGAGCCGAAATAATACCCATAACGGCCTCTGCTTTTGTGAGGTCGGTCTTTCCGTTTAAGACCGCACGCTTTGTAAATTCTCCCGGCTCCGCAGGAACAGCGCCGTTTTTGAGTGCCGCTCTTAAAACCTGCTTTGTTATGTAAAGGCCGCCGTGGCAGGAAATCTCCACAACGTCCTCGCCCGTATAGCTTTTCGGTGCTCTGAATACGAGCGCAACGGCCTCGTCAATGGGTTTTCCGTCAAAAAATACCCGTCCGAACGCCGCTTTGTAGCCGCTCAGTTTTTTTAATTCGATACCTTGTACGGTTTTGAAGATGCTATCGGCTACATTCAGGGCGTTTTCGCCCGAAATTCTGACTATTCCTATGCCTCCTGCGGCAAGACCTGTTGAAATAGCCGCGATTGTACTCATAAAATCACCACTTTTATCTGTTTGGCTTTGTATTTTCTGCGAACAGACGAAAAACTCTGCCCGCCGCGCCGTCTTTAAAATCAATAAATTCTCAGAGCTCGGCTTTGATATTTTAAAAAGCAAAAGCACCGAAACATGCTGTCCGCATATCCGGTGCTCTTAAAATCTGATTATTTGTTTCGTTAACGAAGTTTTCGACAAAAATGCGGTTCAAATGTCTAAAACTCTTTCGATAATGAAGAAAACTCAGAATTATTCCTCTGTATTTTTCTTAATTTCGATTTTTCCGTAAACCGAAACGCCTGCAGCGTCGTTCTTCTGTTCGCGGTCCGGAGCAACCTGCGGAACATAGGGCTCGCGCTTGGGTCTGCGGTCATTTCTTCCGCCGCGGCCTCTGCGATAATTTCTGTCGCCGTAGCTGCCCTTGCCGCCATTTTCGGGAGCAATTACAACTCTGCGGTCAAGGTCCTGCCCTACCGAGAACGAGGTTGCACCCTCAACCTCCTGAACGGCAGTATGAATAATTCTGCGCTCATAGGGGTTCATCGGCTCAAGGGTTATATTTCTGCCTGTACGAACGGCTCTTGCAGCGTCCTTTTTGGCAAGAGAAACAAGAGCACCCTTGCGCTTTTCACGGTAATTGCCTATGTTTATGGAAACGCGCTTATAGCCCGAAACACCGCGGTTTGCAACCATTCTTGCAAGGTACTGTATAGCGTCGAGCGTCTCGCCGCGTCTGCCTATTACTATGCCGTAATCATCGCCGCAGTCAAGCTCAAAAACAATTTCCTCGTCGTCTGCAAAGGTTTTAACGCTGCATTCGGGAAGTCCGAGACCCTTGACGATTTCCGCTATATAAGAAGCAGTTTTTTCGTACTCGTTTGTCTCCTTCAAAGAAGCCTTTTTCTCCTCTTCGGTCTTTTCTTCTTTTTCGACCTTACGGGTGTTTTCCTTTTTGGCTTCCTTTTTTCTGTCTTCGACCTTTTTGGGAGCCGAAGCGGGTTTTTTATACGTATTCTTTTCGGAAACGGGTTTTTCCTTTTTCTCGGGAACGTCAACCCAAACCTTTACCTCGGCAGGCTTTCCGCCGAAAATACCGAATGTCTTTTTCTGCGGCATCTGTAAAACTTCTATATTATATACGTCGTCCTCTGTAAGACCGAGCTCCAAAAGGGCGGCAGCTTTAGCGTCCTCAATAGTGGACGCGGATTTTACCGATTCTTTAATCATTTATATACACCATTCTTTTTTAAGATTTCATCTCGGCTATTTTTTTGATATTAGCCTCTTTTGAGCGTCGCTCAACGGTTTCCTCAACCATTAGCTTTGCGAGAACCTTCTGCGGACTGTGGGTTATATTGAGAACCACCATCTGCGCAAAGGAAACAACGGTAGACATAATTACATATATGCCGACAACAGTCGGGAAAATGAAGGCAAAGTAAATCTGCATGGCAGGTGTGAAAAGCATCATGCAACCCATTGTCGGATTTTTTGACATTTCCGGGTTTAATTTTTTCTGACGCATAAGGGAATAAACGCTCATGGCAAGCGACAAAACGCCGGTTATAATCGGTATTGCCCAATAAACGTCAAATACCTTGAAATTCGGAGTGTGCGAAAGGTCAAGTCCGAAAACGGTAAATCTCTGTAAGAATAAATCAACCTTTGATATCATCTCGGGAGTAAGACCGGCAACGGAATTACGAATGTCGTTCCAATGCTGAAGAGCATAAAGCTCTATTCTGAACGAAGCACCCTTTGCCTCCGTCTCGGTGAGCAAGGGCATAACGGCTTCCTTAATTGAAGAGAGCACATCGCCTCTGATGTTCAGAACCATTGAGAAGGGGTGATAGTTGACCTGGAAAAGACCGGTCATAACTATAAGCTGTATAATCATCGGCATACAGCCGCCGCCCATGGCGTTAAAGCCCTCGCGGCTGTACAGGTTTTGTGTTTCCTCCTGAATTTTCTGCTGATTGCCCTCGTATTTTTTCTGAATACGTCTGAGCTTCGGCTGAAGTCTTGCCTGCTTAGCCTGAGCCTTTTGCTGCTTTACAGAAGAGGGAAGAAGGCACAGCTTTACTATGATCATAAGGCAAACTATCGAGAGAAGATAGTTGTCCGTCATGGCATAGAACAGGGAAATCACAAAGCCGAAAGGAATTCCGAGAATTTCATATATTTTACTTGTGTTCATTAAATTCCTCCGAAGGGAGTAAAAGCTTAATCAAACTTAGCCCTTTTTCTTATTTCGTTTTTCGGGAACAGGGTCAAGTCCTCCCGGAAACAGAGGATTGCACCTTAAAAGACGCCATACTGCGAGTAAACCGCCGCGAATGATACCGAATCTCTCAATAGCCGTAACGGCATATTGCGAGCAGGTCGGGTAATATCTGCATCTCGGCGGAAAAAGCGGGGAGATCTTACGCTGATAAAATTTTATCATTTTAATTGCAAGCTCTTTCATTTCTTTATGGCTCCCGCTTTTAGGAGTTGTTCTGTCAAGACTTTTTGAATATCGGTACTTTTCAGGTATTTTGTTTTGCCTCGCGCAACAAAAATAAAATCCCAATTTCCGCAAATACTTTCTTCAACAGCCGAATACGCCGCTCTGATTATCCTCTTTGAGCGATTTCTCTGTACGGCGTTGCCGGTCTTTTTGCTTACGGTTATACCTATACGACAAATTCCCGCACGGTTTTTTAATAAATAAATAACCAGTGCAGGATCCGTATAAACCTTTCCTCTGCCGTAGAGGCGTCGGAAATCACAGTTACGATTTAGTGTTACCGTATTTTTCAAAATGCTTACCTTTTAATAAGATAACTGCTTTCTGCCCTTAGCGCGGCGTCTTGCAAGCACTTTTCTGCCGTTTTTGGTGGCCATTCTTTTTCTGAAACCGTGTTCCATCTTGCGATGGCGTTTCTTAGGCTGATAAGTTCTAAGCATTATTTTTTCGCTCCTTTACTCTGAAATAATCTGCGAGAAGTTATTATATACTAAAATCCGGCTTGTTGTCAACTTTTTTTTAATATTTACGCTTCTTCAAAAGCCCTATATATATATACATTTATAATTACTCCATTTATTTTAAGAAAATATTGAAAAAATATTAAGAATGTGCTAATATACATATTGTGCGAATTATTGCCTGTAAGCACCGTAATTTAATTTTGCGGTTTTTATGTGTTAATACTTTAAAAGCACCTAAAATGTTAAAATAATCCGATTGTACCGCTGTAACGGTAAATTTGATATTTTTTTATTTTGTTTTCGGAGTGTGAAAATATGGACTCGTTTTCCGAGATATGGTCCGCAGCGTGCGATTATATGAAAGAAGCACTTAATGTCAGCGACGTTGCCTTTAATTTGTGGATATCTCCGCTTGTTCCGGAGAGCTTTGACGGGCAGACAGCAAAATTCACCTGCCCCACATCATATAAAATACAGATAATCACAACGAGATACGACGGCGTTATCAAAGAAGCTTTGACGGCTGTTATGGGTTTTGACGACATAGAGGTTATTTACCTTTTTAAGCCGCAGGAAACCGATGACGAAAAGGAGCAGAGTGAAGAAAAAAATCACCTGTCCTCGCGTGACAGCACAAGCACGTTTGAAAATTTCATAGTCGGCTCTACAAACAAATTTGCATATGCAACCGCCTTAAATGCCGCAGAGCATCCGGGCGAGGAATATAATCCCCTTTTTATTTACGGCAAGAGCGGACTCGGCAAAACCCATCTTTTAAAGGCAATTAAAAACCGTATGCTCGAAAAAAATCCGTCGGCAAACGTTTTATATACAACGAGTGAAAATTTTACAAACGACCTGATTTATTATCTCGGAAAAAAGAATATGGGCGAATTTCACGACAAATACAGAAATGTCGATGCGCTTTTAATAGACGATATTCAGTTCATAGCAAATAAAAAGAGTACCGAGGAGGAATTTTTCCATACCTTTAATGCTCTTACCGAGGTCAATAAGCAAATTGTTTTGACGTCCGATAATCCTCCGGACGAAATACCCACTCTTCAGGACAGACTCAAAACGCGTTTTAACTGGGGCATGATGGCGGATATAACTCCGCCGGATCTCGAGACGAGAATGGCTATCGTAAAAAGTAAGGCAGACAGCCGCGGTCTTGAGCTTCCGAATAACATAGTGGAATTTATAGCCGAGCAGGTAAAATACAATGTTCGTCAGCTTGAGGGTGCGGTAAATAAAATCAACGCTCTCACGCGGCTTGCCGGAAAAGAACCCTCCATAGAGATAGCCCGTGACGCCATAAAAGAGGTGCTTAACTTCAATCAGCCTATTTCCGTCACCATAAACAATATCATAAACAATGTCGGAAACACCTTCGGAATATCGCCCGAAAACATAATGTCCGACAAGCGCGATAAAAATATCAAAGACGCAAGGCAGGTTTCAATGTACATAATCCGCGAAATTACCGGAATGAAGCTTGTGGATATAGGAAACGTATTTAACGGCAAAACGCACTCAACCGTAAACCACTCAATTGAGGTTATCGAAGACAGAATGAACGAAAATCCCGTGTTTAAAAAAACGGTTGAGGATATCATTAAAAATATGCAAGAGTTTTAAACAAGTTTTGATTTTAAACATACGTGTTTTGAACAGTTAATTTTTGTCTGTTGATTGAACATTTTTTCAACACGAAAATAACAACCGAGAAAACGTGATTTTTTCTTGTGTATAAACAGCTTCGAGAGTTTTAAACATTTCATCGCGCACTAATAATGATACTATTTATATATTTTATTTATTTTATTTTGAAAGGAAATCCTTTATGAAATTTGAATGCAACACACATATCCTCTCCGATATATGTTCAAATGTTCAGAGAGCAGTTTCTCAAAAAACATCAATACCGTCTCTTGAGGGAATTATGATAAAAGCCGAGGGAAACACGGTTACTCTCACGGGATATGACCTTGAGGTAGGAATGATAACGTCGACCGACGCCGAGGTAAAAGAAAACGGCAGTATTATATTAAATGCAAAAATTCTCTGCGATATTTTGAGAAATCTTCCCGAGGACAGAGTTTCGTTTGAAGCCGACGAAAGGCTTTCATGCAAAATAAAGAGCGGCGAGGCCGAATTTACTCTTGTGGGAACAAGCTCAGCCGAATATCCGGAGCTTCCATCGGTCAACGGAGGTTTCCCCGTTGTTATCGACAGCGAGATATTAAAGGATATGATAAGAAAAACAATTTTTGCGACAGCCGAAAACGACGCAAAAATAGTACATACGGGCGTCAGATTCGAGATAAGCGAAAACAATATAAGACTTGTTGCGGTTGACGGCTTCCGTCTTGCGATAAGAAACGAAAAAATAGACTATTCCGGCGAAGAAAAGATATTTGTTGTTCCGAAAAAAACGCTTAACGAGGTTTTAAAGCTCTCCGCGGGCGAGGACGGAAAAATATCAATGAGCATAGGCAAAAGGCACATAACATTTAAAATAGGCGATTATGATATTGTTTCACGTCTTTTGGACGGAGAATTTTTAAATTACAAGGCCGCTATTTCCGGAAATTCCACGGGAACTGTAAAGGTAAGCGTCAGAAATCTTATAAACAGTATCGAGAGAACGTCTCTTATTATAACCGACAGAGCAAAAAGCCCCATCAGATGCATTTTTGACAAGGATATGATTAAAATTTCGAGCGTTACCGTTCTCGGCTCGGCAAACGACAGAGTTCCCGCCGAAATGACCGGCGAAAAGCTTGAGATGGGCTTTAATAACAAATTTTTACTTGACGCGCTCAGAGTTTGTGATACCGACGAAGTAATAATAAAGCTTTCAAGCCCGGTTCATCCCATAATTATAGTTCCGACGGACGGCGACAGCTTCCTCTTCTTAATTTTACCGGTAAGGCTTAAAACAGAATGAAAAAAGTAATTAAATTAAAGGCAAGAATTGCCGAAAAAGAAGTAAAACAGATATTTATAGATACCGACTTTATTCGCCTTGACGCGGCACTTAAGCTTTGTGACGCGGTGGGCTCGGGAGGTATCGCAAAAATGATAATTCAGGACGGCGAAGTCAGAGTCAACGGCGAGGTCTGCGTTCAGAGAGGCAAAAAGCTTCACGGCGGAGACGAATTCAGCTTTGACGGAAAATATTATGAGGTCGTAAAAAAATGACGGTAAAAGAGCTTTCGGTCGCGGATTACAGAAATATTGAAAAAATAAATATTACCCCCTCCGAGAGCGTAAACGTCATTTACGGAGAAAACGCTCAGGGAAAAACCAATTTGCTTGAGAGTATATGGCTCTTTACGGGCTGCAAGAGCTTCCGTTCAAAAAGAGACAGGGAGCTTGTAAGGTTTGATGCGTCATACGCAAAAAACGAGATGACCTTTTTCGCAAAGGGACGCGAGCAGTCTGCGGTTATTTTTATAGACAAAAAGCGTACCGCCATGAAAAACGGCATAACGCTGCGTTCCCCTGCGGAGCTTATAGGCGAGTTTTATGCGGTTATATTTTCTCCGTCTCATCTGTCACTCGTAAAGGACGGGCCGGTTTTCAGAAGAAAATTTCTTGATACGGCTCTGTGCGAGATAAAGCCGTATTACGCCAAGGCACTCGCAAAATACACGCACACACTTTTTCAGAGAAATGCGCTTTTAAAGGACATTCAGTTTCACAGCGAGCTTTACGATACACTTGACGCCTGGGACGATAAGCTTTCGTCTTACGGTGCGGCGGTAATATCGGAGCGAATTAAATACACATCTCTCTTGAGTGAATTTTCCGCAAAAATATATGACGGACTGTCGGGCGGCAAGGAAAAAATGAGCGTTGAATATACCGACAACGCAAAGGTATATTCGGACGACCCGTATGAAATAAAGGATTTCCTCTTAAACAGACTCAGGGAGACGCGGCGCGACGATATTTACAACAAGATAACGTCGATAGGTCCTCACAGAGATGACCTTGACATTAAAATAGACGGCCTGTCGGCACGCAGCTTCGGCTCACAGGGGCAGCAGCGCTCCTCGGCACTGTCTTTAAAGCTCAGCGAATCGGAAATTATAAAGGAAATAACGGGCGATGAGCCGGTAATACTTCTTGACGACGTGATGAGCGAGCTTGATTTAACAAGACAGGATTATATTTTGAACAACATAAGCGGAAGGCAGGTTTTTATAACCTGCTGCGACCCGAATACCGTTTTGCGGCTGTGCGAGGGCAAGACCTTCCACATAAAAAACGGCGGAGTGATATAATGTATATTTTGATAAGTCAGGACAAGGCAATTACAACGGACGGAATACTCGGCATATTTGACCTTGACAACACTACCGTGAGCAAAGCTTCGCGCGAATATATAAATTACGCGGAAAAAAGCGGAGATTGCGAAACGGTGTCGTTCGATTTGCCGAAATCCTTTATAGTAAAGGTAACGGGCGGCAAAAGAAAAGTATATATATCACCGTTTTCAACAAGCACTGTTTTCAAAAGATTAAAGCAAGATTAAAAATTTAAGTAAATTTTATTCGGATTTTGTATAACTGACGGAGGTTTTGTATGTTCAGCGAAAACAACGAAAACATAAACGAGGAAAAGAACGACGAGGTAATGGATACCGTCGTTACCGAGGAATACGGCGCGGAGCAGATTCAGGTATTAAAGGGTCTTGAGGCCGTAAGAAAAAGACCCGGTATGTACATAGGCTCGACGGGACCGAGAGGTCTTCACCACCTTGTATATGAGATTGTCGATAACTCAATAGACGAGGCTCTTGCGGGCTACTGCACTCATATCGAGGTTGAAATACTTCCCGGAAACGTGATTACCGTCAGAGATAACGGACGAGGAATCCCCGTTGACATCAACGAGGAGGAGGGTCTGCCTGCCGTAACGGTGGTTTTAACTGTTCTCCACGCCGGCGGTAAATTCGGCGGCAGCGGCTACAAGGTTTCGGGCGGTCTGCACGGCGTCGGTTCGTCGGTAGTTAACGCTCTTTCCGAGTGGTTTGAAATTGAGGTAAGCAGGCAGGGTCACATATATCACCAGCGTTTTGAGCGCGGCGACGTAAAGAGCGACCTTGAAATAATCGGCGATACAAACGAGACGGGTACATTTATTAAATTCAAGGCCGACCCCGAAATATTCACCGAAACTACGGAATATGATTTTGAGACACTTCAAAAGAGACTCAGAGAGCAGGCATTTTTAAATGCCGGACTTTCAATCTCGCTCACGGACAAGCGTGATGAGGACAACATATTAAGCGAGGTATACTGCTATGAGGGCGGTATTCGCAGCTTTGTGGATTACATCAACAAAAGCCGCGGGCTTACCCCTCTTCACGAAGATATAATGCATTTCTCGGTTGTTGACGGCGACCGCAGCGCGGAAGTCGCAATGTCTTACAACGACGGCTACAACGAGATAATATTAAGCTTTGCAAACGATGTCCGCACAATAGACGGCGGTACTCACGAAATGGGCTTTAAAACGGCTCTTACGAGAGTGTTCAACGACTACGGCAAAAAGTTTAATCTCATAAAGGACAGCGACAAAAAGCTCTCCGGCGACGACGTAAGAGAGGGTCTTACCGCGGTCATAAGCGTAAAGCTTACCGAAGCGCAGTTTGAGGGTCAGACCAAGGGCAAGCTCGGAAACACCGAGATAACCGGTCTTGTTTCAAAAATGCTCTATGATAAGCTTATGACTTATCTCGAAGAAAATCCCTCCACGGCAAGAACCATACTTAATAAGTCGCTCGACGCTTCAAGGGCGCGCGAGGCGGCAAGAAAGGCGAGGGACAATGCGCGCAGAAAATCTGCGCTTGAGAGCAACTCTCTACCCGGCAAGCTTGCCGACTGCACCGATAAAAATCCCGAAAATACCGAGCTTTACATCGTCGAGGGAGATTCCGCAGGCGGCTCAGCAAAAGGAGGAAGAGACAGAAACACCCAGGCAATTCTCCCTCTTTGGGGCAAGATGCTCAATGTTGAAAAGGCGAGAGTTGACAAGGTAATAGGCAACGAAAAATTAACGCCCGTAATTTTGGCTCTCGGTACCGGTATAGGCGATGACTTCGACATCACAAAGCTGCGTTATCACAAGATAGTTTTAATGGCGGATGCCGATGTTGACGGCGCGCACATCAGAACTCTTCTTCTGACATTCTTTTTCAGATATATGCGTCCGCTTATAGAGCACGGCTATGTCTATATAGCTCAGCCGCCGCTCTTTAAGGTGTCAAAGGGCAAAAAGCACTTCTACGCTTTCTCCGACGAGGAGCGCGACGAAAAAATAGCGGAGTTAGGCGGCAGCTGCGACGTTCAGCGCTATAAGGGTCTCGGTGAGATGGATTCGCAGCAGCTTTGGGAGACCACAATGGACCCGAAATACAGGACTATGCTCAGGGTAAATCTTGAGGACGCCATGGAGGCGGACGAGACCTTCTCCGTTTTAATGGGCGACAAGGTTGAGCCGAGACGTGAATTCATTGAGAAAAACGCGAAATTCGTTCAGAATCTTGATATATAAAAGAGGTAGAATATGAGCACAAACAAAGATACCGGGCATCATTCGGAATACGTGCCGCTTGAGGACCAGAAAATCATAAATGTCGAGATAAACAAGGAAATGAGAAAATCCTTCCTCGACTACTCAATGTCGGTAATAGTGTCACGTGCGCTCCCCGATGTACGCGACGGCTTAAAGCCCGTTCACAGAAGAATTTTATATACTATGTATGAAAACGGTCTGTATCCCGAAAAGGCATACAGAAAGTGCGCCGACACGGTAGGCTCCGTGCTCGGTCGCTATCATCCGCACGGCGACGCGTCGGTATACGACGCCATGGTTCGTCTCGCACAGGATTTCTCAATGAGGTATCCTCTTGTTGACGGTCACGGAAACTTCGGTTCGGTGGACGGTGACCCGCCTGCCGCTTACCGTTATACGGAGTCGAGAATGAGCAAAATTTCCATGGAAATGCTCACAAATCTCGACAAGGACACCGTGGATATGATGCGAAACTACGACGATCGCTTGAATGAGCCGGTAGTTTTGCCGTCACGCTTCCCGAACCTTCTTGTAAACGGCTCTACGGGTATCGCCGTAGGTATGGCAACAAATATTCCGCCGCACAATATGCGCGAGGTAATAGACGGCATTTGCTGTCTTATAGACAATCCCGACGCCACGCTTGAGGATATTATGGAGCACATAAAGGGTCCCGATTTTCCGACGGCCGGCATCATAATGGGCAGAGCCGGCATACGCGCCGCTTATGCAACGGGCAGAGGCAAGGTAACGCTCAGAGCGCGCGCCGAAATTGTCGAAAACGAAAAGAACGGCAGATTTAAAATTGTCGTTACGGAGTTGCCGTATCAGGTAAACAAGGCACGACTTATCGAGAGCATCGCGGAGCTTGTCAAGGATAAGAGAATAGAGGGTATTTCCGACATCAACGACTATTCCTCCGACCGCGCGGGCATGAGAATGGAAATAGACCTTAAAAGGGACGCAAATCCGCAGGTCATTTTAAATCAGCTCTATTCATATACTCAGCTTCAGATTTCCTACGGTATAATTCAGCTTGCCATAGTTGACGGCGAGCCGAAAATCCTCACATTAAAGCAGATTCTCGAAAAATATATAGACTTCCAGAAGGAAGTCATCATAAGAAGAACCAAATTCGACCTCAAAAAAGCACTCGAAAGAGAGCATATTTTGGAGGGTCTTGCGCGCGCAATCGATATAGTTGACGAGATTATAGCAACAATTCGCGCTTGCAAGGGCGGTCAGGCAGAGGCAAAGGCCGCGATTATGGAGAAGTTCGATTTCGACGACGTTCAGGCAGCTGCCATTGTCGCTTTCAGACTCGGACAGCTCGCAGGACTCGAAATTCAGAAGATCCACAACGAGATGGAGGAGCTTCAGTCAAAAATTAACTATTTCAATGAGATACTCTCCTCCGATGAAAAGGTACTCTCGATTGTAAAGGACGAATTGTCGGCAATCGGCAACAAATTCGGCGATGACAGAAGAACCGAAATCGTAAATGTCAGCGGCGAGGTCGATATAGAGGACCTTATCCCCAATGAAAATTGTGTGTTTACTCTTACCACTCTCGGCTATATCAAGCGTCAGAGCGTCGATACATATCAGACGCAGCACCGCGGCGGCAGAGGCGTAAAGGGTATGACAAGGCGCGAGGAGGACGTTGCCGAGACTATGTTCACCTGCTCCACGCACGACTATATAATGTTCTTTACGTCGGAGGGCAAGGTTTACAGGCTGAAGGGCTACGAAATCCCCGAGGGCAGCCGTAATTCAAAGGGAATGAACATTGTCAATATTCTTCCCCTCGGCGCGGATGAAAAGGTCACCGCCATGATAAGAGTTCCCGAATTCGGTACGAAAAAGCTCTATCTCTGTATGCTCACCAAAAACGGCGTTATCAAGCGTACCGAGCTTGACGCATATAAGAATGTCCGCAAAAACGGAATATTCGCGATAAATCTCGACGAGGGCGACGAATTGAGATTTGTAAAGCTCACCGACGGCGAAAAGCAGATACTCATAGCTACAAGAAAGGGTATGTGCATAAGCTTTAACGAAAATGACGCGCGCTGCATAGGCAGAACCGCAAGAGGCGTTAAGGCTATAACTCTCTCCGAGGGAGACGAGATTGCCGGTATGTGCGTTCCCGAGGAAAACAAAAAGGTACTCACCGTTTCCGAAACGGGCTTCGGAAGACGCTCCGAATTTGACAATTACCGTGTTCAGTCGCGCGGCGGCAAGGGTCTTATCAACTATCACACCGAGACCTACGGTGATGTTGCGGCAGTTGCAATGGTCGGCGAGGACGAGGACGTAATTATGATTTCGTCCGACGGTATCATAATAAGAATCCCGGCTAAGGATATCAGCGTTTTTGCACGTCCGTCAAAGGGCGTCCGCGTTATGAAGACAAACGAGGGTGAAAAGGTTGCCACGCTTTCAATAACCGAGCATGAAACCGAGGATGAAAGCTCCGAGTCCGACGCGGAGAACGACGGCGAATTCCCCGTGACGAAGGGAAATGCCGAGGGCGAAAAGGCGGCAGAAGCAGACGAAAGCAAAGAAAATCCGACGGAAATCGGGTAATTCCGCAAAAAGTTATAATTTTATTAACATTTCATTTACTTTTACAATATATAATTACAGAGTAATTCGGCAGGTGCTTTTTATCTGCCGAAAACCTCTGTTATGAAAAAAGGAAATTGCTATGAACTATAACAACAACGGATATTACGGCGGCAATTATCCACCGCCCGGCGGAAATTATCCGCCTCCACCGCCGTATAATTGGCAGTATGACCCACTCGCACAGGAGAAAAAGAGGGAAAAGAAAAATATTTCCCGCATAAGCATTACCGTGGGACTTGCGGTTATCGGCTTTACGCTTTTAAGTATGGTTTTAGGCGTGCTTTTGCGCGCAATACCGGGCTTTTTGTCGGAATATAAGGGCAACGCGTCCTTCAGCATATATTTTGATATGGTATATTCCGTTCTTATAATAGGAGTGCCGTTTTTCGCGGCAATGTCATATTTAAAATCCAAGGGCGCTCTGCCCGCGGTTTTGCCGCTCGGAACAGCCAAAAACACACCCGTGTTTTTCCTGCTTGTTTTTTCGGGACTTATGGCGTGCATAGCCGGCAGTTATGCGTCGAGCATTTTCGGAAGTATCTTTCAAAACCTCTTCGGCATAGAATTTACCATGGCGGAGGACGGCATAAAGCTGACAACGGCGTCCGTTATATTGCCGTATATCGTAAAAACCGCTGTTTTGCCGGCTCTCATTGAGGAGTTTGCAATGCGCGGCGTAGTTATGCAGTCGCTTCGCAAATACGGCGATTGGTTTGCGATTATTATGTCGTCGCTTGTCTTTGCGCTTTTGCACGGCAATATGGTTCAAATTCCGTTCGCTTTTATCGCAGGTATTGCCATAGGCTATGCCGTTACGGTAACGGGCAGTATGTGGACGGGCATTTTGATACATTTTCTCAACAATCTTGCGTCGATAATTATGCAGATAGGCATTGATAACTGCTCCGAAACCGTGTCGGCTGTAATTACGATGTCCGTTGTCTTTGTGATAATGATAAGCGGCATCATATGCGCCGCGATATATTTCAAAAATTATTCGCACGCTTATCCGCTGAAAAACGGCGAGAGTCTCGTACTCTCATGGAATGAAAAAACGAGAGCCTTTGTTGTGACGGCGCCCATGATAATAGCGATTTGTCTGCTCTTATGGGAAACTGCCATGTATATAGAGTTCTGATATGGATAAAAATGATTTTATGCGTCTTGCCCTGCTCGAAGCCGAAAAGGCGTTTCTTGACGGCGAGGTGCCCGTCGGCGCGGTCATAGTAAGAGACGGCGAGGTTGTTTCAACGGGCAGAAACCGCCGCGAAAAGGGAAAAAACGCCCTGTGCCACGCAGAAATCGAGGCGATTGACGGTGCCTGCCGTGCACTTTCGGGCTGGAGACTTCCGAGATGTGAAATGTATGTCACACTTGAGCCGTGCCCCATGTGCGCCGGTGCGATTATAAATTCAAGAATCGAAAAAGTGACCTTCGGTGCATACGATGAAAAAAACGGCGCCGCAGGGTCAAAAATAAATTTGTTTGAGGTTCCGTTCACGTTCCGTACCGAATATGAGGGCGGTGTTATGGAGGAAGCTTGCAGGAGAATACTCTCGGACTTCTTTTTGAAGCTTCGGGAAAAAAGAAAAGAGGAAAAACAATGAGCGAAGGTTGCACACATGACTGTTCTACCTGCGGTGAGAGCTGCAGCGAGAGAAAAGCAGAGGATATGAAGCTTCGTCAAAACGATTACAGCAATATAAAAAAGGTTATAGCGGTAGTCAGCGGTAAGGGCGGCGTAGGCAAGAGCCTTGTGACATCGCTTCTCGCCTCGGCTTCACAGGCGAGGGGCTTTGAGACGGCGGTTATGGACGCCGACGTCACAGGTCCGTCAATCCCCAAGGCATTCGGTATACACGAGCGCGCCATGGGCAGCGACGAGGGAATGTTCCCGGTCGAGAGCAAGACGGGAATAAAGATAATGAGCATAAATCTGCTGCTCGAAAAGGAGGACGCTCCCGTAGTATGGCGCGGACCCGTCATTTCGGGCGTTATAAATCAGTTCTGGCAGGAGGTTCTCTGGGGCGACGTTGACTATATGTTCGTCGATATGCCACCCGGCACGGGCGACGTTCCGTTGACGGTATTCCAAAGCCTTCCGGTTGACGGTATTATAATTGTCACCACTCCGCAGGACCTTGTCACAATGATAGTAAAAAAGGCATACAATATGGCAAAAATGATGAATGTTCCGATAATCGGACTTGTCGAAAATATGAGCTATTTTGAGTGCCCCGACTGCAAAAAGAAATACAATATATTCGGCGAGAGCAAAATAGACGAGGTGGCAAAGGAACTCGGCGTTCCGGTGCTTGCCCGTCTGCCGATAGACCCCAAAACCGCTTCGCTTGTGGATAAGGGCGCGGTGGAGCTCTGCGACGACAAGGCGATAGCTCCCATAATCGACAAGCTTCCGAAATAAACGGCAAAATACTGTATTCTTTGCCGAAATGCGACGCTTTGTCCTGACATAAGACAACATCTACAAAAACACCCGTACTCTTTGCGGGTGTTTTTTCAATATTAAGTATTGAACTATGATTGTATTAGATGTTATAATAACACTAACTATAATGGGAGGTAATATCAGTATGGCAACAGATGAGAAATTTGCAAAAGAGGGCCTGACCTTTGATGACGTTTTGCTTATCCCGGCCGAGAGCGACGTGCTCCCCAAGGATATTGACGTATCAACCCGCCTTTCAAAGAACATAACGCTCAACACGCCGGTATTAACGGCGGCCATGGACACCGTAACCGAAACGAGAATGGCAATAGCCATAGCGCGTGAGGGCGGCGTAGGCATAATTCACAAGAATATGTCCATTGAGGCTCAAAAGAGTGAGGTGGACAAGGTTAAGAGAAGTGAGAACGGAGTTATAGTAAATCCGTTTTTCCTGCATCCGCAGAACACGGTAAAGGAAGCGGACGAGCTTATGCACCGTTACAGAATTTCGGGTGTTCCCATCTGTGACGACAGCGGCAAGCTTGTAGGCATACTCACAAACCGCGATATGCGTTTTATGTCCGACTATAATGTGGAGATTGCAGGCGTTATGACGAAAGACCATCTCGTCACCTCTCACATCGGAACAACGCTTGACGAGGCAAAGCAGATTTTGATGCGCCACAAGATAGAAAAGCTCCCGCTTGTAGATGAAAACGGCTACTTAAAGGGACTTATCACCATTAAGGATATAGAAAAGAGCGTTCAGTACCCGAATTCCGCAAGGGATTCTCGCGGCAGACTTCTCTGCGGTGCGGCTCTCGGTGCCACAAGCGACGTTCTTGACCGCGCTGCGGCTCTCGCCGAAGCCGGCGTTGACGTTCTCACGCTTGACTCGGCTCACGGCCACAGCCATAACATATTGAAATCCGTCGCCAAGGTAAAGGCGGCTTTCCCGAATATCACGCTTATTGCCGGTAACGTAGCTACGGCAGAGGGCACAAAGGCACTTATCGACGCCGGCGCAGACTGCGTAAAAGTAGGTATAGGCCCCGGCTCAATATGCACAACGCGTGTAGTCGCCGGTATCGGCGTTCCGCAGATAACGGCAATCTATGACAGCGCAAACGAGGCTTCAAAGCACGGCGTTTCAATAATTGCCGACGGCGGCATCAAGTATTCGGGCGAAATAGTCAAGGCTATCGCCGCAGGTGCTTCTGCGGTTATGGTAGGCTCGCTTGTCGCAGGCTGTGAGGAGTCCCCCGGAGACAGCGAAATTTACCAGGGCAGACGATTCAAGGTTTACCGCGGAATGGGCAGTATAGCCGCCATGAACAACGGCTCTAAGGACAGATATTTCCAGGAGGACAACAAGAAGCTTGTTCCCGAGGGAATTGAGGGCAGGGTTCCTTATAAGGGAACACTCTCCGACACAATCTTCCAGATGATGGGCGGTCTTAAATCCGGTATGGGCTACTGCGGCTGCAAAAATATAACCGAGCTTCAGACTAAGACAAAGTTCATAAGAATAACCAACGCAGGTCTTAAAGAGAGCCATCCGCACGATGTATTCATAACAAAAGAGGCTCCCAACTATTCCGTTAATTTATAATTCGCAAGCAGCGTGAAATAAAAAAATAAGGAGAAAAAAATGTACGCAGATATGATGGATACGATAGGCTTCGTATCAAAGTATGATGAAGAAGTGGGCAAGGCTATGAATTTGGAGCTTGCCCGTCAGCAGAGGAACATAGAGCTTATAGCGAGCGAAAACATCGTTTCGCCGGCAGTTATGGCGGCTATGGGCAGCGTTCTTACAAACAAGTACGCCGAGGGCTATCCCGGCAAGCGCTACTACGGCGGCTGCGAGGATGTTGATATAGTGGAAAACATCGCGCGCGACAGAGCAGAGAAGCTTTTCGGTGCCAAATTCGCAAATGTTCAGCCTCATTCGGGTGCTCAGGCGAATATAGCTGTGTACTTTGCACTTCTTAATCCCGGCGATACCGTAATGGGTATGAATCTTGCCGAGGGCGGCCATCTCACACACGGCTCACCCGTAAATCTGTCCGGTAAATATTTCAACTTCGTCCCCTACGGAATTAACGAAGAGGGCTATATCGATTACGACGAGCTTGAGCAGAAGGCTCTTTCCTGCAAGCCGAAGATGATCGTTGCCGGAGCTTCCGCTTATCCGCGCATCATCGACTTCAAGAGAATTTCCGAAATAGCCAAAAAGGTCGGCGCATATCTTATGGTGGATATGGCTCACATAGCGGGACTTGTTGCCGCCGGACTTCATCCGTCACCCGTCCCGTATGCTGATGTTGTTACGACTACAACCCACAAAACTCTCCGCGGCCCGCGCGGCGGTATGATTCTCTGCAACGACGAGGAGATAGCAAAGGCCGTAAACAAGGCAATATTCCCCGGTACGCAGGGCGGCCCGCTCATGCACATAATCGCAGGCAAGGCTGTTTGCTTCGGTGAGGCCTTAAAGCCGGAATTCAAGGAGTATCAGCAAAAAGTTCTCGACAACTGCAAGGCTCTCGCAAACGGTTTTACAAAATACGGTGTAGATTTGGTTTCGGGCGGCAGCGACAATCACCTTTTACTTCTTGACCTTCGCTCGCTTCACATAACGGGCAAGGAGCTTGAGCACAGACTTGACGAGGTTTACATCACCGCCAACAAGAATGCCATCCCCAACGACCCCGAAAAGCCGTTTGTAACAAGCGGTATCAGAGTCGGAACTCCTGCAGTCACCACACGCGGTCTTGACGAAGCGGATATGGAAAAAATTGCCGAGTATATATATCTTTGCGCCACCGATTTTGAGGGTAAAGCAGACTACATCAGAGAGGGCGTAAACGATATTTGTGCGCGCCATCCCCTTTACAAATAATTTTTAACTAAACGAAGAACGGGGGAAGGCTTAACGCCGTCTGAGGATGAGAGACGTCATAATCGCAAGCGCAAACCGCAAATCCGCGGAGCATATAAAGAGCATTCTCCAGCGGGATTTGCTCTTTGTTTCGGAAATATATCAGTCCGGCGCGGAGGTGCTCTCTTACGCGAGCATCAGACCGGACGCGGTAGTTGTGTGCGGACGTCTGTCCGACGGCTTACCGGCAGTCTCTCTTGCGGAAACGCTTCCCCCCGGCTTCGACGTTGTACATTTGGTGTCGTCCTCGGACGCATATCAGGGCTTCGTGAGCAATATGGTGGAGCTTACCATGCCGCTTGACAGGGTTGAGTTTGTATCTGTCGTGCGGACGCTTACTCAGCTTTCGAGTGATATTACATCACGCAAAAAAACACGTTCCGTCGAGGAAAACGATCTTTTGACGCTGGCAAAACGACGCCTTTGCGAAAATTACGGTATCTCGGAGCGCGAGGCACACAGGAAAATTCAGAAAATGAGTATGGAGCAGGGCGTCCGCCTTATGGACGTCGCAAGAAAAATTCTCGAAGAAGATTAGTTAGGACGAGGTGGTTTCTTTGAAATTCACAAAGATGCAGGGAGCAGGAAACGATTATATATACGTAAACTGCTTTGAGGAAAAGGTTTCCGACCCCGAGAGCACGGCTGTAAAGGTCAGCGACAGGCATTTCGGAATAGGCTCGGACGGGCTTGTTTTGATAGAGCCGAGCGACAAAGCCGATTTTAAAATGGATATATACAATGCCGACGGTTCAAGGGCGAAAATGTGCGGCAACGCGACAAGATGCGTTGCAAAATACGTGTGTGACCGCGGCCTTACAAATAAGGATGAAATTTCGCTTGAAACGCTCAGCGGAATTAAATATATAAAAGTTTTCAAGGGCGACGACGGCAAGGTGAAAAGTGCCAGAGTCGATATGGGAGCACCCGTTCTTTCCGGAAAAAAAATCCCCACGCTGTTTGACGGCGACAAGGTTGTTGGTGAGACGCTGCACCTCGGCGGCGAATTGGGCGATAAAATCGTTACGTGCGTTTCAATGGGCAATCCGCATTGCATTACCTATGTGGACGACGTAAAAACGCTTGACCTCGCAAAAATAGGTCCTGTTTTTGAAAACAACGAGATGTTCCCCGACAGGGTGAACACCGAATTTATACATATAATAAGCGAAACCGAATTTGATATGCGTGTATGGGAGCGCGGCTCGGGCGAAACACTCGCCTGCGGAACCGGAGCGTGCGCCTCCGCCGTGGCAAGCGTGCTGAACGGCTACTGCCTCAGAAATACCGACATCAAGGTAAATCTCATAGGCGGCACACTCTATATAAATTGGACAAATGACGGCAATGTGCTGATGACCGGCCCGGCTGCCGAAGTCTGCACGGGCGAAATAGACGTGTAATTTAATTTGTTACGGAGGACAAAATGAATATTAACGAAAACTTCCTTAAAATCGAAAGCAGCTATCTTTTTTCAAATATCGCAAAAAAGGTAAAGGCTTACACAAAGGCAAATCCCGATAAAGAGATTATAAGACTCGGCATCGGCGACGTAACAAGACCGCTTGCACCTGCCTGCATCGAGGCTATGCACAAGGCTGTTGACGAAATGGCCGACGAAAAGACGTTCCGCGGCTATCCGCCGGAGTACGGCTATGATTTCCTTTTGAACGCGATAAACGAAAACGACTACCGTTCTCGCGGCATTGAGCTTGACAATTCCGAAATATTCGTGTCGGACGGCGCAAAGAGCGACACGGGCAACATAGGCGACATCTTTTCGCTTGACAACAAGGTTGCGATTTGCGACCCCGTTTACCCCGTATATGTCGATACAAACGTAATGTCGGGCCGTTCGGGCGAAAAGGACGAAAACGGTAAGTGGTCAAACATCTACTATATGCCCTGCACCGCCGAAAACAACTTCCTGCCGCACATTCCGACGCAGCACGTAGATATTATATATCTCTGCTTCCCCAACAATCCCACGGGTATGCCCATTAAAAAGGAAGAGCTTAAAAAGTGGGTTGATTACGCAAACCGCGAGGGTGCGGTTATTCTCTACGACGCGGCATACGAAGCGTTTATAACCGAGGACGATGTTCCCCATTCGATTTATGAAATAGAGGGTGCAAAGACCTGCGCCATTGAATTCAAGAGCTTTTCAAAAACCGCAGGCTTTACGGGCGTGCGCTGCGGCTACACCGTAGTTCCCCATGACCTCAAATTCGGCGGAACAGAGCTCAACGGTATGTGGGCGCGCCGTCAGGCAACAAAGTTCAACGGCGTTTCGTACATCACCCAAAGAGCCGCAGAGGCCGTTTATTCGGACGAGGGCAAAAAGCAGATTAAAGAAATAATCGAATATTACCGTAAAAATGCAAAGATTATATATAACGGACTTAGCGACTGCGGCTTTACCGTTTACGGTGCGGTGGATTCACCGTATGTATGGCTCAAAACTCCCGACAATATGAAGAGCTGGGATTTCTTTGACCTTCTTCTCGAAAAGCTCCAGGTAGTCGGCACTCCCGGCGAGGGCTTCGGTCCCGCAGGCGAGGGTTACTTCCGTCTTACCGCGTTCGGAACAACCGAGAACACCGAAAAGGCGGTTGCCAGAATTAAAAATTATTTTGCGAAGTAATTAACTTCGCTCTGTTCCGTAAAACTCCGAAAGCCATACGCCGTATTATGTCGGCAACAGGGCTTTTCGGGAACCCGTCAAAATATATGCATATCGAAAGGCTATGGGAATAACTATGAAGGATGTTTACGAAAGTCCCCTTAATTCGCGCTATGCGAGCAAAGAGATGAAATACCTTTTCTCTCCTGATTACAAGTTCAAAACGTGGAGGAGGCTCTGGATAGCTCTCGCCGAGAGCGAAAAGGAGCTCGGGCTCAACATTACCGACGAGCAAATCGCAGAGCTTAAGGCACACGCGGACGATATAAATTACGACGTTGCCGAGGCGCGCGAAAAAGAAGTTCGCCACGACGTTATGTCGCACGTTTACGCTTACGGCGTTCAGTGCCCCAAGGCGGCGGGAATAATTCACCTCGGCGCAACCTCCTGCTATGTAGGTGACAATACGGACGTAATAACCATGACCGAGGGCTTAAAGCTGATCAGAAAAAAGCTTGTCAATTTGATAGCAAAGCTTTCGTCCTTTGCCGACGAATACAAGAGTATGCCGTGCCTTGCGTTTACGCATTTCCAGCCGGCACAGCCCACCACGGTGGGTAAACGCGCTACTCTTTGGGCGCAGGACGTTTTAATGGACTTGACGGCACTTGAATTTCAGCTTTCGCAGATGAAGCTTCTCGGCTCAAAGGGTACTACGGGAACTCAGGCAAGCTTTGTTGACCTGTTTGACGGCGACGATGAAAAAATCAAGGCTCTCGACAAAAAGATAGCCGAGAAAATGGGCTTTTCGTCCTGCTTCAGCGTTTCGGGTCAGACCTATTCGAGAAAGCTTGATTCGCAGGTTCTCTTTGTGCTCAGCGGAATAGCTCAGTCCGCGTCTAAATTCTCAAACGATTTGAGACTTTTACAGCATATGAAGGAAATAGAAGAGCCGTTTGAAAAAAAACAGATAGGCTCGTCGGCAATGGCGTATAAGCGCAATCCCATGAGAAGCGAGAGAATCACGTCTCTTTCGCGCTACGTTATGGCAGATGTCATAAACCCGTCGGTTACGGCCGGCACGCAGTGGCTTGAGAGATCTCTTGACGACTCGGCAAACAAGCGAATAAGCATAGCCGAGGGCTTCCTTGCGACAGACGCTATTTTGGAGCTTTACATCAACATTGTCAGCGGACTCGTCGTATATCCCAAGATGATAGAAAAGCATTTAAACGATGAGCTTCCGTTTATGGCTACGGAAAATATCCTTATGGAAGCGGTCAAAAAGGGCGGCAACCGCCAGACTCTCCATGAGGAGATTCGCCGTCACTCAATGGCGGCAGGCGCGGTGGTAAAGGTTGAAGGCAAGCCCAACGACTTGGTTGAAAGAATTGCTGCCGACCCGATGTTCTCGCTCACGCTTGACGAAATCAAGGCACAGTTAAAGCCCGAAAACTTCATCGGCAGAGCACCGCAGCAGGTAACGGAATTTATCGAGGGCGACGTAAAGCCGGTTCTCGAAAAATACAAGGACCTTTTGGGACTTGAGGTTGAAATTAAGGTCTGACATAAGTTGTAAGCGGGAGAAAGTAAAATACTTTCACAAGGGTGATTTTAGATGGATTACAGAGGACAGCATTGTCCCATATGCGGTAAGGAGTTTTGCGACGGCGACGATATAGTCGTCTGTCCGGAGTGCGGAACGCCGTACCACAGAGAATGCTATAAGACCGCAGGGCACTGCGTAAACGAAGAGCGACACGGCGAGAGCTTCGAGTGGAAGCCGGAGACTGCGCCCCATGCGGAAGAGAAGACCCCGAATGCCGGTCAAAATGCAAACGATGACGGTCACAAGGTGGTTTTTTGCCCGGTGTGCGGCAGAGAGAATCCGGCGGAGGAGCCGAACTGCCTTAATTGCGGAGCAAGGCTCTATAACAATCAAAACGGCGGCAAGGCGTTTATTCCGCCCGTTGAGCTTCCGAATATGGATAAACAGCCGTTCGGCAAGGTAGTTAATATTTCGCCCATGGATATGCTCGGCAGAAATACCGTAGGCGACACAGCCGAATTTATAGGTGTGAACGCACAAACCTATATCCCAAAGTTCTATAAAATGCAGCAGGAAAAAAAGAAGCTGTCGTGGAACTGGGCGGCGTTCTTCTTTGCGCCGTATTGGTTTTTCTACCGCAAAATGCAAAATATCGGCTGTATATTTATTGCGGTTTTGCTCGTCATATCGGGTGCGTGCACCACAAAGTCGGTTATGGCGGCAAGCAGCAATGTAATGCAGGTCTATGAAAATTACACAAACGGCAAGGCCTCTGCCGAGGATATGATGAAAGCGTATGAGGAGTACGAAAAGCTCCCCGCAAACATTATTTCGAATGTCCTTGTGCTGCTCGTTCATGCGGCGGCGGGACTTTGCGCCAATTATCTTTACGCCAAAAAGGCAGAAAAAGGCGTCTATGAAATACGAAAGCTCAGTCAAAATCCCGAGCAGTACCGCATTTCACTCTTCCGGAGCGGCGGAGTATCGTTCTTTTGGCTTATGGCGTCCGTGCTTCTTTCTTTTGCCTGTACAAATGCGCTGTCAATAGTTCTTGCACGGTTTTTAATGTAAAAACAATCGCATATCCAATAAAAACAGGAGATGAGATATTATGAAAAAGATAACAAAAGCCGTAATTCCAGCGGCAGGTCTCGGCACAAGGGTTTTGCCGGCGTCAAAGTCGGTACCTAAGGAAATGCTCAACATTGTTGACAAGCCTGCGATACAGTATATCGTTGAAGAGGCAGCTGCGGCAGGAATCACCGATATTCTTATAATTACAAACCGCGGCAAGGGTGCTATCGAGGACCATTTCGACCACTCATTCGAGCTTGAAAAAAACCTTGAGGGCAACGCGGCAAAGCGTGACCTTTACGAGAGCGTGCTTGCGTGCTCGGACATCGCCGATATTTATTTTAAACGTCAGAAGGAGACTAAGGGCCTTGCGGACGCTATATATCGCGCCAAGAGCTTTGTCGGCGACGAGCCGTTTGCGATTCTCTACGGTGATGATGTTATCGACGCAGAGTATCCCGTTACAAAACAGCTTACCGACGTTTACGAAAAGTTCGGTAACGGCGTTGTAGGTGTGCAGGAGGTTCCGCGTGAGGACGTTCCGAAATACTGTACACTCGACGTAACTCCGCTTGAAAAGAACGTCATGCAGGTTCACGATATGCTTGAAAAGCCGTCGCTCTCCGAGATTATGTCCTGCTATTCGATTCTCGGCAGAGTCGTGATGCCGCCCGAAATATTCGGAATAATCGAAAACACGCCGCCCGTAAACGGCGAGGTCGGCTTTACGGCGGCCATGAATACGCTTGCAAAGCAGGGCAGACTCAACGCCGTTGATTTTATCGGCAATCGCTTTGATATGGGCAACAAGCTCGGCATACTCAAGGCGAATTGCGAAATGGGCTTGCGTCACCCCGAGCTCAAGGACGATTTCAAGGCGTATTTAAAGGAACTCGTTTCAAAGCTTTGAGAAATCCCGATAGGCTTTGAAAAGTGCCGATGAAGCATTGAGGAAAAATCGGTGCGAAAGCGAATCGGTATAAAAAAACAGGGCACCTTTTTGGTGTCCTGTTTTTATAATTTCTCTCAATTAAGCTTCCCTATACGATTTCCCTTGAACAAAAAAGCTTTCCGGTTCAAGGGTGATTCCTTACGGCATTTACTATGGGAGAATGTTTAGAAGTCTGTTTTTCGGACAAAATCATTCCGTTACCACACGCACGTATTCAGTGCCGTAATACTTCATAATTTCAACCGTACTCTCATTTATAATCTCGCCGCTTATAACCACGGGGATAGCCGGCGGACAGGCGACGGCAGGCGATGCGGCAACTCTTCCGACGCTGTTTTCGACAGGTATTGATTCGCTGCTGCAAAAAACCGCTTGCCTCACGGAAAGCCTCTTTTCGGGGAGCACAAACACGGGTAAAGCCGTTTTCGGCGCAACCGATTTGTCGTCCGTTTTATCGTGAGAGACAAAGGCTCTTTTGACAGCTTCAAGATCTCCGTCGGAAGTTTCCGGTGTTACCATCATAACGACGAAGTCCCTGTCGCAGAACTCACATTCGGCGTTGTTTTTTCTGAGATTTTCGGCAAGCTCAAATCCGCTTTTTCCAAAATCCGATGTATTGACGGTTATTTTGAGCGGCTCATCTCCGCAAAGACGATAACCGTTTTCCTCCAAGAAATTTTTTACATCGCGCACCTTTTTTACTGTATCAAAGAGCCTTTCGCGGTAACCGTTTTCAAGGTATCGGTTCGCAAGGTCAAGCGACTGCAATATGAGATATGACGGACTTGTTGAGCCGAAAACGGCCATTGCCGTCTTGGCGTCCGACGAAAAATCCTTGATTTCGTTCTTTGAAAAGTGCAGATATCCGCCTCCCGTTAAAACGGGCAGCGTCTTGTGCGCGGAATCACAGCAAATATCCGCTCCGAGCTCCATAGGGTGGCATTTCTCACGTAAAAAGTGAAGATACGCGCCGTGTGCATTGTCGCACAAAAGCGGCACACCGTAGGAATGTGCAATTTGTGAGAGCGCGGCAATATCCGCCGTGTTGCCGAGATAATCGGGACTTGTAATGTATACTGCGGCAGGCTTAACTTTTTGCTTTGACAGCGTTTCTTTCAAATCCTCCGCCGAAATCTTGCAGCTGCAAAGCGATAAATTGTCTTTTGATGTGAGCCAAACAACATCGGCGTCAAGCTCCGCCGATGCATAAACAAACGCTCTGTGAACGTTGCGTGCGGCTACAAAAACCGGTCTTTCGCTTTTATTTTCACGGTTTATCGCGGCGAGATACAGCATAGCCTTAATCGAGAGCGTCGAGCCCTCACACGAATAAACAGTCCTTTTTGTGTCAAACAGATTTGATGCGTTTTTTTCGCTCTCCGCTATGATACCGTCCGCCTCAAAAAGCGAATCTGCACCGCATATTTCCGTTATATCACGCGATTCTGCACCTAAAAATATACGGCCCTTATGCCCCGGCATATGAAGCCGCGCACCGTTTTTTGCAATATAATCCGAAACAAAATCGTAAATCGGCGTTTTCACAGCATCACCTGCTTATTTAAGGTTTTCGGCGTCCTCTGCCACCTTGAGCATGATTGCGCACTCTATTCTTTTGCGGAAGAGGTCACAGCCGTAGTCATATACGCCCTCGATTTTACCCGTGGCATGATATGCGTTTGCCGCACATCCGCCGGAGCACCAGAGCTTAGCCCAGCAATCGGTACACTCTTTTCGCGCATATACATTGCAGCTTCTGAACTCGTCCTGGATTTTTGTGTTGGTAACGCCGTCCCAAATATTACCGAGCAGGAATTTTTCCTCGCCGACAAACTGATGACACGGATATAAGTCGCCCCACGGAGTTACAGCCATATATTCCGTTCCCGAACCGCAACCCGAGATGCGCTTATATATACACGGGCCGCCCGTCAAATCTATCATATAGTGATAAAACGTAAAGGGCTTACCGTTTCTTTTTCTCTCAAGCATTTCCTCGGCGAGAAGCTCGTACTGCTTCATAACAATCGGCTTGTCCTCTTCCGTCAGAGCCGACGGGTCTAAGGGAGCGCAGACGACGGGCTCCATACTGAGCTCCGTGAAGCCGAGCGCGAGCATTGCGTCAATATCCTTCAGGAAATCGGGATTTGAATGTGTAAACGTGCCGCGCATATAGTAATTCTTGTTTCCGCGGCGGCGTACAAGCTCTTGAAATTTCGGCACAACTCTGTCGAAGCTGCCGTTGCCTGCATAGTCAACGCGCCATTTATCGTGAATTTCTTTTCTGCCGTCGAGGCTCAAAACGACGTTATGCATCTCACGGTTTGCAAAATCTATAACGTCGTCGTCTATAAGCATACCGTTTGTCGTAAGAGTAAAGCGGAAATTTTTGCCGTGCTCCTTTTCTATGCTGCGAGCGTATTCAACGAGCTTTTTAACCGTGTCCCAATTCATAAGCGGCTCTCCGCCGAAGAAATCGACCTCAAGATTGCGTCGCGAACCCGAGTTTTCTATAAGGAAGTCGAGTGCGCGCTTACCCGTTTCAAAACTCATTACGGCTCTGTCGCCGTGATATTTACCCTGGCTTGCAAAGCAATATGAGCAGTTGAGGTTGCAGGTGTGAGCAACGTGCAGACACAGCGCCTTAATAACATTACCGGAACGCTCCTTAAAGGTCGTGGCAAGATTTTTAAAGCTGTCCTCTGTGAAGAGCTTGCCGCTTTTTTCAAGAGATTCGACGTCGTCGATACAAAGAAGCACGTCATCTCTTGTGACGTCGGGTCTGTCGCCGTATTTTTTCATCACGGCATCGACAATCTCCTCACGCGACGCGGTTTTATACATTGCGATTATGTCGTAAGCGACATCGTCCACCGAATGCACCGAGCCGGAGCAGGTGTCTAAAACTATGTTATATCCGTTTAATTTATACTGATGTACCATTTTTACCTCCGTTAGGTCAGAACACAAAAAATGCCGCCCGAACACGGACGGCACCCGAAATACCGACAGAATTACTTGTCAGCCTTTTCGCACTGCTGATTTGCAATACCGCAGCTTGTTTTGCATGCAGACTGACAAGAAGTCTGGCATTCGCCGCAGCCGCCGTTCTTAGCACTCTCGCAAAGGTCGCGAGTCTCAAGAGTCTTAATTCTTTCCATAACGACATCTCCAATTCTGAATTATTCTTTTAAGTGCAGGGCACTTCTATACATTAAAAGTATATTACAAATTCCCCGGATTGTCAACCGCACAAACCCGTGTGAGTAAAAACACACGCTGCCTTTTTTGCGTTTTTGCTCTCCGGCTCTTATTTTCCGCTGCCGCGTATCAGTTTTACTGCATACAAAACATCTACGGCAGCCATAGCCACAAGAAACAGCATTGTAATTATGCCGTCCGACGTCGAAAAATCAATCGCCTTTCCGCCGCGTGATTTATAGACAAGCGTGCCTATAACCATCATATTTAAAATCAGCATTAAAACTATGTTTGCCGCTTTGTCTCTCATAAAAACCTCCCGGCGCATAAATTGCAGCTTTCGCCGCATACACACTTAATTCGATATTATATTCTATCACACTTTCGGATTTTTTCAACAGCTTCCCACCGCGCAATAAAATACAGGAGAGAGAAAAACGCCTCCTTACGAACCGGTCAAGCCGAGGAAGCGAACAAGTTGAGGGATTTATATAGGCTCCCTTGTAAAGGGTGATTCCCCACGGTGTGGGGAAATGTCAAAAGGCTCCCTTGTAAAGGGAGCTGGCTGTGAGCAACGCGAACAGACGGAGGGATTAAAAGGTATTGCGCTTTTTATTCAAATTCCATATGCTCCCAAGAAATCCCTCCGGCTTGCCTTGACGGCAACCCACCTCCCTTTACAAGGGAGGCGAATCCCTCCGGTTTGCCTTGCGGCAACCCACCTCCCTTTACAAGGGAGGCAGAATCCCTCCGGCTTGCGGCAAGTCCGCCGCACAACCCCTTCGGAGTGACTGCGCGGAATTTAAATAAAAACGAGTGTGCGTAGCTGTGATAAAGACCGCAGCTGCTTTGAAAGAGGCAAAAAAAATCCCCGATCTGTCGTTAATACAGACCGGGGATTTTTGTGATTTTAACTTTTTATCAGCCTATAACGGTTGAGCCTGCATTGTCGCTTCTGACAAAGCCTATCCAGGATTTACCGGTGTTGAGCTGAAGGTCGCTGCCGTCCTCTGCCTGAAGCTTGAGAGGAGAAGATGCGTCGCCCTTTGTCCATTTTATATTTTCATAGGTTCCGTTGGAAACATAGACGCCGCTGCCGCCCTTGAGATCCCAGTCAACGTGCTTGGACGCGTCAATTGGTCCTGTGACTCCCGTGTAAAGGATAATTACGTTTGTAACGGCCATGGTGTTGCCGTCGGCGTCCTTCATCGGGTCTGAATTCATATTGTTGTAATAGAGACCGTCGTTCGCATTGTACTTAAAGGTGTGCTTGTAGTTGCCGGAGAACACCGCAAGAACAGAGTTGCAGGCGCCGCCCGAGAGCGTTCTCTTTGACGAAGCAAAGGTAAACGGTGAGCCGTAGCCCGATTTAACGTCGGTGCGGAAGCCCTTATCCGCGATTGCCTTTGAAAGATTTTCGCCTGTTGTGTAAGCTGTGTGCTCCCTGGCTACCTTTCTTGCCTTGTCGCGCGCAAAGTAACTGCCGGCTTTCATTCCGTCGATATCATCAACTTTATCTGCGGAGATTTTTTCGTATGCGAGATTGCTGCCGCCGAAATGGACGTAAATGGCGTCAAATCCCTCGGCGAGCTCAACATAGTCGTGACGTGCGCTTCTTGTGGGGCCGATTTTCGGCGCCGAGGAAATATCGGCATACATCCACATCATTCTTGTGATGCCGCCCTCAACCTCGCCCTCGACTACGATGTCGGGAGAGCAAAGGCCCCATTGCGGACGCGCTTCGGGTGAGTTCTCAACCATTACGCAAACGGGACGCTTGCCTATACTGCTTTCGGGGAGACCTGTAAGACCGGTAAGCGGATTTACATCTGTCGCGGCAGGCTCCGATGTGGTGGCCGGAGCTGACGTGTCTGTTTCAAAATCCTTTTGTTTTTTACCGCAGGCAAAAAGCATGCAGGCCGAAAGCAAAACACAAATCGCAGCCGCAGAAAGTTTAAACACGGTTTTTTTGTTCATTTCCAAAACCCCTTGAACTAAAAGTATTTATATTATTCTACCATATTTGACGATTTTTTCAATACCAAACGGCAAAAAGAGGGGAACAATCCTTGCCGCAGCTCGGCAAAAACCGTTCCCCGATTGCTGTTTATTCTTCGTTTTCAGCCGCGCGGTCGGCAATTACCTTGTCGGCAACCGGCTGCGGAGCCTGCTCGTAGCGGGCAAATGAGAGAGTGTAATGTCCCCTGCCTGCCGTAACGGAGCGAAGCACCGTTGTGAAATCGCCCATCTCGGCTATCGGGACTTCGGCGGTAAGCTCCTGCATACCCTTTTCCTCCGAGGCGCCCATACCGAGCACTCTGCCGCGACGCTTTGTAACGTCGCCCATGATGTCACCGAGGTTTTCGTCGGGCATATAGGCTGTGAGAGTGCCTATCGGCTCAAGTATGGCAACGCCTGCCTTCGGCATCGCATTTTTATATGCGAGCGAAGCGGCTGTTTTAAACGCCATTTCCGAGGAATCAACGGGGTGGTAAGAGCCGTCATAGAGCGTGGCTTTAAGCCCTACCATCGGATAGCCTGCCGCGAATCCCTTTGCAACGCAGTCACGAAGTCCCTTTTCGACTGCCGGGAAGTAGTTCTTCGGAACGGCTCCGCCGACTACCGCGGTTTCAAATACGAGATCGTCGCTGTCGCACGGCTCGAATTTTATCCAAACATCGCCGAATTGGCCATGACCGCCGGACTGCTTCTTGTGCTTGCCCTGTGCCTCTACCGGCTTTCTGATAGTCTCGCGGTATGCAACCTTCGGGAGCTCAAGCGTTACGTCTACGCCGAATTTATTTTTAAGCTTTGAAACGATTACGTCAAGATGCTGTTCGCCGAGACCCGAGAGCACCTGCTCCCTTGTCTCCTTGTTAAGCGCAAAGGTGATTGTCGGGTCCTCCTCCATAAGTCTTGTAAGACCTGCGGCAACCTTTTCTTCCTCACCCTTTTTCGACACCTTAACAGCCATCGAAAGGCACGGCTTCGGGAAATCGACTCCGGCGAGCTTGAGTATGTTTTTCGGGTCACAGAGCGTGTCGCCCGTTTTAACGCCTGCCATTTTTGTGACAACGCCTATATCGCCTGCGATGATTGCAGGGGCGTCCTCCTGCTTTGCGCCTTTTACAAATACGATTTTACCCATTTTCTCGATTTCGCCCGTGCGGAAATTATATGCCGCGGTGTCGGGCGCGAGCTTGCCGGAAACAACCTTGAAGAATGACATCTTGCCTACAAACGGGTCTGCTATCGTCTTGAAGCAGACGGCTGCGAGCGGACCGTTTTCGTCGCAGGGTAAAATACCCTCCTCGCCGTTTTCGTAGGTGCATTTTTCGCCTGCATAACCGAATGCACCGGGTGCGGACCACGCAAGGCCGTAAAGGAGCTGATCAACGCCTGCGCAGGTAAGACCGGATACCGCGTATACGGGGTAAATCGAACCGTCGAAAATACCTATGCAAAGACCCTTTAATATTTCCTCCTTGGTGAATTTCTCACCCTCGAAGAATTTTTCCATAAGAGCGTCGTCGGTGGTTGCGACAGCCTCCATAAATGCCGATGTCATCTCTTCAATAACGCTGTCCTCTGGTACGGGAACCTTGGTCGCTTTGCCGTTTTCATCGTATGAAAACGCCATACCCGTCATAAGATTAACATAGCACTTTGTGATGTTGCCCTCCATATACGGGATTATTGTCGGGCAGAGCTTGTTGCCGTAAACCTCTTTTAAGGCGTCAAAGGTCTTGTAAAAGTTTCTGTGGTCGGAATCGGTTTTGGTGACGGCAAAGAATTTCGCCGCACCCTTTTTGTCTGCGGCACGGAATGCTTTTTCCGTACCCACGTCAACGCCTGAGCCTGCCGAAGTGACTATAAGCACCGCCTCGGCGGCTCTGACTGCCTCGGCTGCACCGCCCTCAAAGTCGAAAAGACCGGGAGCATCTATAATATTGAGCTTTGTGTTATCCCATTCAAGTGCCGCCATGGCGGAAGAGACGGACGATTTGCGGCGTTTTTCCTCGGAATCAAAGTCGAGGACGGTGTTACCGTCGGCAACTCTGCCGAGTCTGTCCGAAGCGCCGGCTATGTAAAGCATAGCTTCGCACAGCGTTGTTTTGCCCTTTCCGCCGTGGCCGAGCACGGCAATATTACGTATGTTGTTTGAAGTGTATGCTTTCACAGGAAATTCCTCCTAAAATAGATGTTACTGTCCTTTTATGTATTGTTCATAATAGTTAGAGCCAGTATGGTGAAATTATAGCATAATTGCCCAATAATAGCAATTACTATTTTATAAAATTATAAGAAATGTTAATTTCCTCGTTTTCTTGCTTTTTTTGTATTAAATAAGTATAATAATATGAATGAAATTTTGGAGGTAAAAAATGTCTGACGATAAGTTTTCGCGCTTTAGAGAGCAATATAAGACCTTTACCTATGAGGATTATCACATTACAAAAGATGATAAATATATAACCGTTTCGTTTGATTTCAAAATAGACGGGCTTTGCGAATTTCACCCAAAAACCGAAATTGAGCTGACAGGGCTTGATATTTTGAACGATTTTTCGTCTCCCACGGCTCGAAACATCGTGTTTTCACTCGGCATGGTGGAGCTTGTCAGCTATTGGAAAATCGCTTGTCCCGAAAGAGTGGAAATTAAGTGCGGTTTTTTGAACGACAGGCAAAAGGAGTTTTGGAAGCAGCTCTATTTCGGCGGTTTATCCGAATTTTTCTATATAAACGGCATAGAGACTGATAAGGACTCGTTTATGACAATAGAATGTGATGAAGCGGAGGATAATATTGCTCCGATTTGCTATAAAACCGCCGGTATCAACCTTATTCCCGTCGGCGGCGGAAAGGACAGCGCCGTTACGGCAGAGCTTTTAAAGCCGTTCGGTAAAAGAAATAAGTTTTTCACGGTCAACGACCAGGCGGCGCGCACCGAAACCGTCATTGCCGCAGGCTACGGCGAGGACGATATTATAAAGACATATCGCGCGATAGATAAAAACTTACTGGAGCTTAACAAAAAAGGATTTTTGAACGGTCACACGCCGTTTTCGGCAATCGTTGCTTTCCTCTCGCTGTATTGCGCCTATCTCATAGGCGGCGAATATATTGTTCTCTCGAATGAATCAAGCGCAAATTCCGGAAACATCGAGGGCAGAGAGGTCAATCACCAGTATTCAAAGTCATATAGATTTGAAAACGATTTCACCGAGTATGTCGGCGAAAATCTGCTTTCGGGCATACGCTATTTCAGCCTTTTACGGCCGTTTTCGGAATTGCAGATTGCAAAACAGTTTGCACTTTTGCCGCAGTATCACAAGGTTTTCCGCAGCTGCAACCGCGGCAGTAAGAAAAATATATGGTGCTGTAAGTGTGCCAAGTGCCTTTTTGTTTATTCGATATTATCGCCGTTTTTACATCTTTCGACTCTCTCTGATGTTTTCGGCAGCGAGATGCTGTCCGACGAGAGCTTAAAGTATATTTTCGACGGACTTGTGGGCTTCACTCCGGTAAAGCCGTTTGAGTGCGTCGGAACGGTAAGCGAGATAAATTATGCCCTTATGCTCACGGCTCAGCGGTTCATAAAGGAAAATAAAAAGATGCCTTATTTACTCGATTATTTTTACAAAAGAGCGGACAAGAGTATCTTAGACAAAAATTTACTAAATGAATATAACCCCGTAAACAATGTTCCCGACGACTTTTTGTTTGCTGTTAAGGAGATGTATGAAAATGTATCAGAGTGCGGCTTCGATGTTCAAAAATAAAAAGGTGCTTATTCTCGGCTTCGGCAGAGAGGGTATGTCAACATATCGGTTTTTAAGGAATATGTACCCGGATATGCACCTGACAATTGCCGATAAAAACGAGATAAAGCTCGACGACAAAAACGTCACGCTCATTTGCGGCGACAGCTATATGGACAGCTTAAACGACTTCGACATAGTTATGAAATCCCCCGGCATAGCCTTTTTGGATGTTGATATAAAAGACGGCACTCTTGTTACCTGTCAAACCGATTTGTTCTTAAAATTTGCGCCGTGCCGCAAGGTAGGCATAACAGGCTCCAAGGGAAAAACCACAACCTCCACGCTGATTTACGATATGCTTAAGGAGGGCGGATTTGACGCACGCCTCATAGGAAATATCGGCGTTCCCGTGCTTGAGGATATTAACACGGTCACGCCCGAGACGATAGCGGTTATCGAGATGTCGTCGCATCAGCTCGAATTTACCACGTCCTCGCCCGAGGTTGCGGTTCTCACCAATATTTATGAGGAGCATCTTGACCATTACCGCGACGGGTTCCGCGGCTATGTCAACGCGAAGCTCAACATTGTCCGCCGGCAAAAAGAGAGCGACACCTTCATTTATAATGCAACACAGGGGCTTGACGGCCTTTGTGACCTCGGCAAAATCAAATCACACAAGGTCGGCGTAAAAAAGGACGCGCCGTTGCCGTTTGCGGTGAATAACGAGCATCTTCTCGGCGAACACAACAGGCAGGATATTCTCTTTGCCTTTGAGGCGGCAAAGCATTTCGGTGTGGATACGGCGGCTGCCGAAAGAGCGGTAGAAAAATTCAGCGGCATAGAGCACCGTATGGAAAAGGTCGGCACGTTCCGCGGAATAACCTTTTACAACGATTGCATTGCGACTATACCGCACGCCGTAGAGTGTGCCGTTGAGGCACTTAAAAATGTTGATACGCTGATTTTCGGCGGTATGGACAGAGGTCTTGATTACAGCGAATTTGAAAATTATTTAAAGAAAAGCAATATCAAAAATCTGATAGGCACACCAGAGACGGGTCATAAGATCTGCGATAAAATCGAGGGTGCGCCCTCAAAAAACGTATATAAAGCGGCAAATCTCGACGAGGCGGTAAAAAAAGCGTATGAAGTGACCGCAAAGGGCAAAATATGCCTGCTCTCGCCTGCCGCTTCAAGCTATAACTGCTACAAAAACTTTGAGGAAAAAGGCAAGCATTACAAAAAGCTTGTCCGCGAATACGGAAAAGAAGATTAAGTACCGTAAACTTGAAAGGCTTCGGCGAAGTCGGCTGTTGACTCTGCAAGGCTTAAAAAGCCGAAAAATGATGTGTCAATTTGTGTTCACCGGCTCCTTGCGGTGTGCAGTATAAGACTAAAAAAGGCAGTTAGTTAAAAACTAACTACATTATCGCGCCAAGCGTCAGCATTTCTTCAAATCTGTTGTAGAGAAAGTTGAAATCCTCCAATGGGGCAGACTCTTGGCCTCTGAGAGAGACTTCAAATGCAGGTCTGCGATGCTGTGCGCCGAACCATTCGCAAAAGCTTCCGAGCCTCTCTTTTTCCTCCTTGCGGCAAAGCGGATATCCGCTGACCGACGAGAGCACCTTTGCCATCATGGCTGTCTCCGATAGATTGCCCTTCTGTTCGCTCCAATATATTTTTTCTCCGCCTACGGTGAGGCAAAACGCATATCTGAAAAGCTCGGCTTCGCAGAGATTAGCTACCGCCTTTGTCTCGGGTTCGCTCTCGGGCGCGGGTCCTGCGTAAAGCTGCGGTGCCGGACCGGAAAAAGACAGGTCGTCATACACGATTTCGTCGTGGCGAAAGTTGAAATTGCGCGAAATATCAACGCCGCGTGCGTTGGCATTCCACTTTGAGTAATCACCCTTTGCCGCACGGGCAACAAGTCCGGCGTAAACTCCCGCTCCGTCGGCTCTTTTTGCCGCTATATCCAAGGCGTCGGGCGAAACAAGTGGAACTATCGTTATTTTGCGGTTTTGGAGTGACTTGCGTATTTTTACGGCACTTATTTTTTTATCGTTCTTTACGGCGTCACACATTCTTTCAAAAAATCGTAGCAGCAGTAATGTTGTGATTTGCTCTTTTCCGCGCATACCGCCGAGAAAAAGCACTTTTTCGTTTCCGTCACCTATGCTGAGCGAAAACACGGCTTTTCCCGTCCAGCTGCGTCCTATAACCTCGTATCCGGCGAAATCATATTCTTTTCTAAGCAGGGACAGTATATTTTTTACGGAGTTGTATGTAAGCGGTTCGGGGTTAACAATCATTTTTATCAACTGCTTTCTTTTTATTCTCGGCGCTCTGCCCGAAATCATATCGGGTATAACACTATCAATATATATTCCGAACGGAGTGGAAATATTATGGATATGACAGAAAAAACCTTAAAACAGGATTACAAATTTCGCGGACGCATTGTAAATATGCGTGTTGACGAGGCGTTGATGCCCGACGGAACAACGGCTTCACGCGAGGTTGTGGAGCACAACGGCGGAGTTTGCGTTGCGCCGCTTACAGATGACGGGGAGCTGATCTTCGTAAGACAGTTTCGCTACCCATATTCCGAGGTGCTTTTGGAGCTGCCGGCAGGTAAGCTTGAAAAAGGTGAGGACCCGTTCCTCGCAGGCAAGCGCGAATTAAAAGAAGAGACCGGCGCTACCGCACGCAGCTATATTTCGCTCGGGAATTTGTATCCGTCACCCGGCTATTGCGGAGAAATAATACATATGTACCTTGCAAAAGGACTCACCTTCGGCGAACAGCATCTTGATAAGGATGAGTTCCTTGAGGTTGTGAAAATCCCTCTGCAAAAGGCGTTTGAAATGGTTATGAATAACCAAATAACCGACAGTAAGACGCAGGTCGGAATAGTAAAAGCCTATTATCTCGAAAACGGAAAGTATTGACGAAGAAACGGGCAATCAAATATAAAATGCTTGAAAAGCGCGGTAGTTATTTTTTAACTAAGGCACATTAAACAGGCTCCCTTGTAGGCTCACTCAAATAGGGTGATTCCCCACAGTGTGGGAAAATGTCGCGGAGCGACAAAGGGGACTCTCTCCCGTCAGGAGCTGGACGCGAGTTCGCGAGCGGACTGAGGGATTTATATAGGCTCCCTTGAAAAGGGAGCTGGCTGTGAGCAACGCGAACAGACTGAGGGATTAAAAAGCGAAGCACTTTCTTTTTGAAATCTATTTTTTTTAAGAAAATCCCTCCGGCTTGCCTTACGGCAACCCACCTCCCTTTACAAGGGAGGCATAATCCCTCCGGCTTGCCTTAATAGGGTGTCGCTCTTTTTGTGAGGCGGCTGAGACACGGTAATTGGAAATTACATCATATTCCACCTACAAAGAGCGACGATTATAATTCAAAATTTCGATAAGATTACAGCATTTGCATTCAGCGTTTTACACGTTGACAAATTGTCCGAAAGGCAGAGAAAAATGGATATAAAAAACATATTAAAAGAGCTGACTTCGGCTGTCGGTGTATCCGGAAAGGAAACCGACGCGGTTTTAACGGCGCAAAGGCTTTTGTCCGAATTCGGCAAAACGCGCGAGGACGTTCTTCATTCCGCAATATGCGAAATTGAGGGAGACAGGGCGGGGCATATCCTGCTTGACGCTCATATAGACCGTATAGGTCTTATCGTAACCTCCGTCACCGACGAGGGGTTTTTGCACGTTGCCGCCTGCGGCGGCGTTGACCGTCGCACATTGAACGGTCAAGAGGTGACCGTTTACGGCAGAGAGCCGGTATTCGGAGTTATAGCAAGCACTCCGCCGCACCTTGCAAGCGGTGACAACGAGCGGAAGGCGACGGAAATCGATGATATCCTTATTGATATAGGCGCAAAAAATAAGCAGTCGGCGGAAAAGCTCGTTTCCCCGGGAGACAGAGCGGTTGTCAATTCCTCTTTCCTATCGCTCTGCGGCGACAGCGTGTCCTGTGGGGCACTTGACGACCGTTCGGGAATTGCCGTGCTTCTTCGCGCGCTTGAGCTTATTAAGGGTAAGCCGCACAAAAAAGTTACCGTTGTGTGTTCCTCTCGCGAGGAGACGAGCGGCGGCGGAGCAAAAGCCGCGGCATTTAATTCGGATGCCGACGAGATAATTGCGGTTGACGTCAGCTTTGCAAAGACTCCGGACAGCAAGGCGGAGGAATGCGGAATACTCGGCAAGGGACCCATGATAGGTATTTCACCGTCGCTTTCATACGAATTCGGCGAGGAGCTTGTGCGCGTTGCCGAGAAAAACGACATTCCGTATCAGCTTGAGGTTATGGGCGGCAGAACCGGCACTAATTTGGACGGTATGACCACGGAGCGCGGCGGAATTAAGAGCGCGCTTATATCAATACCCCAAAAATATATGCACACCGGAATAGAGGTTGTGTCCGTTACGGATATTGAGCTTTGCGCAAGGCTCATTGCCGCATACATTCTCGGAGGTGATTTAAATGCTTAACGAGCTTTGTAATTTAAACGGCATTTCCGGCAGGGAGCACGCCGTAAGAGATTATATAATTTCGCATTTGCCGTCGGACGCGGAATATCGCATAGATCCGCTCGGCAGTCTCATAGTTTATAAAAAGGGCAAAGCCGAGCCGAAAAATAAAGTTATGCTCGACGCGCATATGGACGAGGTCGGCTTCATAATAACTTATATAACGGATGACGGGTACCTGAAGTTCACCACGGTCGGCGGAATTGACGAGCGCGTTATTTTCGGCAGAGCGGTAAAGGTGGGCAAGGAGCTTATCCCCGGCGTTATAGGCGGCAAGGCTATACATCAGACGACCTCCGAGGAGAGAGGTAAATTGCCGTCAGTTGAGGATATGTATATCGATATCGGCGCGAGTTCAAAAAAAGAGGCCTTGTCTCGCGTTTCACTCGGCGACGCAGTGTATTTTGACTCGTGCTACCGCGAATTCGGCGACGGCTTTATCAAGGCGAAGGCCATTGACGACCGCGTCGGCTGTGAAATTTTATTAAGACTTATAAATTCCGATTTGCCGTATTCGGCGACCTTCTGTTTCTCGGTTCAAGAGGAAATAGGCACTCGCGGAGCGGCTGCTGCGGCTTATTCGGTTGCTCCCGATTTCGCAATAGTCGTTGAGGGCACTACGGCGGCGGACATTTCGGGCGTTCCCGACGAAAAAAAAGTCTGCCGTTTGGGCGGCGGTGCCGTTGTCAGCTTTATGGACAGGGGAACCGTCTATGACAGCGAGCTCTATAAAAAGGCGTTTGAAATCGCCGAAAAGAACGGCATAGGGTGTCAGACCAAAACCGTTGTGGCAGGCGGCAACAACGCTTCCGCAATACACAAGGCGGCAGGCGGCATAAAAACTCTTGCCGTATCTGTTCCGTGCAGATACATTCACTCGGGCAGCTCGGTTGCGAAAAAAGAGGATATAGAGAGCACATTTGAGCTTGTAAAAGCACTTTTTGCGGAGCTGTCACAGTGCTGAAATCGATTGACGGACCGACAGAGGCAGCAGGTGCCTCGGACGGTGAATTTAAAAACTGTCTTGCGGTAAAGTATATTTTATTTGCCGCTTTTCGGCTGTCACTCGGAGAGGCGTGGCTTCAAACAGACTGCGGCGGCAGAGTGACGGCTGTGCTTTTAAATAAAAACGACGGAACGATAATTTGCCCGTCAAGCTCCGCCGATTTACGGGAGCTTTCGGAGTTTGCCTCTTTTTTCGGTGAAAATATATATTTTTGCTCCGGGAACGATTGCGCGGACGCAAAAGCCGTTCTTATGGAGCTCTCCGAATTACCGCAAAAAGAAACTTGTGCACAGCCGCTTTGCGACATAACCGCGGACGAATACAAGGTGCTGACAGGTAAAACGCCCGATTTTGACGACAGGGCGTATCTCGAATGGCTTTCGAGGACGGGCAGAGGTGTGTTCGGCGGAAGCACAAGGGTTATGTGCATAAGGCAAAACGGCAAAACGGCTTCACTTGCCGTAGGCGATATAATCGGGAAAGACGCGTATATACGCGACGTTGCGACAAGCGAAAAATATCGAGGCAGAGGCTTTGCCTCGGACTGTGTTATTTCTCTTTCGAGAGAGCTTAAAAAGAGTGCCGATTGCATATTTTTAATGTGTAAGCCGGACAATGCAAAGCTGTATGAAAAATGCGGCTTCATAAAAAAAGAATACATAATAAGAAAGACTTGAAATGAAAGATTTTTTTGAATTTACAAAAAGAACCGAGGAGGCGTCAAAAAAGGCGCTGACTCTCGCCGAAAAGAAGTTTTCGGAAATAGACGAAATAACCGAATACAATCAGCGCAAGGTGCTCGCGGCGTTTATAAATAATCGTGTTGACGAGACGGATTTCAACTCCACTACCGGCTACGGCTACAACGATAAGGGCAGAGAAAAGCTCGACAGGCTCACCGCCGAGATTTTCGGCGCGGAGGACGGCTTAATAAGAGCCACCACCTTAACCTGCGGAACCCACACAATAGCGACCGCGCTTTACGGCGTACTGAGGCCCGGCGATATAATGCTCAGCGTAACGGGAGTCCCCTACGACACCATACATTCCGTTATCGGTATTGACAAAAGCAGTAAGGGTCACGGCTCACTCGCCGACTTCGGCGTGAAATTCGAATATATCGAGCTTACCGAAAATGACGAGATAGATTATGACGCAATAGAAAAAAGAGTCGGCCGCGGAGACATTAAGATGGTTTATATCCAGCGCTCGCGCGGGTATTCGCTCCGCCATTCGATTTCGATTGACGAAATAGAGAAAATCGCGACTCTTACACACCGTGTAAGCCCCGATACGGTTGTTATGACAGACAACTGCTACGGCGAATTTACGGAGAAAAAAGAGCCGTGCGACGTCGGAGTGGATTTGGCGGCAGGCTCGCTTATCAAAAATCCGGGCGGCGCAATAGCTCCCTGCGGCGGCTATATAGTAGGCAGGCATGACCTTGTTGAGGATTGCGCATACAGAATGACAACTCCCGGACTCGGCAGAGAGGTCGGCGCAACGCTCGGAACAACGCGCAGTCTTTATATGGGGCTTTTTTCTTCGCCGCACGTAACCGGCGAGGCACTCAAGACCGCGGTATTTGCGGCGGCGCTTTTCGATTTGCTCGGCTTTAAGGTGACTCCGCGTCCCGATGAGACGAGACACGATATTATAGAGGCGATTTGCCTTGAGAATGCCGACAGACTGATAGCCTTTTGTCAGGGAATGCAGAAGGGCGCGCCGGTGGATTCATACGTTTCACCCGTACCGTGGGATATGCCGGGCTACGACAGCCAGGTTATAATGTCCGCAGGGGCGTTCACGTCCGGCTCGTCCATAGAGCTGTCGTCGGACGCACCGCTTCGAGAGCCGTATGCGGTTTGGATGCAGGGCGGAATCAATTTTCACAGCGGAAAGCTCGGCGTTATGCTGGCGGCAGATGAGATAATTAAAAGAGGTCTTTTGGAATAATTTACGGAATAACTTACGGAAAGGTTGATTTTATGGAACTCAGACATCTTAAAAGCGGAACCGACGTCAGAGGCACGGCGGTAAATCCCGACGATCCGAAAAAAATCGATTTGACCGATGAGGCGGTAAAGAGAATTTCCGCAGCGTTTGTCGTATTTCTCGCCGAAAAGCTCGGTAAGAAAGAGGAAGAGCTCGTGATTTCGGTCGGGCATGATTCGAGAATTTCGGCGGAGCGGATAAAATCCGACGTAATCGATGCGCTGTCTTTCTTCGGCCTTGAAATCAAGGACTGTGCGCTCGCATCAACCCCGGCTATGTTTATGACAACTAAAATGCTCGGATGCGACGGAGCTGTTCAGATAACCGCGAGTCACCATCCGTGGGACAGAAACGGGCTCAAATTCTTTACTCCCGACGGAGGACTTTCCGGTGATGAAATAAAGAGTATACTCGAATATGCCGAGGATCACGAAAGCGGCAGCTGCCCCGAAAGGCTAAATTTGCAGGAGGTCGATTTTATGTCGGTTTACTGCGAGCACCTTTGCAATATGATAAGAAAGGGTGTTAAGTCAGACGATTACGAAAGACCGTTAAATGGACTGAAAATCGTTGTTGACGCAGGTAACGGAGTAGGCGGATTTTACGCCGAAAAGGTACTCTCCCCCCTCGGAGCGGACACAACCGGCAGCCGCTATTTGGAGCCGGACGGTATGTTCCCGAATCATATCCCGAATCCCGAAAACGAGACGGCGATGAACTCCGTGCGAGAGGCAACTCTCGGCGCGAAAGCCGACCTCGGCGTAATATTTGACACAGACGTTGACCGCGGCGGCTGCGTAAGCTCCGACGGCAGAGAGATAAACAGAAACGCTCTTGTCGCCCTGGCGGCGGTCATTGCGCTCGAAAATAATCCTGGCGGCACCGTTGTCACCGATTCCGTAACGTCTGCGGGGCTTACCGAGTTTATAGAAAAAACGCTGGGCGGACATCATCTGCGCTTTAAGCGCGGCTATAAGAACGTCATTGACGAGGCGATAAGACTTGAGGAAAACGGTATAAACGCTCCGCTTGCCATAGAGACTTCGGGTCACGCGGCGTTCAGGGAGAATTATTATCTTGACGACGGCGCATATCTCATAACGAAAATAATTATAAAGGCCGCCGATATGAAAAAGCAGGGTAAAAAGCTTTACGACCTCATATCAGAGCTTAAATATCCGGCGGAGGAAAAGGAAATCCGCCTTAAAATAAGCGAGGAGGACTTCAGAGCCGTCGGCGACAGGCTTTTAGAGGAGCTCGCAGATTTTGCCGCAAAGCGCGAGGACTGGCAAATTGCACCCGACAGCCACGAGGGAATCAAAATAATTTTCCCCAAAACCGAGAGCTTCTTTATTTTAAGGCAGAGCGTCCACGACCCGGTAATACCGATAAATTTCGAGAGTGCCCAAAACGGCGGAGTGAAAAAAGCCGCAAGTTCGCTCTATGAATTTATAAAAGATTTCGACGGAGTGGACATTTCTCCGCTCAAACAGATTTTATAACCGCGTCAAATATGTACGGAGGTGCTTGTTTACGGTATACGATACTATATGTGAAATTTTGAGCGAGCAGCTTGAAATACCGCTCGACGAAATAACCGCCGAGTCAAAGCTGCGCGATGATTTATCGGCAGACAGCCTTGACCTTATCGACCTCGCTATGACTTTGGAGGACGAATTCAGAAAAGAGGTGCCGGACGAGGCGCTTGAAAAGATGAAAACGGTGGGAGACGTAGTAGCATTCATAGAGGAAAAGTAAGCGGTATATTTTCGGGGGATAGGAAAAAAGCTCGGAGCAAAGAGTAAGCTCTGCCAAATAAAAACTACTGTTTATACAAAGATTTGTCTTTTGTTTTTTTGCGTTCCGGACATTTTTAACATCCCCTAGTTGACATTCCGAGGCAAAGAATTTATAATCTGTTTATGTATAAAACGGAGGATTTCAAATGGATAAAAAAATAATCGCAGTTATCTGTGCTTCCTTAATCGTAATATCGGTAGCTTTTGCCTCATGCGGAAAAAAGAAGCCGACTATAAACGCCAAAGACGCCACATACGAGGTTGTTACCGACGAAGAGGGCAACACTGTTCTCAATGAGAACGGCGAGATTGAAATATATGTCACCGACGAGGACGGCAAAAAGGTCACGGACGAAAACGGCGAAATTAAAACGGGTGCCGTTCCGTTCCCCGATCAGATAACCGACGGCGTATTTCACGAGACAAAGTATTTTAAAATGGTTTATCCCAACGGCTGGACCGTGGGCAATTCAGGTATAGCCACCTCAAAGAAATACAAGGGGCTCGACGCGCAGGTTATGTATTCCGGCGCGGCGACTGATGACAGCGCAGCGGAAAATGAGGCAAATAACACCGTTTCGCAGTGGAATCAGATTTTGTCGCAGGCAGGCGACGCGGTAACGGGCGTAACCGTTGAGCAGCGTACCGTAACGCTCGAAAAATGCGGAGCCACCGCATACGTAGTCGAGGTCAAAAAGGCGGACGACAAAAACCCGAAAACATATTCCGCATATCAGCTCACCATGGATTTTGTCTGCAACGGCGGGCTTTACCACGTGCAGTGTTTTACCGAGGACGGCAACACCTTTGACGGCAGCCTTGATTTGGCGGCAATGTACGGCGCAAATCTCACAATTAAATAAGATTCAAATGATAACATCATAGTTTGAAGCAAAAATTTGCAGCGGTTCAACGGCGAATGTCGGTTGAGCCGCTTTTTGCCTCCCTTTACAAGGGAGGTGGGTTGCCGCAAGGCAAGCCGGAGGGATTTTCTCAAAAAATAGATTTTAAAAAGAAAGTGCTTCGCTGTTTAATCCCTCAGTCACCTGCGGTGACAGCTCCCTTTACAAGGGAGCCTATATAAATCCCTCAGTCTACTCACTTCGTTCGCAGACAGTTCCCTTTTCAAGGGAGCCTATATAAATCCCTCAGTCTACTCACTTTGTTCGCAGACAGCTCCTGACGGGAGAGAGTCCCCTTTGTCGCTCCGCGACATTTCCCCACACTGTGGGGAATTACCCTATTCAAGGGAGCCTGAATAAATCCCTCAGTCTACTCACTTCGTTCGCAGACAGCTCCCTTTTCAAGGGAGCCTATTTAAGCCCTCTGTTTTTACCCGAAAATCACCGTAAAAATGTTCAAAACCGTGTTCAATACTTGTCAAAAAGTTCAAAACTCGAAAACGTTAACAATTTGTTCATAATTTTACAACAACATTGCCAATTTTGTTTGCCACTTTTGCCCAAAAATAACAATTCTATTTGTTCAATACAGAAAATCAACAAATTTGTGTGAACAATTTATTGACTTTTTTCGTTTAAAATTCTATACTTTAACTAACCATAGGAATGGTGTAATAGGGCGAAGTGCCCCCTTTTTTGAGGGAGCGCTGCCGCACGGCTGATTTACCGTGCAGTTTCCATCCCGTTTTGATACACATCCTACGGTAATATGCTCGGGTGTGTATCATCAGTTTTCCACCGATTCATTTTTACGGAAGTGGAAACGGTGGAAACCGACCGAGTTAACGTGCCGAAATCGGTTTGCTTTCTTGTAAATCAAAGAGCGGTCAGAAGTACAGCGGATTTTGTGCGAGGAATTGTTGCGGGGAGTGCCGCCCGCAGAAAAAATCGGGTACGCATACATGGTTTTAATGTAAATCTTTTTAGGAGGAAAAAACACGTATGAAAAAATCTACCAAATTGTTAAGTGTCATCTTGGCAGTTGTCATGATTTTCTCAACTATGTCCGTAATGGCGTTTGCCGCAAAGACGGAGTATCAGACCTCTGATAACCTTACCGCTCTTGACGCATACAGCCCGGACGGCGCGGTAACAAGACTCTCTACCGAAGAGAGAATGTCAGTCGTATTTGACTTCCTCGATGTTACCCTTGCCGCCGCGAACATAAACATGGGCGATGTTATTAACAAAGCAGGTTTGCATCTTGTTATCGACCTTCGCTCGGTTAATGCTCTTTGCGGAACCATCGACAGCGCTCAGGCTCTTCTTAACAACGGACTTGTTAAGCTTGTCAAAGGCTTGCTCGGCATAGTTAAAGACGCTAACCTTAAAAACTGGCCGTCGGGCATGACAAGAGAAAAGAACGCTCAGCTTGACATAGTCAACGGCATTGCAACTCTTCTTAACGACAACGCAGGTCTCGTTAAAAAGGTTATCAACGACGGCAAACTCGACGTCGGCATTATCGGCAACTTTGTTGATATCTCCGGCGTTAATAAGTACCTCTCGGATCTTCCGGGTATGTTAAAAGGCCTCGTTTATCCGATGTTCGCAAGAGTTGACGATGACATGGAGCTCATCAACACTTATTCAACAACAACCGAAAATCCCGACACTCTTATCAAGAATGTCCTCATCAACGCTATGTCTAAGCCGCAGAGCTATACTTCTTATAAAGAAGACGCTTCCGGCAACTGCATAAGCAATCACATTGCTCTTCCGAAAAGCGCTGAAGCAGGCCTTCGTGATTATTATGTTAAGGGCTCAGACTCTAAGGGTGCTTACATCGAGGTATTTGAATATGATACCGCCAAGAAGACATATGTTTCTCAGGATGAGAAATATTACAAGACCGAAGAAACCGATATGGAAGGCAACGGCACAGGCGTTTATGTTTACACCAACGCTTCGGGCGAAAACGTAAAATATTACGTTAAAGACAGCTACTTCCTTCCCTCACTTGCCACAAGCGATAAGGTTTCGGAAATCTTCAATCTTGACAGCAATACTCTTGTTTCGGCTCTCTATCAGATAGCTCCCTATGTATTTAAGGATCTTGCTCCCGTTGTTCTCAACGGTTCCGTTAAGATGCTTCTTGCACAGTGGTTCGGCGCTGAAAAGACCGAGCTCTTCGGCGGCAAGGCTTCAGAGGCCACCGCTGTTCTCGCTAAGCTTCCGCCAGATGTAAAGGCATTCTATTCTAAGGCTGCCGGCGCATATAACTGGGAGTGGTCGGACTTCACAATAGGCTCCGACGACAACGGCTATTATCGCCTTGTCAGCAAAGACGGTCTCACCGAGACCTGGCTCAAGTTTGATATGTCCACCGCTAATTCGTTCGCTAAGCTCATTAACTGGAACTACACCATCTCCGGTGATTTCGTTAACGAGTTTATGCCCACAGCTGCAAACGACGGCTCCGTTACTGCTTCGGCAGCGGGTTATACCACCGTTCTTGCATCGCTCAACGATTTTGTCGGCAAGGCAATCGACACAATGCTTTCGGATACTGCAAAGGCTGCAATCAATTGGACAAAGGGCGATAATACAAAGCTCATTCCCAATCTTCGCAAGGCTCTTCAGTATGTAGCAGCTTATAACCCCGAGTATCTCTTCGGTACCGGCTATGAGACTGTTTATGCAGGCTACTATGACACAGTTGTAGATAAGACCGCTTCCAATCAGGATGTTGTTACCGCTCTCGGCGCAATCGGCGTTAAGGCTCTTATGCCTCAGATAATTCTCCCGTCGGCTGCCGAGCTCAAGGGACAGAACGTAACCGCTCTTCTCGCTTGCGTAATTCGTGAGCTTGCAACTCAGTTCGTTCCGACTTACAACTATGACGCACTTATTTATGCCGATTACAACTCGAAGACCCTCGTAAAGGGTAAGGACAGCGGCTATTGGCTCGATGTTATCTTTACCATGGGCACCGACATCGGTATGAAGTATCTCTCCAAGCTTGCCGACCTCGGCTCCGATAAGGCTGACGGCTACAGCGTTGCAGCCTCCAAGACTTATAAGCTTGCAGACTTCGAAAAGAACACACGCGCTTGGGAAGACACCATTGACTGGATAATCGACTGGGCTCTCACCTCTGACAACGAGTGGTGCTGGAAGGTACAGAAGCTCATCAACACCGATGGCCTTGACCTCAACCTTGCTACCGCACAGGATCCGTGGGTTAAGCTCGACAAGATTATCCGCGACGTTCTTCCTGTTGAGAAGATAGTCAACGAAACCGCTACTGACGGTAAGACCTTCCTTGAGACTGTTCTCAGAGAAGACATTATCGACAGACTTCTCAACCTTGACGTAAGCAAGCTCCTCGGTACAAACAGCGTTACGGGCATATTCAATATTCCTGCTAACAGCACTCTCAGAACCGAGGCTCTGTATCCCGCAGTATTCAGAATCGTAAGAGAACTCCTTAACAAGGTTCTCGGCAAGGTATGCGGCAACACCGCTCTTATCGCCGATTCTTACAATTCACTTGACGCTATTCTTCAGAAGGGCGCTATTGCAGACCTCGCAGAGAAATTGATTGTAGGTATTGCCTATGCCGTTAAAACAGGCGGTCTTCTTGACGTAGCTCTTCCGATCGTAAACTTCTTCCTCGGCTGGACTACTAACGCTCAGTCCTATGCTGAGCCTAAGCTTACAGTAGATAAGGGTACACTTAACTATGTACAGCTTACAAACGGCCAGATGAATACTACTCTTAAGGTAACAAACGCATCTGCAGGTATGATCTTAAAGCACGGCGATACATATGATCATCCTTATATGCTCACTCTTAAGTCTGTTACCGTTAACGACACCGAAATGCTCACAAGCGGCGAAAAGACTCTTTCACCGTATGAGAGCACCGATGTTACTCTTAACGCGGCAGTTCCCACAGACAGCCTTGTAAAGGTAACCGCTGTTTATAGCTTCACCTTCAAGGACGGTACTGCTTACAACGGCGACATTACTTCCACTACCTTTGAGTATGCAACCAACGATACAGCCGATACCGTCGGCACCCCTTGGTCTAAGGAAGATAAGAAGACAAACTTATATGAGGTAGTTAAGATGAAGGGTGAAACCACCACAGATTACCTTGTAACAAGTGCATCGGCTCTTGCTTCTGCTATTTCAAACATTGCCGTAACCTGGACTAACCAGAGAGATTCTGATTGTAAGTTCGACGCAAGCTCTGTTTCCGCTTATAATTCAACCTACTTTGAGTCCTCGGGTCAGGCAGAGGCTCTCGTCGGTCAGAAATTCTTGACAGGCGATCCCAACGGTATTGTTACCGTTAACCCGCTCAGACTTAAATCCGATGTTGACGCAGCGACGGTTCCCTCGGGTGCCACATATGCTCTCGGTAACAGCTCGGTAACTGTTTACGGTGAATACAGGAAACGTCACGGTACTCTTACCATGACTGCCCCGTTCGGCACTCTCTATTACTACAATGCGATGCCGATTAAAACTCTTGTAGACAGCGAGTTCAAGGCTAACCGCGATTCTTCTAAGTATCCGGCAGAGGCTTGGAACACTTACTGGACAGCTCTTACCGCTGCTGCTAAGATTGCTTACGGCCCGTTCAAGAAGGCTAACCTCGGCAATTACAGTGATGCTAATCTCACTGCAGCCATAACCGCTCTTGAAACCGCCGTTAAGGCTCTTGATACAGCAAGCACAACACCTTCAAGCGGTTCCGCAACCGTTACACCGGCTCCCATTGAGGCTGCTCTTAAGGATGCCGGCGACATCAACTATCAGAACTTCGACCTCTATGCTTATTGGGCTTACGAAAAGGCAATGAAAGCCGGCAACGCTATCATTGACGCTTACAAGGGCCCCGTAGCTCCCGAAAAGTACATTGACGGCAGCTCACTTTCAGAGGCTGAAATTACTGCTATTGCCAACAAGGCAAACACTACATATAAGAGTGCTATCGTAGCTTCCATGAAGGCTCCTTCAATCGAAGCTCAGAACGCTTATATGGATGCCGTAAAGGCTTACAAGGCTCCCAGTTATTCAGAGCTTGAAGTCCTTAACAGCGCTAAGAACATTGCTTGGTATGCAAGCTTCCTGAAGAGCGCTGCGGTTACAACTCAGAAGCAGTTCCTTGATAAGGAAATCAAAGCCGCTAAGGCTCAGGGCTACAAAGAGGCTGATTACACAGCAGGCTCTTATGCAAGATATACCAAGGCTCTTGCAGCTGCCGAGGCATTAAATGCCAACGCTAATGCTCTTCAGTCCGAGGTATTCGATGTTAAGTATGAGCTTGAAATCGCTCAGCGCGCTCTTATGCCGAAATCGGCTTCTGCTCTCGAGGCAGGTGCTTACACCGAGCTTGAGGCAGTTATAGCTCAGGCTAAGTCAATATTCACTGACAACAGTGCATATACATTTGACGCATCAAAAGCTGACGGCCTTACAGAGACCGAAGCTTATGCTAAGCTCGTTTCCGTACTCGGCTATGAGTACACCGATGAGAAGGGCAACACAGCAAACCTTTACAGCGGCTCCGCTGAAAACTATGCTGCAAATGACCGCTTCTATTCAAACGTTGTAGCAGCTCAGATTGACGCTGTTATCACAAACCTCAAGAATGCTATGGCTCCGTTCGTATGCAAGTACGTAGCAGTTCCCACCACAGCGGGTTCAAATGAGGGCGTTTCCGTAACAGAGAGCGCTTCTCTCATCACCGGCGTAACACCCGGCTCGCTCGCTACTGCCGACGACGTACTCGCAAGAGTAACGGCTAAGGATTCTTCGGCTACAACTCTTAATGTTGCCGCTAACGCTGCAGGCCTCTATGGTACAGGCGCTACCGCAACACTCAGCCTCAAGTCGAGCGGTGCTCCGGTTGCTATCTACACAGTCGTTATCTACGGCGATGTAAACGGCGACGGTGTTGTTGACGGATTCGATGCTTCCTCCATGGACCTCGCAATCAACAACAAAGCTGCTCTCACAGGCGCTTATAAGACTGCAGGCGGCCTTGCTACCGGTAAGGTTGACCTCGCTAACTACGGCCTTGTAGTTGACGCTGCTTACGGCGGAACTGCAATTGCTCAGAAGTAATTTCCTTTAATTACTTAAGTTAAAACCCGGTGGGGGAGGCGTCTCCCCCACAAGGGCGTATGTAATGGGATATTCTTAAAAAGATTAGAGCATATACTTTAAAAGTGCGGCGGAATAGTTTTGTGAAAAAACGGTACAAAGCTTGTAAAGCTCGCGAGGGAAAAACTTTATTTGTGATAGCGTAAGGGATATTTTCTTTCGGTGTGCCATTTTTATTCACAAATTATTGACATTGTGCTCTCAAAAGTGTATATTTAATATTGATTAAGAATAGAAGGAGGCAAAAAATGACCAAGGCAAAAAAGGCTATTAGCCTTATTGTATCTGTAGTTATGCTCCTTGGCGTGCTTGCAGTCGGCGTTTTCGCAAATGATAATACCGGTGTCGCAGAAAACGGCACTATCGCTTTATCGTTTGACAAGGCGTCATATAACGCAGGCGAGACGGTCAAGGTTACCGTAAAATTAACCACAGATTATTATGCTGCAACGGTTTCTGTTCCTGTTCAGTATGACAGTAGTGCTGTTAAGTTTGTAAGCGGCACAACCGATTCAACGCTGTTCGGTGCAGGCGATGCAACAAAGACGGTCGTAAATGATGCTGCTGCGGGCGGCAAGACTTATGTCTATGTCGGCGTATTACCGCAGGCTGCCGGCGGAGCTGTTGCTCAGAAGGCAAACGGCGTCGTACTTTCGACCCTCACCTTTACCGCTTCTAAGGCCATTTCCGATACTGCGGCCGCTTTCGGTGTGCTTAACGATCAGAAAACAATGACCAATCTCGGCGGTAAACTCTATGTAGGTTCCTACAAGACCTCTGATGTAGCCTCAACGGTTTATACCACAGGTCAGAAACTTACTTTCCCGGTAATGAAGGCTGCAGCTGATCCGGAACTTATCCTTACCGAAGAAGGCAACGGTGCGGTTATCAGAACCGACCTTTGCACAGGCTCGGGCGATTATGCCGGCTGTGTATTCGGTATAGATACCCTTAATGGCGAAAACATTGAGGATTATGTTACCACAAAAGCAGGTTCTGTTGAAGTAGTTGCCAACGAAGACGGCAATATGTCAACAGGTGCTACTATCCTTCTTAAAGATGACAGCGGCAAAGTAGTTGCAACCTATGTATTCATTTACTTCGGCGATGTAAACGGCGATGGTTCGGTAGATATTACCGATGCTGCTATGGTTGAAGCACACGATCAGTGGGTTGAGACAATTGACGAAGATACGGCTGCTTACTATGCATCTGATGTAAACTATGATGCAGTAATAGATATTACTGACTCTGCTGCAATTGAGGCACAGGATCAGTGGGTTGAGGAGCTTGAAGCTCAGAACGTCATAGCTGCCGGCTTTAATGAAGCGTGGTAATTCTTTGTAATACTGAAGAAACAATATTTTACAAATAGGAGACTAAATTATGCTTAAGATGAAGAAAATTTTAAGTGTGGCTCTTGTTGTATTTATGCTTTTGACTACAGTTGCTATCGGCGCATATGCAGTTCCTGCTAACGATGCTGAGGTCGGTTTGGTTCTTGTTTCTGATAAAAAAGAAGCTGAAATCGTTTCCGGCGCAAAGGTAACTGTTACCTTCTACTTTGAAATGAAAGACTACAGTCAGCTCATGAGTGATACTAAGTTTGCTATACTCTATGATGCAAATGTTTACACTCCTGATACGACAAGTCGTACTTTCCTTGGTGACTGGGCAACATATGCTAAAGATGCAACAACCGCTAAAATTAACGCAGCATACGGCTCAACTGTTATGAATGCTTCTACAATGTCTGCAGAAGAAAAAGCAACTTATAACAGCGCTGTAATGCTTACAGCCGGTGCTGATGCAGGTCAGGGTGCTACATCGAAAAAGGGTTATTCTGTAACTAAGGGCGAAAACGGTCTTTCTGTTGCAGAGTGCTCAATCGTATTTAATGTAACCGGTGACGCTGCTGCTGTTACTGCCGGCAATAAGAATATCAAAATCTGCGATGCTCTTGACAAAAACCAGTACATTAAGGGCACAACAGGTTCTGCTACTCCCAAGAATGTTGCAAGCATAGATACAAGCAAAGGTAACATCATGGCTAACATGCCGTCAGCTCCGTCTTATGCTGTAGCTAAGTATAAGACTCAGGTTAAGTTCACCGGCGATAAGACAACTGGTCCGGATGATCTCTTCCAGTTCAGACTTACTTCGGTTATCACAGCTGCTGACTTCGCTGCTATGAACTCAAACGGCAATACAATTAAGAGCGTTGGCTTCATTGCTGCCAACACAGGCGCTGCCGATGCAGCTGATGCTAAGGCAGCAGTTGAGAAAGGCACCGCACTTCCGTCAGCTTGGAAGGCTGCTTCTACCGACTATGTAAGTCAGGCAAACGCTTCTTCCGATGCATACTTCGGCGCAATCGTCAAGAATATCTCTCATGCTTCTCAGGCAACTGATATTGACTGCATCGCTTATGTATGCTACAATGACGGTACTGCCGATCATTATGTTTGGTATTCCGCAGCTGTAACTGCTAAAGTTGCTTCAGGATATGATGCTGCTGTTGCTGCTTGGAAAGCTCAGTAATTGAATTTTACCAAGAAACCACAGCGAAACTTTACTATCGGTTCGGCTGTTCAAAACTGAATATTCCGTTCCGACATTAAATTTTATTATTATATCTTGAAAGGAGATTAAATCTCAATGAAACAGGTTTATCAAACACCGGATTTCGATGTTTCTGCATACGAGCTTGATGATATCATCACAATCTCCATAGGCACCGGCCCCGTAGAGGGCGGCGACTCGGGTTGGGTTGAGATCTGACGCTCACGTAGCAATCGATCCGATTTATTAACAATCATAAGCAGAGCAAGGTTCGCCTTGCTCTGTTTTTTTGTGCCCTGTTTTGCATTTTGTGCACCATTCCGTTTCTGTACCCCATTTTGATATCGTGTGCCTATTCTGTTTTTGTACTTAATTTAGGTGCTGTATGCCTATTCTTTTTTTGTGTGTCATATGAGGAGCTTTCCACACACCCCTGCCCGCCCTTTTCACTATTCGTTTTCCACTTCTGTTTTCGTCTTTTTACTTTTCAGCCTCACTTGCAGAGAGCAAGCCTCGCCAAAGCAGTTTGGAAGCTTTTTGCCTCCCTTGAAAAGGGAGGTGGGTTGCCAAGGGCAAGCCGGAGGGATTTCATAGGAATTTACGGAATTTAAAAAGAATGTGCGTGACCTTTAATCCGCTTTTTGCCTCCCTTGAAAAGGGAGGTGGGTTGCCGAAGGCAAGCCGGAGGGATTTTGTAGGGTTATATGGAATTTAAATAGAAAGCAAATTACTTTTTAATCCCTCAGTCTACTCACTTCGTTCGTAGCCAGCTCCCTTTTCAAGGGAGCCTTTTTTGTCGCTCCGCGACATTTCCCCACACCGTGGGGAATCACCATTGCAAGTGAGACAGATAACGGAGGGGATATAAATTATGGTGTTTGACTTGCATATCGCGAGTATTTGCAAAATCAAAAAAGCCCTTTGAGAAAAGGATTTTTCCTCTCTCAAAGGGCAAGTTGACACACTAAAATTTTATTTATTCATACGTCTTACAATCCAATCACTTGTAACACTTTCTGCTTCCGCACATTCACCATAATCCAATTCTGCTAAATCACCCATTGTTTCATCAATACTTAAAATGGATGCTAATGAAACCACTCTTGCATCTTCTTCCTTATGGTTTCCACCACATAGGAACTGCCAATATCCATCTTCATCATGAGAAACATATAATATAGGTTTATTTTCCTCTAATACATGACAGCAAGTAAAGCACGCTGTATTAGGAGCATCTGAAAATGGAAATTTCTTATTTTTCATTCATAACACCTCCAACATTCGATTTGTACTTCATTTAGAAAATGGGCAACTCCGATTGGAATTACCCACTCGCTATGCTTGCTATCTTAACATAACATTCAGTATCGCACAAACTTTTGAGAAAAGGATTTCTCCTCTCTCAAAGGGCAGGTTGATAAACCGGAATTTGTGAATTACTTAAATAAAGCATATATAATAACGAATACAATGCCAAGAATTATGGAACTTATACCCGAAACAAGTGGCATTATCAAATTCTTCTTGCTGTTAACAATAGCTTTATCCGGCTTATCTTCATATACTCTTAGTTCCACAACATCATTAACCTTATATGTGCAATTAGGTGTAAACGATGAAATTCTGTGTGCAACTCTAAATGTTTTATTATTGTATTGATATTCAAAGATAGGAGTATAGGTAAATCCTTTCCCTACCCCGAGACTTTTGACGACTTCGATTACTTTTCCTTGAACAACTATATATCTTTTTGCTTTTTCTTTACGAAAAGTAACCAAAAAGCAAATCCCAAATATTACAAGCGCCATTCCCACCATAAATAAATATTTCATAATATATACCTCGCATAAAATTCAGCTTCGTATTCCATTCATTTTAAAAATGGGCAATCCCGATTGGAATTGCCCACTCGCTATACTTGCTATCTTAACATAACATTCAGTATCGCACAAACTTTTGATAAAAGGATTTTCTTCTCTCTCAAAGGGCAAGTTGACAAACCGGAATTTATAAACTCAAGTTCGTTACCAGTAACGAATATCTTTTTGTCTTATTTTTAATATCTTCCTCAGTAACACCATAATAACTGTATAAATCTCCGGATATTTTCTTAAATTTTTTCATTACCGCCTTATTTCCTGAATAAGACAATCCAAATATATTCCAAGTATAATCTATCTCCATTTCAAGAAAATCATCATCGATTCTTATTTTATACAAATGAAAATCCATAGGAATTATACTATCGGGCATTTCAGCAATCATTTCACTTCGAGTCTTTATTTTACCCAAATACTCTTTGACGGATGCTTCATTAGAAAAATCCGGCACCGGAATATCCTTCATTTCACCCAAAAGTTCCGGTTTATACTGCAAAATCAAACTCTCTTTTAGACATTTTATTTGTTCAATATATTCTCTATCAGCGGGAGCAGTTTCGGTCAATTCGTATTTATCTTTTGCATACTGCACTGTTTCAGAAAGAGAATGCGGATTTGCAACTATTGTCTTCTCTACTTTTTTTCTCTTATATCTATATATGCTATTTTTGATTCTAATCTTTAATGGTTGCTTTTTTGAATGTCCTGCTGTAAAAATGCTTGTAGGACCATCTGCACCACCTATGATTGAAATTGAAATCGCATTTTTACTTTTTTGCTCCATTCGCCTTTTCCTCACAAATTCGCATTGAACTATCCAATCCTCAAAAACCATTGATTTTTCAAGGCTTCACGCCTGTTTTCCGTTCAAACCTTATCTGTTTGCCCTTGTTTTTGCCCTTATGAGCCGAAACAAGGGCAAATTTTTATATAAATATTATCAAATTCTTTTTCGGCAGGCAATAACCCTCGGCGTTTGAGAGCGAAATACACCCCTCGCACAAACTAACAGTTTGTACTTAGGGTATTTCGATCCTGTGGGGAGCTAAAGCGTCAAGACAGATGCAAAATGAGAACGCACCTTGACAGCAGAAAATGGATACGATGTATGGCGAGACACAACTTTATTCAAAAGTCAAAGCTGTTGAATGCCAAAGGATGGATTGCAGGGTTACTATTATTTACCGTTTTTCTCCAACCCGAAAGTCAATCCATCAATTTTTGCTGACTTAACATATATTAACCTATCATTTTTCCGTTCTTAATCATTTCGATTATTTCTTCCTCGTTCTGGCACTTATCATAATCGCCGACAAGCTGACCTTCGTAGTGATATATAATGCCTTTTTCCTTGTTTCTTAGGAGGCGTTTCTCCAGTTCATCTACGCCATACCGCCTTGCAAATTCTGCAAAAGTGCGGATGCGTGGTTTGTCAAGCATTCCGCCGGAACATGGGAAGTGAACACATTCCCAGCAACCGTTCAAGCCTTTCTCTCGGCAGCAGTTATAATTTTTACACCAACCGTGAATATCACAACCACCATTTTGGCAACCGATGCATTTGTCATTTTCGGAGCATACACAACAGGCAAGCCCGCAATAAGCAATCGCTTTCATTCATGTCTCCCTATAATTCAAAATTGATTACTAAGTTTTTCTGCAATCAACTCTGCGTTATTATCTATTGGCAAAGTGCCATCAACCCTGATAATCGGGCAAGATATTGAAGGCAGCCAAATTTCAACCGTGTTTTCATCTTTGGATTTAACAAAGTCGAAGAATGCCTTTTCTTTTTCGTATAAATCTCCGCCTTCAAGCATTCTATCTCCGAATTTGTTGTATGACCGTTCATAAACTCTTTTAATTCGTGTTTCTTTCGGAGCCTCGATGTAAACCGCGTACTTGAAGTGAGATACTATATCCTTATTGAAATTTCCTTTAACTGACGCCAAAACAAAGTTGTTATTTTCCGAAATAATATTCGACAGAATGCGCTCCACTTTCTCAAAAGGTCGTGGATTTAAATACATATACTCTGGATTGTCTTTCGGGAAATATATATCTTCAATGTCAATAAATTGGTAATTCAATTTTTCGGCAAGAGCTTTTCCCAATGTGCTTTTACCTGCACCGTTCAAACCACAAACGATGATAACATTTTTCATATTTTGTCCCCCAAGCCGCTTTGAACTGCTTTTTGAACGATGATTATTGTCGCTTACACTTTCGCTCTTGGCAAACACATATCGCAGTTCTTTCATTCCGTTTTCAACGAGTCCAGTTAATTGAAAGCCCACAGATTTATATAAGCGCTCTGCAACCTCGTTTCCAAGAGATACCCCTGTGTACATTTTCTGAATGTTATGTTCTTCCTTCATTCGTTCAATGCCTAAAAGCAACGCAGTTTTTCCGTAACCTTTGTTCTGGTGACACTTATCTATGAGGAACTTCCATAGTGTATATTGGTTTCTCGATTCGTAAAATCCGAACATAATAAAGCCCACAAGTGTGTCATCGGCATATATTGCAAAAGGATAGGCATTTTCTTGATAAACGTACGCTTGCGCCAAAGAATAAGCTGTAGTTGAAACAAAGTTCTCTTGATTTTTCGACACCTTAAGTTTTAATACATCCTCAAGATTATCCGCTTTTATTTCTTTGAGTTTTATCATCAATCATTCCTCCATCACTATACCGTAACACCACTCTCCAAAATAGAAAAAGTGGTTTTCTCACAGTCAATTTCCGCCATTGCTCCATACGGGAGTACAAACATCGGTGAACTATGGCCGAAATTCAGTCCGTACAATACGGGAACAGAGCAGGAATACTCCTCGGAAATAACATGGTGAATCGTTTTTGCTCGTTCTTCAAAAGACCTGTTTTCATTTACTTTTCCGATAATGATACCATTCAGCTTCTGTAAAATCCCTTTTTCCCCGAGATAAGAGAAAAATTTTTGTACAGACGCCTCATCAAAAAATTCCGGAATATCTTCGACAAACAATATTGCTTCCTCAAAATCTTCCGCTGTCAGTTCGATAGGGGTTTCCGCAAGTTCCATTAATCCCGTATGTCCGCCAATCAGTCTGCCTTGTACAATACCCTTGCCTTGTATCTTTTGGTATCCGCTGTTGCGATAGTAAGTTCTTTTACAGCCGGGATTGATATAGTCGGCTGGTTCAAATGTCCAATCCGGAGAAGGGGTTATCTGTCCGATTGGCGACGCTTCAAACAAGGCTTTCACAAACCACTTTTTGCTGTATTCATGCCAACCGGATTGATCGGCAATGGGATTCAGCAAATTGTCTCCGTAAAAAGAGGACAGACCGCAGTGATAGCATAACAAATGAAGATTCATCACATCGGAATATCCGATAAATATTTTAGGGTTTTGAGAAATACTTTTCGGTTCTATATATGGGATCAGCTTTATGCTGTCATTGCCGCCGATACAGCAAATAATCGCATGGATATCTTTATTTTCAAATGCCCACATAATATCTTCGGCTCGTGCTCTCGGATTTTTCGACAGGTATTCAGAGCCTTTCAGCGTATTAGGAGCAGCAATTACTTCAAGTCCCAATTTTTGCAAACGAGAAACACCCAAATTGTATTTCCACAGTATATCCGGATCGCCCGCCCATCCGTTGCACGGACTGACAACCGCTATTTTATCTCCATACTTTAAGCGTTTCGGTTTGATTAAAGTTTTCATATGTTTTTCCTCGGATTTTATTATGGGTGGTTTTCCCACTCATCGATTAACTGTCTTATCGACTGCTGTCTCTTAGTTCTATCATCATTAACTGCCCTTGTTGCAACCTCAAAGAGTTCATCGCTAAGCTGCCATTTGTCTCGTGTGCGGTTGTATTCGCCGAAAAGGGCAAAGGCTGTAGCGCCGAGCGTATAAACATTCGTAATCTCATCAATCACTGCTCCCAATTGGTATTCCTCCGGTGACTGAAAAAGAGAGCTGCCCCACATACGACCCATATCGTTTGTACACGGCTGCTTGCGGTAAAAGTCAATGTCGCAAATCGTTGTCTTCCCGCACTCAAAATCATACATAATGCTTCCATCATAGAAGTCGATAGGCACATAGTTCTGAGAGGCAATGTATTCAAAGAAATCAAGAATATCCGCAAATACTTTAAGCTTATCCTGGACAGATAATGCCATAAACTTTTTGTGCTGTGCAGTATACATTCTTCCCATGCAATCGCCGTCAACCCATTTGAACATCATCATAAATCCACCGGCAATATCTTTTGCTTCAACCAGTTCAATTAAATTCTTGTGCTTCAGATCGCTGTATACCGGCAAAGTTGCTTTCAGTCTGACAATGGCATCCGCAGGATCGCCGTTATACTGCTCGGTTGGAGCGCCGGCGAACTTAATGAAATAACGCTGACCGTCTTTTTCGGTTCCAAAGCATATATTTCCGGAATCCTGATCGTCAAAAACCTTAAAAACTCTGCCGTATTCACTCAGAAAACTGAAATCAAAGGGGCTTTTTAATTTGAAAGGAATTCCGTCAATGTACTGCAAATAATAGCCTTTGGAATACCACGTCGGTACTGGATTCTTCATATTGTTATACCAGGACAGAACCTCTTTCGCCTGATTGACCATTACCTGAATTTGCTCCTCGCCAAACGGAATCGCCCAAGGGAGTGATGATAATATTCCACAGGAGATATACAAAGCAAATATGCGCCAAAATTCTTCGGGAACATCGTTGTCAAAATATCCGTTTATTCTTCCGCTTGCAAACATCTGACTGGCTTCGACATCCCAAGTGATAGCTTTAATATCCTCCCAAGGATCACCGTAGTCGTTACGGTTAAAATCAATGATATACAGCTTGCCGTTACGGTCGATCATCATATTACCGATGTGGTAGTCGCCGTGTTGATAAGTCTGTGGTCTGTTCTTCAGCAAATGACGATTCTCATTTATGTAGTCGATAAAAGCCTGCCCGTTTTCATATTTCAGGGGACATTCAGTATATTTCTTTATTTTGTAATCCATTTTACAGTTGAAGCGAATCTCCCAATCCTCCTGCGTTGCCGGAGCCGGTATGGAATGAATCTTTTTGAGTATCCGCCCAGCTTCCAAGCCATATACATACTGTTCGGTATCTGAAAGTGTGGCAATGACTTCCTCTGCGTCATCACCGTCAAACCAGCTCTGAATGGAATACACGCCTTCATCACAAGTGCCGAACTCAATTGGCTGGCACATAGGCACCCCAAAGGAAGCTACTTGTTTCATCATATTGAATTCCGATTGTTTCTTATCATATTCCGCTATATCCGAAACACGCAGAAGATACCGATTTCCATTCTCATCAGTGACAAAATATTTTTTGTCTTTCGACCAACCCTTGTTGATCGGCTCTTTAGTTACGAAATTCATTTAATCCTCCACAAAAGTCATTTAACCACGAAATGATCGAATCCATATTTTGAATGTTTTTCATATCGGGAATATGTATGAAAATCATTTTTGTTTCAGCCGTATTCTTCTCAATATATCTCAATCCACAATAATACGCATGGTTACATAGGTAATTACTTAATTTTGAAGACACTTTATAAGGAAGATCGTGCTCTAAAAGACTTTTTTCTAAAACTGAAATATCAAAGTTCGTTCTAATACAATCACCTTCATTACAAGCCGCAGGTTCTATATAGAGCCTGTTTATAACCGGCTTTCGTCCGAAGGAAATTACATACTCTGGTTGAAAAATAGATATTGCTTCTATTATTTCTTGTTCACACGCATCAAAACTGTTTGTAAGTAATTTCTTCCTAATGTTATCGCCACTAATACTGTCCAACAGTATTTTTGACGAATTATTATTCCCTTTGAACGCAGTAAGCAATATCATATTTTATCTCCTATATGCAAGAATATTTTTCTAATTTCTTCTCCAACACGTCCGCAAACTTCTGTATCAGTTCACCGAGCGTTTGAGCATAGTCCAGTGTGGACTCATCTTTTTTAAATTCCAACGGTGATTTGCGAACCTTCAGCGCTGTTTTAAGCGCATCCGGAACAGGACAGAAATTATTTTCTAACGCCCATTGCCCGGCATCGGTCTTTGCAATGATTTTGCCGGTGTGAAGGGTATAGATACACCGTGCGATATCCAGCATCCAGCCAAAAGAGTATATGCTGCGTCTGGTATTCTGCGCATATTTCCGTATGGTTTCGTAATGATGCTTTACATCGGAATACAGTTCACTGAATTTAGGTGCCTTCAGTTGATTACGGATGTCGTTTCCGTATAACAAAATACTGCTTTCGATCAGCTCTGTCATACCGAAGCTGTCCAGCACAAAATGATCGGTCATTTTTTCGCCGCCGGTGCCCCAGTAAACAACGCGGTCTGCCTTTCCGGTAAGGAAAGCATCCAGTGTGAGCATTCCGCCTTCAAAGGAACGATAATATGGATTGTCGGGTTCTTTCTCAAGCATCACTTGTCGTAGACCGACTAGCTTTTTAGCCTGTTCTTCAGTGATCTGTTTATCTGTCAAAACTAAGATATCAATATCGCTCCATCCCAGTCTGAAGTCATTCAAAACAGAGGAGCCATATAGGTAAATTGATGGTTCGTTACCTTGCAGTATACTGCTGATCTCACGCACCATCTTGTTGATCGCGATTTGTCTGTTTTTACGCTCTGAACCCACAGGATAAAGGATATCTATTCCTCTACCGTATTTTTCACAACCGTTTTTTACAACGGTGTTTCAGATGGCTACATCCGGATATCGGAATCCTGATTGCGCGGAAATGGTCGTCGCATTCCCGTC
>ERZ827524.264-NODE-264-length-73878-cov-8.543232_pt1 | contig 73878 bp, 75 predicted proteins | sample MGYA00519702_ERZ827524 | MGnify/ENA primary metagenome ERZ827524 (study PRJEB31778, sample SAMEA3449341) | human gut metagenome | biome: human gut; feature: human-associated habitat; material: faeces | place: United Kingdom | collected 2010/2012 ...
TCCTTGAGTGATACCCGGTCTAAACGATCAAACAAAGAGGACTTCCGAAAGGGAGCCCTCTTTTTGATTTACTTTTCCGTTGCTTATGTGTACGGCGGCATGTATAATAAGATCAGCAAAAAATGACAGGAGGTTTTCCCATGAAAGACCCGAATTGCGGCTATTGCGCGCGCGGCGAGCTGCTCGATGCGTTCGGCATCGTCATCTGCGAGCTGAGCGTCAGCACGCTGATTCTCTTCAAGGAGCAGAGTCACCCAGGCCGCTGCATCGTCGCGTACAAGGATCACGTCAGCGAGATCGTCAACCTCACCGACGAGGAGCGCAACGCATTCATGGCGGACGTGGCGCGCGCGGCAAAGGCGATTCACGCCGCCTTTCATCCGGATAAGCTCAACTACGGCGCGTATGGCGACACGGGCTGCCACCTGCACGTCCATCTCGTGCCGAAATACAGGGACGGCTTTGAATGGGGCGGTGTGTTTGCCATGAACCCCGGCCAGACGAAGCTCACCGACGCGCAATACGCCGAGATGATCGAGAAGATCAAGGCGGCGCTGTAATACTAATTCTTGTTAAAATGGCTTAATCCGCGCACCATCTTTTTCGCTCTGACTTTGCCTCGTTCCGTTCAACGTACCTCCAGTACGCCTCACTTCACTTGGCTTCGTCAGAACAAAAAATCTGATGCGCTCTGTTAAGCATTTTAACTGCGAATTAGTATAAAAAAAGATCAGGCGCTCCTTCCCCTAGCCGGGAGGGGCGTTTGCTGTTGTGTCCAAATGGCGTCTATCAGGCTCTGCTTGCCAAAAAGCGCCAAATGGAATATAATCAGAGCATGAAAATGCGCCCGTATGGCTTTTAGCGTTTTCAAAAACAATAAAAAGAACTCAAATCTATGATGGAAAACGAGAGGGGTCAATCATGGGAAAGCTATCCTATGTCATCAAGCGCGCCAGAAAGATGGATTACCGCGCGATGCTGAAAACCGCCGACATGCTGCACAAAAAGACGGGCAAGAGCCGCATCTGGCTGATGGCCGATATGGCCAAGTGCGCCGCCAAGTACAACGCGGGCTATGTCGATTATAAAATTGCGGAGATGTACCGCTTAAACGACGCGCAGCGCGCCACGCAGATCACGCGCGGCATTTCCAACAACATCGTCGCGCGGATGAACGACAAGAAATTCTGGCACTTCTTTGACAACAAGACCGAGTTTAACCAGCTTTTCCACGAGCAGGTCAAGCGCGAATGGCTCAATTTCTCCACCGCGACGGAGGAACAGTTCGCCGAGTTCGTGCAGGGGCGCGGCGATATCATCTGCAAGCCGATCGACGGTTCGAGCGGGCAGGGGATTCTCAAATGCACGCCGGAGGATTATCGAGACGTTCACGCGCTCTACGCGCGCCTCAAGGCGGCGGGCATCGGCATTGTGGAGGACAAGGTCATCCAGCATGAGGCGATTGCCGCGCTCTGCCCGACCTCGGTCAACACCATCCGCGTCGCGACGCTGCTGGGCGACAAAAAGGAAGGCATCGTCTACGCCTATATCCGCATCGGCAACGGCAAGGTGATGGACAACGTCGATTGCGGCGGCATGGCCGCGCCGATCAATCTGGATACGGGCGTGATCAGCGGCGTAGGCGCGAACAAGGCGGGCGAGGCCTTTGAATTCCACCCGATGACCGGCAAGCGCATCCCCGGCACGCAGATCCCCTACTGGGAGGAGGTCAAGGCGATGTGCCTGAAGGCGATGCACGTCGTTCCGCAGGTGCGCTTTGTCGCCTGGGACGTGGCGATTACGCCGGATGGTCCGGTATTCATCGAGGGCAACTCCTTCCCGAGCCACGCCATTCCGCAGTTCGCCGCCCACTTCCCGGATGGCATCGGCATCCTGCCGCGATTCGAGGCGTTTATCGACCTATGATCTGCACGCTTTGCCCCAGAAACTGCGGCGCGGAGCGCGCGCCGGAGCACGGCACGGGCGTTTGCCGCATGGGTACGCTGCCCAAAATCGCGCGCGCGGCGCTGCACCGGTGGGAGGAGCCCTGCATCAGCGGCACGCGCGGCAGCGGCGCGGTGTTCTTTTCCGGCTGCGGGCTGCGGTGCGTGTTCTGCCAGAACGAAAGCATCAGCCAGCGGGGCGAGGGGAAGATCGTCACGCCGAAGCGGCTTTCGGAGATCTTCCGCGAGCTGGAGGCGCAGGGCGCGCACAACATCAACCTCGTGACGGCGGCGCACTTTGTTCCCGCCGTGCTCGACGCGCTGGCGCTGTACAGGCCGAGCATCCCGATCGTCTACAACAGCAGCGGCTATGAAAGCGTGGAGACGCTGCGCATGCTGGAGGGCGCGGTGGATATCTATCTGCCGGATTACAAATACATCGACCCGAACATGGCGGCGATGCTCTCCGGCGCGCGGGATTACCCCGACACGGCGCATGCGGCGATTGACGAAATGGTGCGTCAGACGGGCGCGCCCGTCTACGATCAGGACGGCATGATGACGCGCGGCACGCTGATCCGCCACCTCGTTCTGCCGGGGCTGACGGGGGACAGCATTCGGATTCTGGAACAAATCTGCGACGATTTTCCGGGAATTCCGGTTTCGCTGATGGGGCAGTATACGCCCTGCGGCCGGGCGCTCTCCATCCCCGGCATGGACAGAAAGATCAAAAAGAAGGAATATGCCCGTGTGCTGGCCTATATGGAGGCCGTCGGGCTGAACGGTTATCGGCAGGAACTCGGCTCGGCGGACGGCGCGTTCATTCCGGCGTTCGACGGCACGGGGGTTTAACCCAAAGACAAACGCGCCGCGCGCGGCGGCGCGCCGATGCGAAAGGAATGAGCGAGATGCAGGCCTGTTTTCTCCCGGCGGATATCCTTCTGCCCGACGCTGCGGCAGATTTTGAAAAATGGGCGGTTGTCGCCTGCGACCAGTTTACCAGCCAGCCCGAATACTGGCGGAAGGCCGCGAAGATCGTCGGCGATGCGCCGAGCACGCTGAACCTCGTCTATCCGGAGGCCTATCTGGCCGAAGGCGACGCGCGGATTGCGGCCATCCGGCAGGCGATGGAAGACTATATGCGGCGCGGCGTATTGCAGACGCGCGTGAAAGACGGCTTTGTGCTCGTTCGCCGCGTGACCGAGAGCGGGGAACGCCTCGGGCTGGTCGGCAGGCTGGATCTGGAGCAGTATGATTTCACGCCCGGCACGAGCGCGCCCGTCCGCGCGACGGAGGGGACGATTCTCTCGCGCATCCCGCCGCGCGTGCGCATCCGGCAGGGGGCGAGCATCGAAAGCCCGCACGCGATGATGCTCATCGACGACGCGGCCATGCGCCTCATCGAGCCGCTGGCGGATCGGGAACTGCCCAAGCTCTACGACACGGAGCTGATGCTCGGCGGCGGGCACATCGCCGGGTACGCGGTCGAGGGCGAGCTGGCCGCGCGGACGGCGGAGCAGATCGCGCGGATGCAGGCGGAGAGCGGCGGCTTCTTTCTTGCGGTCGGCGACGGCAACCACTCTCTGGCGACGGCGAAAGCCTGCTGGGAGGCGATCAAGCCGACGCTTTCCGACGAGGCGCGGGTCGATCATCCCGCGCGGTTCGCGCTCTGCGAGCTGGTCAACCTGCACAGCCCCGCGCTGATCTTCCGACCCGTTCACCGCGTGGTCTTCGGCGCGGAGATCGACGCGCTGCAAAGCGGGTTTGAGCGGTATCTGCGCGCGCACGGCATGACGATGGCGGACGGCGGCGAGGTGACGCTCGTGCAGGGCGGCACGCGGCGCGGCTTTGCGATTCAGGGGCGCGGCGACCGCCTGCCGGTGGACGTGCTGCAAAAATACCTCGATCAGGCCTGCGGCGAAAGGAGCGGCTGGTCGCTGGATTACGTGCACGGCGACGCGGACGCGGCGGGGCTTGCCCAAAGCGGCGCGACGGCGGCGCTGCTCGGCGCGATGGATAAGCGCGCGCTCTTCCCGGCGATTGCCGCGGGCGGCGTTTTGCCCAGAAAGACATTCTCCATGGGCGAGGCGACGGAGAAGCGGTATTACATGGAGTGCAGGAGAATCGACGCGAAAAACCCTTGAGGGGCTTACCTTTTCGTGAAGAAAATAACTTGATTCCGAAGCCTTGGCGGACGTTGACAGCCTGCGGTTTTCCATGTAAAATAAAAACGTTTGCAAAAAATGAAGTGTGCCCGGCTGCCGGAGGAGTGGCGGCCGTTCAAGGAGGAAAAACAAGATGATCAGAAAGACGAAAATCGTGTGTACGCTCGGCCCGGCCAGCGACAGCGAGGAGATGATCTCCAAGCTGATGGACGCGGGCATGAACGTATGCCGCCTGAATATGTCCCACGGCTCCTACGAGGAGCAGGGCGCGCGCATCGACCGCATCAAGCGCCTGCGCCGGGAGAAGAACATCCCGGTCGCCATCATGCTGGATACCAAGGGCCCGGAGGTGCGCACCAAGACGCTCAAGGCTGACAAGGTGACCCTGCAGGCGGGGCAGGAGTTCATCCTGACCAGCCGCGACATCGAGGGCGACGAAACGCAGGTCGCCATCACCTATCCGCGGATGGTTGAGCTGGTGCACCCCGGCAACCGAATCCTGATCGACGACGGCCTGATCGCGCTGGACGTCAAGCAGATCACGGGCGGCACGGACATCGTGTGCAGCGTGGTCAACGGCGGCGTGCTCGGCGGCCGCAAGGGCATTTCCGTGCCGGACGTCGATTTGCAGATGCCCTCCATCGGCGAAAAGGATCGCAGCGACATCGTCTTCGGCATTGAGAAGGGCATCGACCTGATCGCCGCGTCCTTCGTCTGCCGCCCCAGCGACGTGCTGACCCTCCGCAAGCTCTGCGCCGACAACGGCGGCAGCCATGTGCAGATCTTCTCCAAGATCGAAAACCGCATGGGCGTGAACAACTTCGACGAAATCCTCAAGGTTTCCGACGGCATCATGGTTGCGCGCGGCGATTTGGGCGTGGAAGTCGATATGGAAGAAGTGCCGGTGCTCCAGAAGCAGTTCATCCACAAGTGCAACGTGGCGGCCAAACCGGTCATCACCGCGACGCAGATGCTCGATTCCATGATCCGCAACCCGCGCCCGACCCGCGCGGAGGCCAGCGACGTGGCGAACGCCATCATCGACGGCACGGACGCGATCATGCTCTCCGGCGAGACGGCCGCGGGCAAATACCCGATTGAGGCCGTCGGCACGATGGTGCGCATCGCGACCTATATCGAGGCGCATCAGCTGCACGACAACACCCAGCTTCTCCAGCAGGAGGCCGTCCGCAACGCGACGGTTCGCACGGTGGCCAACGCCGTATCCTATTCCTGCTGCCAGATGGCGCGCGACCTCAACGCGAACGCGATCATCACCCCGAGCAACTCCGGCACGACGGCGCGCATGGTCGCCCGCTTCCGCCCGGATTGCCCGATCATCGCCCCGACCCCGAGCGAGCACGCATACAACCAGCTCGGCCTGAGCTACGGCGTTGTGCCCGCGCACATGGGCGTGAGCGGCGACACGGACGAGCTCATCAACACCGCCGTCGAAGCGGCGCAGCAGAGCGGGCTGGTCAAGACCGGCGACGTGGTTATCATCTCCGCGGGCGTGCCGACCGGCGTTTCCGGCACGACCAACCTCATCAAGGCGCACATCGTCGGCAACGTGCTCCTGCGCGGCGAAGGCGTGGGCAGCGGCTGCGCGAGCGGCAACGTCTGCACCGTCAACACGCTCAGCGATTTGGAGAGCGACTTTAAGGATGGCAACGTCATCGTCACCAAGATGACCACCAGCGAGATGTTGCCCTATATGCGCCGCGCGAGCGCCGTCGTCGTGGAGAGCACCAACCCGGAGTGCCACGCGGCTGTGGCCTGCCAGGCGATGGGCATCCCGATGATGATGGATCGTTCCTATCAGGCGGTGCACATGCTCAAGAGCGGCATGATGATTACCGTTGACGCGAACGAGGGCTTCATCTATAACGGTATTAAGGCGTAAACCCATGGTTAAGCGGCAGAAAAGCGCGAGTTTTTTCTGCTGTTTTTCAAATCGTCCGGAAATATCATCTAATACTAATTCTTGTTAAAATGGCTTAATCCGCGCACCATCTTTTTCGCTCTGACTTTGCCTCGTTCCGTTCAACGTACCTCCAGTACGCCTCACTTCACTTGGCTTCGTCAGAACAAAAAATCTGATGCGCTCTGTTAAGCATTTTAACTGCGAATTAGTATAAAAAGATCATAAAAATCATTCGGAAATGAGGGAACATGCAAATGGAAAAGCTGGACGTTCAAATCCAACCGAAATTGAAGAAGATTGCGCTCTATACGCTGATTTTCATGGTATTGCTGCATGGATACCGTTATGTGTCGCTGGGCTTTTCACATGATTCGCTTGCCTTTGCATGGCAGCCGGATTTGGAATGGCAGATTTCGCTCGGACGGTATATGCAGCCGTTTTACTGGTGGATCATTCGCGGGCGCATTGCCGCGCCGTTCATCGTGGGCGTGCTTTCTTATGGATATATGGTCGGCTCGGTTTACGGCGTGGCCAGCCTGCTTGACTTGAAAGCCAAAACGTCGCTCTTTCTGCTGGCGGGGCTGATGTGCGGCAGTCTGGCGTTCATTGCATTGGATGCGACCTATAGTCATACGGCGGATGTGTACATGCTGGCGCTGATGCTGAATATTGCGGCGGCATGGCTGTGTCTGCGTGGCAGGCGGCGCGTGCCGTCTGTGCTCGCGGCGGCTGTGCTGCTGGTGATTTCAACGGGTCTGTATCAAGCTTATTTGCAGGTTTTTACCGCGTTGACGATGGTCTGGGCGCTGCTTCGCCTGCTGAAAACGGACGACCGCGCCATTCCTGAAGCGGCGGCGCGCTGCGCGCAAAGCTTTTTGGCGCTGATGTTGGCGATGGCGCTGTTTTTCGTCGGCTATTACGTGGTAATGGCGGTGACTGGCGTTGAAGCGGTTTCCAAAGCGAATAGCATCGGCGGCATGAAAGTGCTTTCCGGAGCGGCGCTGGTTGATATGGTGAAAACGACGTGGAAGATGCCTCTGCGGCAGTTGGGACGCCTTCAGGGACGCATCGCGCCGCTGGCGCGCATGTTGACGGCCGTTGTGCTGATGACGGGCGCGGCGGCGACGATTTTCACGGCGCGTCGCAGCCGGATCTCCGCTTGGCAGGCGCTCGGCATGGCGGTGCTGGCGCTGCTTCTGCCCTTCGGCATGAACTGGATTTGCCTGTTTTGCGGCGGCGTTGTGCATGATTTGATGATGTATGCGTATATTGTGCCGCTGCTCGCCGCGCTGGCAGCGAACGAGCGCGCATGGAATCTGGCGCTGGCCGACGAGGGAAAACAGATCGGGAAAAAGACGCGCGCGGCGGCCTGCGTTTTGCCTTTGGCGGTGCTGACGCTGCTTTTTGATCGCGGAATCTACGCCAACCAGATATATCTTAAAAAGGATCTGGAATACGACACGACGCTTTCGGTGATGACGCGCGTGGTGGACCGCATCGAGCAGGTTGAGGGCTATATACCGGGAGAAACGCCCGTCAAGTTCTTGGGCGACATTCAACGGTCAAAGTTGGCGATGACGCGGCCGGCCTTCGCACATCTTGACAGCTTGACAGGGACGGAAGAAAACTATGCCATCACGTATGGAGACACCTTCTGGATGTATCTGGAAGACGTGATGGGATACCCGATCAAGCGGTTTAGAGAAACGAAAAATGAGGAACAGGAGCGCGTGACGGATGATATGCCATGCTTCCCGGATAAGGATTCGGTGCAGATGGTGGACGGCGTGGTCTTTGTGAAGCTGGCGGCACAATGAGACGACAGGTTGCGCGCTGAAAACAGGTTTTTGTGCAATACCCCTTGCGGATGCAGACTAAATCGCGTATCATAGACGCTAGAAAAGCATAGGCTTTCCGAGTTGACGGCATACACAGAGCGTTTGAGCCAAACAGGAGGTACGCCATGTTTTATTATTATGATCCGACGTATGTATTGATCCTCATCGGCGCGATTGTAGCGCTGTACGCGCAGATCAAGGTCTCCACGACCTACGCCAAGTGGCAGAAGGTTCCTTCCGCCACGCGGATGACGGGCGCGCAGATCGCGCGGCAGATTCTGGATAACAACGGCTGCCAGGATGTACGCATTGAAGCCATCAACGGCAAGCTGACCGACCATTACGACCCGGAGAACGGCGTTCTGCGCCTGTCCAGCGAGGTCTACAGCTCCGACTCCATCGCGGCGCTGGGCGTGGCCGCGCACGAGGCGGGTCACGCCATTCAGGATGCGCAGGATTACGCGCCGCTGCGCATCCGCTCGACGATGGTGCCGATTGCCAACATCGGCTCGGGCGCGTCGATTCCGCTGTTCATGCTCGGCCTGATCCTCTCGTGGGAGCCGCTGGTGAAGATCGGCATTTTCTGCTTTGCGCTGGCCGTTCTGTTTTATGTGGTCACGCTGCCGGTGGAGTTTAACGCCTCCGGTCGCGCGGTCAAGGTGCTGGCGGCCAGCTATCTGCCGGAGGACGAGGTGCGCGGTGTGAAGGCCGTGCTCTCCGCCGCGGCGCTGACGTATGTGGCCGCCGCGCTGCAAGCGGTCTTGCAGCTTCTCAGGCTGATTTTGATTTCGGGCAACAGCCGCCGCAGGGATTGAGCAATCCGGCGGCGGAACGCTTTGACGAAGGGGGATTTCCGCCGCCATGTCGTATTCATCCCAGACGAAGGAGGAGCTTTGCCGCTTTGAGCCGGACAGCGTCTGCTGCCTGCTGGCGGAATTGAGCGGCATCGTCTGCGCCGCCGGTTCGGTCATCTATCGCGGCGGCGGCGACAAGCGCCTCTCCATTGAAACGGAAAACAACGCCGTCGCCCGGCGCGCGTTCCGGCTTCTGCGCGAGGTTTTCGACGTGCAGCCCCAGTTGGTGACGCTCAAGCGTTCGCGGCTGGGCGGCAGAAGCGCATACCGCATCGAGACCAGCGGCAGCGAGGCCTCCTTTGTGCTGGAGGGCTGCGGAATCGAGATGGGGCAGCGGCGCGGCGTGCCGCGCGAGATCACGGTGCGCAAATGCTGCCGGATGTCGTTCCTGCGCGGCGTGTTTCTGGCCTGCGGCTCGGTGACCGACCCGGAAAAGGAATATCATTTGGAATTTGTGCTCGAAGACGAGGCGTTCGCGGCGGCGCTGCAACGGCTGATCGCGCGGTTTTCCCTCAGCGCGCACCTGACGAAGCGCCGCGCGATGGCGCTGGTCTACCTCAAGGGGCAGAGCGAAATCACGGACATGCTCAGCATCTTCGGCGCGCAGAGCGCCCGGTTCGCGATGGAGGACGCATACATCCGCAAGGAACTGCGCAACAACGCCAACCGCGCGGTCAACTGCGACAGCGCCAACGTGCAGCGCGCGGTGACGGCGGCCTCGCGGCAGACGGAGGCCATCGAGCGGGTGCTGGCGGCGAAGGGGCGGGAGAGCCTGCCGCCCGCGCTTCGGGAGACGGCGGCGCTGCGGCTGGCGCACCCGGAGATGTCGCTGGAGGAGCTGGGCAGGCTGTGCGATCCGCCGGTGGGCAAGAGCGGCGTCAACCACCGGCTGCGCAAGCTGGAGATCATGGCGCGGGAGCTGGACGGACAGGAGACGGCGGAGAACGCCAGGGGAGGAAAAGCCGATGGAGCTGACGATTAAGATTGCGATTCCGAAGGAAATGATGACCCGTCAGGCGGCGGATATCGCGCAGCGGATGAGCGGCTTTGAAAGCCGCGTCCTGCTCAAGCGGCAGAACATGACCGTCAACGCCAAATCGCTGATGGGCGTGCTTTCCGCCGAGCTGCGCGACGGGCAGGCCGTCACCATTCTGGCCGAGGGGCCGGACGAGGCGCAGGCCGTCTGCGCGCTGAGCAAAATGCTCGGCGCGTAAAGCGCGAAGAAGGACGAAACAAGGCTTGACAGCGCCTGACTTTTTGCTTATAATAGGGGCGATATCAGGCGATAACGGGGAAAGCGGAACGCAGGTTTCCTTCAAGAGAGTCACGGCCATTTGCTGCGAGGCCGGGCAGGAGGCGCGTTTCAAGGCTCCGAACCCCATCAGCCGCGGCGCTAAGAACGCCGCCGTCGCCCCGCGATAAGGGGATTGAGCAGGGCGCGAAAGCGCCAAACCGGGTGGTACCGCGAAGCGATGCGCTTCGTCCCAGTGATGGGGCGGGCGTTTTTTATTTGATAAAAAAACTCCTTCAGTCAGCTTCGCTGACAGCTCCCTCAAAGAGGGCGCTATGGGCTTTGTCAAACCTCTTTTTTGAGGGATGTTTGAAATCGTCACCGCATGCGGCGGATTTGGACGATAAAAACGCCGAGGGCATGGCGGAAGGGGCAGAGCGGCCATCACGGTCAGGCAGGGATTCGCTTTTCAAACAATGAACATAGAAGTGAGGAAAAAGAACATGGCGAAGAAAAGTCAGCAGGAGTTTGTTCAGCACATCACCCCGCGCAGCGAGGATTTCTCCCAGTGGTATACGGACGTGGTTCGTCTGGCGGATCTGATGGATTACACCCCGGTGCGCGGCTGCATGGCCATCAAGCCCTACGGCTACGGCATCTGGGAGCTGATTCAGCAGCAGCTCGACGCGGAATTCAAGCGCACCGGCCACCAGAACGTGAGCATGCCGATGCTCATTCCGGAGAGCCTGCTGCTCAAGGAAGCGGATCACGTCGAGGGCTTCGCGCCGGAAGTCGCGTGGGTCACGCAGGGCGGCACCGAGCCGCTGGCCGAGCGTCTGGCGGTTCGCCCGACGAGCGAGACGATCTTCTGCACGATGTACGCCAAGTGGGTGCAGAGCTGGCGCGACCTGCCGCTCAAATACAACCAGTGGTGCTCCGTCATGCGCTGGGAGAAGACGACCCGCCCGTTCCTGCGCACGGCCGAGTTCCTCTGGCAGGAGGGTCACACCGTCCACGCCACCGCCGAGGAGGCGCAGGAGGAGACGATGCAGATGCTGCACGTTTACCGCGACTTCTGCGAGAAGAACCTCGCGATTCCGGTTTACTGCGGCCAGAAGAGCGAAAAGGAAAAGTTTGCCGGCGCGCGCGCGACGTATTCCGTCGAGGCGATGATGCAGGACGGCAAGGCGCTGCAAAGCGGCACGAGCCACAACTTCGGCACGAACTTCTCCGAGCCGTTTGAAATCAAGTATCTGGACAAGGACGGCACGCAGAAATATGCGCACGAGACGAGCTGGGGCGTGAGCACCCGCCTGATCGGCGCCATCATTATGACCCACGGCGACGAGCGCGGCCTCAAGCTGCCGCCGATGATCGCGCCGATTCAGGTCGTCGTCGTGCCGGTCGCCGCGCACAAAGAGGGCGTGCTGGAGGGCGCGAAGGCCGTGGCCGACAAGCTGACGGCCGCCGGTTTGCGCGTGAAATTCGACGATCGCGACAACGTGACGCCGGGCTGGAAGTTCAACGAGTGGGAGCTCAAGGGCGTGCCGGTGCGCGTCGAGGTCGGCCCGCGCGATCTGGCCGAGGGCAAGGTGCTGAGCGTCCGCCGCGATACCTTCGAGAAGGCGCCGCTGGATATCGAGGGGCTGGAGGGCGAAATCAAGGCGATGCTGGATGCGATTCAGACCAACATGTTTGAAATCGCCCGCGCGTTCCGCGACGAGCACACCGCCGACGTGCACAGCATGGAGGAGCTTGAAAAGCAGGTGAACGGCGGCTACGCCAAGGCCATGTGGTGCGGCGAGCAGGCCTGCGAGGACGAGATCAAGGATCGTTTCGGCGCGTCCTCCCGCTGCATGCCGTTTGACCAGACGCCCATCGGCGAGACCTGCGTTTGCTGCGGCAAGCCGGCCAAGAAGGTCATCTATTTCGCGAAGGCATATTGATTGTTGAGGGGGCTGACGGATTCGCAGCCCCTTTTTTTTCAAAACGGGAAGCGAGAAGGCAGAGAGTTGAGGAGAATGACGTGAAACGGAAAGCGAAGCTCTACGGCCCTGTTTTGCTGGCGGCGCTGCTGTGCGCGCTGGTATTTGCGACGGGCGCGCTGAAAAAGCCGAAAATATTTGAAAACATCACGACGGATTACATGGTTTTTCAAAAAAAGCTGCCCCGGTATTCTCTGACGGACGGCGACGAATACGGCGTGATTCCGATGGAAAGGCGGGGCTGGATGCATCTGCCCGCGGGCGAATACCGCCTCAGATGGACGATTAGCTGTGACGGCGACAACATCCTGCGGCTGACGAACACGAACGACGCGACGATCACGCCCAGCGAATTTACGATTCCCGCAGGCGCAGGCGACGGGGAGCTTCATTTCACCGTTGAAGAGGACTGCGAGGATTTTAAGATCGAATTTGAGTTTGCCGCCGGTACGTATATGGACATCTATCAGGTGAAGCTCTATACGCCGGAATATCAGGACGACGCTTTCACGCTGCTCTTCTTCGCCGTCGGCGCGAGCATACTCTGGCTGATGATCGGCACGGGCAGGCTGACGCGGGAAAACATGGCGCCGGCGCTGTTTATCGCGCTGGCGGTGCTGATCGGCAGCGCGCCCGCGCTCAAAACGACGTTTGTGATCGGGCATGACGGCACCTATCACATGGCGCGGCTGCTCAATCTGGCGGACGGATTGAAGAACGGGCAATTTCCGGTGCGCATGGGCGGCTTTGCCTACGATGGATACGGCGGGGTGATGTCGGTCTTCTATCCGGATACGTTCTTATATCCCTTTGCGCTGATGCTCCTCGGCGGGGCGAGCGCGGTGTACGTCTGCAATGTCTTTTCCGTTGCGCTGAACATCGGCGCGGCGCTGAGCATGTACGTCGCGGCGAAGCGGCTGTTTGAAAAGCGCTGGGCGGCAACCGGCGCGTCGATTCTCTATACGCTTGCGAGCTATCGGGTGGTCAACGTCTTTACGCGCATCGCGTTCGGCGAGGCGCTGGCCATGGTCTTTCTGCCGCTGTTCCTCGTGAATCTGTACGACGTGGTCTGCGGCGACGCGCGGCGCTGGAAGGGACTGGCGCTCAGCGCGGCCTGCATCTTTTGCAGCCATATGATTACCACGCTGTTCTGCGCGGTGCTCGCGGCGGGGTTCTGCCTGCTGCACATCCGCAAAATCATCTTGCAGAAGCGGCTGCTGCCGCTTGTCAAGGCCGTTTTGGTCTGCCTGCTGCTCTGCCTGTATCGAATCGGGCCGCTTGTGATGTACAGCATGCAGGGACTGGGCGCGGACGATCTGTTCAGGAACATCACGGAATTTTCCGTCGAGCTGGGGCAGGTTCTGCTGATGAACGCCGGAACGATCACGCGGGAAACCAATAACCCACAGATTATGGAATTTTCGGTGGAAATCGGCCTGCCGCTGATGATTGGCGCGGCGCTGGCGCTCTACGCCGCGCTGCAAAAGGAGGAACGCGGCAAAAGCGAATGGGCGGCGCTGAAGCTGGTCGCGGGCGGCGCGCTGATGACGATTGCCGCGACGGATTTCTTCCCGTGGGGCGCGGTTTCGCTGCTGACCAAAGGGCAGGTGGGCTATATTCAGTTCACGTGGCGGCTGCTGATTCTGGCCACGCCGATGCTGGCGCTGGCGGGCGGCTACGGCCTTTGCGAATTTGGCGGAAAGCGGCAGGACGCGGCGGCGGTCGCGGCGCTGTCAATGGCGGTGATCTGCGTGATGCCGATTTTCAGCAGCGAAATCCAGAACCCGATCTATGTGGAAAAGGGCGTCATCATCAGCCCCTTCATGGGCAGATCGTTCCCGGAATACACCTATTCGGATACGACGGATTTCCTCGCCATCCGCAAACGCTCGGTCGAAATCGACGGGGACGCGGAGATGGCGGATTACGAAAAGCGGAGCACGACGATCACGGCGCAGGTGAGCGCGCGGGCGGAAAGCCGAATCACCTTCCCGCTGTTTGATTACGACGGCTTCAGCGCGACGGTGGACGGGCGCGAAATCGCCGTGGAAAGAGGAAGCAACAACCGCGTGAGCGTCGTCTTGCCCGCCGGAACAAGCGGCGCGCTGAAAATCTGGTTCGCCGGAAAAGGATGGTGGCGCGTCGGGGACGCAGTTTCGGCGGCAACATTGATCGGTCTGCTCTTTTGGATGAAGAAGGGGGAGAAGAAAGCATGTCGGACGCACTGAAAAAAAGCATCGTGGATGCGATAGAGGAAGGTCAGCTCAAGCTGGGCTATCGCGAGGAGACGATCCGGCTGTATTATCCGCTGTCGTCCCTGTGCACGCTGATGCATCGACCCATGGACGCGGCGGAGATGACGCGCGCGCTGACGGCGTTCTCCGAGCAGGTCAAAGACGAGCTGGGCGAGATTGAGGTCAGCCGAAAGGGCGAGCGGTTCTGCCTCGCCGTCGGGCCGAAGGGCGCGGCATGGGTGCACGAGCACACCGACCCGAGCGGGTTTTTGGCGGATTTCATCGCGGCAATCGGTCGCCACGGCTGCACCATGGACGAGCTGCTGGCGATCTTCCGCAGGCACGGCGGGCATGTGCATGTGGAGGCGCTGCACAACGGCGAATTTGACTGGCTGGTGTACTTTGAGGATGGAAAGCCGGATGCGTATTGCTACTGCATCGCCGACGAGGGCTGCCACCTGACGTATCACCGGTTTACGAAAGAGGATTACGAGGCATTCGGGTTTGAAACGACGTGAGGAGGGCGCGGTATCGAGCGTATCGCTCGACCCGATCCGCTGACTCGAACCGGCATAAAATGAGCGGGCGATTCATGGCGAATCGCCCGCTTTCATGCGGTACTTGGAAAATCAGATCAGCGCTAGCCCGACGAGGCGGACGATCAGCGCGAAGACCCATGCGACGGCGCACTGATAGAGCACCACGCCGACCGCCCAGCGCGCGCCCAGCTCGCGGCGGATGCACGCGACGGCGGCGATGCAGGGCGTATACAGCAGGGAGAACACGAGCAGGGACGCGGCGGAGAGCGGCGTGAGCACGGCCAGCAGATCCGCGGTGCTCCCAAAGAGGAGGACGAGGGAGGAAACGACGCTCTCCTTGGCCATGAAGCCGGTCAGCAGCGCCGTGCAGATGCGCCAATCGCCGAAGCCCAGAGGCTTAAAGAGCGGGGAGAGCCAGCCGGCCGTCAGCGCCAGCAGGCTATCCTTGGAATCCGCGACGACGTTGAGGCGCAGATCGAACGTTTGCAGGAACCAGATGACGATCGTTGCGGCAAAGATGACGGTGAAGGCGCGCTGGAGGAAATCCTTGGATTTTTCCCACAGGAGCTGGCAGACGTTCTTCGCGCCCGGCATGCGGTAATTCGGCAGCTCCATGACGAAGGGAACCGGCTCGCCGGAAAAGAGCGTCTTGCGCAGCAGCGTCGCGTGAAGGACGCCCAGAACGATGCCGAACAGATACAGCCCCGCCATCACCCACATCGCGCAGCGCGGGAAGAAGACGGCGGAGAAGAACGCATAGATCGGCAATTTGGCGGAGCAGCTCATAAACGGCGTGAGCAGGATGGTCATTTTGCGGTCGCGCTCGGAGGGCAGGGTGCGCGTGGCCATCACGCCGGGGACGGTGCAGCCGAAGCCGACGAGCATCGGGACGATGCTTCGGCCGGAAAGACCGATGCGACGCAGGGGCTTATCCATCACGAAGGCGATGCGCGCCATGTAGCCGCTGTCCTCGAGCAGGGAGAGGAAGAAGAACAGCGTGACGATAAACGGCAGGAAGCTGAGCACGCTGCCCACGCCCTTGAACACGCCGTCGATAATCAGGGAGCGCAGCACGCCGGAGAAGCCCGCCGAGACGAGCGCGTTTTCCACCAGCGTCGTCAGCGCGCCGATGCCGGCGTCCAGCAGATCGGAGAGGAAGCTGCCGATGACGTTGAAGGTCAGATAGAACACGGCCAGCATGATGAGGACGAACATCGGGATGGCCGTGTATTTGCCGGTCAGGATGCGGTCGGCTTTGACGCTGCGGGCGTGCTCATGGCTCTCGTGCGGGCGCACGACGGTCTGGCTGCAAACCTTTTCGATGAAGGAGAAGCGCATATCCGCGATGGCGGCGGCGCGATCCAGCCCGCGCTCCTGCTCCATCTGCACGATGATGTGTTCGAGCATCTCCTTTTCGTTTTCGGAGAGGTTGAGCTGCTCGAGCACGAGCCGGTCGCCCTCGGCCAGCTTGCTGGCGGCAAAGCGCGGAGGGATGCCCGCCTTTTCGGCGTGATCCTCAATCAGGTGCATGATGCCGTGCAGACAGCGGTGGACGGCGGCCTGCGGCCCCTCCGGGTCGCAGAAATCCGGACGGCCGGGGCGCTCCTGATAGTGGGCGACGTGCAGCGCGTGGGAAACCAGCTCGTCGATGCCCTCGCCTTTCGCGGCGGAAATCGGCACGACCGGAACGCCGAGCATGGCCTCCATCTCGTTGACGCGGATGGAGCCGCCGTTTTCGCGCACCTCGTCCATCATGTTGAGCGCAAGCACCATCGGCACATCCAGCTCCATGAGCTGCATGGTCAGATACAGGTTGCGCTCGATGTTGGAGGCGTCCACGATGTTGATGAGGCCGCGCGGCTTGCCCTCGAGCACAAAGCGTCGGGTGACGATCTCCTCGCTGGTGTAGGGGGACATGGAATAGATACCGGGCAGGTCGGTCACGAGCGTATCGGCATGGCCGCGGATGACGCCGTCCTTGCGATCGACGGTCACGCCGGGGAAGTTGCCGACGTGCTGGTTCGAGCCGGTCAACTGGTTGAACAGGGTGGTTTTGCCGCAGTTCTGATTGCCCGCCAGCGCAAAGGTGAGGAGCGTTCCATCCGGCAGCGGGCACTCCCCCGCCTTGACATGGTAACGGCCGCCCTCGCCCAGACCGGGATGCTCCGCCGGGGTGAGGCGCTCGGGGCAGGGCGGGTCGCTTTCCGCGCTGCACGGCGCGCTGATTTCAATCTGCTTCGCGTCATCCACGCGAAGGGTCAGCTCGTAGCTGTGAATCCGAAATTCAATCGGGTCGCCCATCGGCGCGAACTTGACGAGCGTGATCTGCGCGCCGGGGATGACGCCCATATCCAGAAAATGCTGGCGCAGCGCGCCCTCGCCGCCGACGGTGCGGATGACGGCGCTCTGGCCGGGCGCAAGGGAATTGAGGGTCATATCGAAAGCCTCCTCCGTATGTTTGGTAAAACAAACAAATTAAACGGATAAAATATAGAAATTTCTCCTGCATAGTGTAACGACAGAAGGCGCGTTTGTAAAGGGGGAAAGCGACGGTTTGACAGCCTTTTTCGACGATGATATAATAAAACAATCGAAACGAAAGCCAAACGAAAGGCAGAGGAAGCGACGATGAGGCAAAAGCGGCTGGGCGGTCTGTTCGCGGCGGCGGTATTCCTGCTCTGCGCCGTGATGACGGGCACATACCTGATTGCGGGATACGGCGCGTATCTGGATTCGGATATGGCCTCCGAGCTGGCGCTGGCAAGCCACCTGGCCGAAGAGGGCAAGCTGATTTCCGGCACATGGGTGTATTCCACGGAGGTGCGTGTGCTCTCCACCCAACTGATTTTTACGCCGTTGATGGCGTTGTTTCCGCACGACTGGCGTCTGGTGCGCACACTCGGCTGCCTGATTTTGCAGGGGATTCTGGCGGCGAGCGCGTATTTCTGCGGCAGAGCGCTGGGCGCGGACAAAAAGTTTTCGCTGCTGTTCGCGGGGCTGAGCATCAGCGCGTGCTCGGTGGTCTACACGCAGATGGTGACAATCGGCGCGTATTATGTGCCGCACGCGGTGCTGACGAACCTGTGCGTGGGCATGACGGCGCGGCTGATGCGCATGGAGAAGGGCAAAAAGCGGGCAGTGCTCGGCGCGCTGCTGCTGGCGATGTGCGCGCTGATGGGCGCGTCCTCCATCCGATACCCGTTCTGCGCGACGATCCCCGTCGCGGCGGCGGGGCTGTGGGCGTATATCTTCCCGAGCGGAGCCGAAAGCGCGCCGCGGACGAGGGCGCAGGGCGCGCGGACGATGCTGACGCTGGCGGTCTGCGCGGTCAGCGTCGCGGGGTTTGCCGTCGGGCAAAGCATATTGGGTCGGGTCTGCCTGTATGACGCGGCGCGATACGGCGGCGTTCGGCTGGCCTCGTTCCTCGACGCGGATATGCCGGGCACGATTCAGCAGGCGCTGGGCGGACTGGCGCGGCTGATGGGCTACAGCGAGCAGAGCGTGCTGCTCTCGGTGCACGGGCTGGTCAGCGTCGGCGCGCTGCTGCTGCCCGCCGCGGCCGCGGTGCTGCTGGCGCGGACGCTGAAGGCGGCGAGGGAGAACCAAAGCGACGTGCTGCGCTTCGGCGCGCTGACGCTGGCGATGAGCGCGGCGATCACGGCGCTGTCGTTCGTGCTGCTGGAAGGGCTGTACCTGAACCGATACTGGATTCCGCTGATGACGCTGGGCGCGCCGGTGATGGCCGCCTGCCTGACAGGCGAAACGAACGCGCCGCTCCGGCGCGGGTGCGCGCTGCTGTTCGCGGGCGTGGTGCTGACCGCCTCCGCGATGCAGATCACGAGCACGATGAAGCACCCGGAAATCACGGACGTGCAAAGAGAGCGAGCCGCTTTTTTGCAGGAAAGCGGGCTGACCTTCGGGTATGCGACGTTCTGGAATGCCAACGTCATCACCGAGCTGACAAACGGCGAGGTGGAGGCGGTGGGCATTACCATCGCGCAGAACGAGAAGGGGCAGGGCGTGCCGCGCGTCAGCGAATGGCTGGAGGCGCAGGAAAACAGGCGGATGGAGCGGCCGGACGAGCGGGTGTTCATGCTGCTGACGGAGGCGGAGAGCGAGCGGCTCGACGACTTTCTAAAGAAAAGCGGGGCGCAGGCGCGCTGCACGCGGGACGGAATGACCGCTTACGAAATCGAAAGCCAGCGGATTTTCTTTGAAACGGCGCAGGCGATGGACACGCCGTGAGCGCAGACGAGGAGAGGAAAACGAGATGCAGGACATCCTGAACATGGCGCTGCCGCAGTGGGAGCTGCTGCCGGATATCGGGCTATACATGGATCAGGTGATTACGCTGATGGATCGCACGTTCAGCCCGGCGCTGCCCAAGGGCGAGATGACCAAATCCATGGTGAACAACTATGTGAAGGTCGGGATGATTCCGCGCCCGGTCGGCAAGAAATACGACCGCGAACATCTGGCGATGCTGCTGATGATCTGCGTATTCAAGCAGGCGCTGAGCATGGAGAGCATCAGCCGGCTGCTGGGCTTCCTGTGCGAGCGGGACGTTCGGACGGGGTACGATCAATTCTGCGCGATCATCCGAAGGATCGAGGAATCCGCGAAGGGCGGGCGCATCGAGCTGTTCGGGGACGGGATGGACGAGCGCGAGACGGCGCTCCGCTCGGGCGTGATGGCGGCGCTGTGCACCATACACACCTGCAGGCTGCTGGAAAAGGAGCGCGCATAAGGCGCGAAACGCGCATGAAACGGGTATACGCCGTCATAGGCATAGAATAAAGGAATTTGCCAAAGGGCTTGAAATTTGAATTGATTGTGGTTTATACTAGGATTAGAAATTGGAGATCAAGGAGGGCTGACCATGTTTTGTCCCCATTGTCATAACAAGATCCCGGATGGAAGCAACTTCTGCCCGCTGTGCTACGCCAACCTGGTCGGCGTGAAGCAGCAGGAAAAGGAGAGCGCGGCGGAGACGGACGCGCCGCGCCCGAAGCAGAAGCCCGCGCCGAGAAAAAACAACGCCAAACCCGCCTATACGAAGGGCAGCAGACAGGGCAAGCGCGCGCAGGACAAGACGCCGATGATTATTGCAATCGGCCTGATCCTGATTCTGGTGCTGATTATTGTGATGATCGTGCGATCCATGTTCGGGGCGGGCACGCCGACGGTGGTGAATACGCCGGTTCCGCAGGCGACCCAGCAGCCGCAGCAGGAGAATAACTTCATCGTCTTCGGCGCGACGAACACGCCCGCGCCGCAACTGACGGCGACGCCGAACATCGAGATTACGCCGACCCCCGCGCCGCAGGCGCCGACTGTGACGACATACAAGACGCTGCGCAAGGGCGACCGCGGCAAGAGCGTGATTTCTATGCAGGAGGCGCTGATCAAGCTGGGCTACCTCAAGGGCGCGAGCGACGGCAACTTCGGCACGGGCACCAAGACGGCGGTTGAAAACTTCCAGAAGGAAAACGGACTGGATGTGGACGGCATCGCGGGCGCGAAGACACTCGAAAAGCTCTATACCCTTTCCGACATGACGCCGATGCCGGATGTGGATGTGACTGCCGCGCCGGGCGACATTCTGGATCTGCCGGGCTAAGCGAGAGAGATTACGAAAGAGGCTGTAAAGCGAGAACTTTACAGCCCCTTTTTATCAAAACGGAGTATAAGGACGGACATGAAAAAACATTTTGCTTCATTTGTATTTTTTCTGCTGATTGCGACGGCGGCCTGCGCGCTGGCCGCGCCGAAGCTGACGAACGTGACGGCGGAGAGCGACAGCCTGCGCGTCGGCGGGGAATGGGCGCTCACCTTTGAGACGACGGAGGGCGGCGCGCTGGCGATGTCGCTGCGCGGCGCAGACGGCGAAAGCATCGAGCTGGGCGCGACGCAGGTGGACGCGGGAAGCGGGCGGCTGATCTGGGACGGCATTTTGCCGGACGGAAGCGCGGCGGCGGACGGTGCATACACCGTGGCCGTTCGGCTTCGCAACTACTGGGGCGAGGAGAGCGAGGAGAGCCTGCTGCCGCTGACCATCGGTGCGCCGGAAGCGGGAGAAGCGCGCGAAACGGCGGATTCCGACGCGCCGGAGGTGCTGGATTTGAGCGGCCTCGATATTCAGGATGCGCTGATTTGGGACGAGGAGATCGAGGAGGCGCAGGCTTGGGACGAGGGACAGGCGGCTGCCGAGCAGACGAGCGAAACGGGCGCGCGCCCCGTGCCGCAGGCGGCGAGCTACTGGGACATGAACCCGGACGAATACGACCTGACCGACCCCGACCACCAGAAGGCCATCTGGGATTTGATGATGCAGCCGATTACGGTGATGGACGTGGGGCAGACCGAGCACGTCTACCCGACCTTCACTCCCGGCGCGGACAAGAAGCCCTATGAGCAGAACTGCGCGGGCGAGCTGCATGGGCAGAGTCAGGGCGTGCACGTGCTGGAGGAGGACACGGACGGCGACGGCTATGTGCTGATCGAGGCCTATGCCAACGACGGCACGAAGACGGACAACGAATACATGGAATCCCGGAACGCGAAAAAGGTGCAGGGCTACGTCAAAAAGAGCATCCTGTTCGAGGTGAAGCCCTCGGACAAGTACGCGCTGCTGGTGGATAAGCTGCGCCAGAAGCTCTACATCTTCGAGGCGGGCGCGATCATCGGCGAATTGGACGTATCCACGGGGCTCAACAACGCGAAACAGCCGTACAACGAATCCCCGGCGGGCGAATACATCACGGTGAGCAAGGTCGGCGACTTCAACGCGGGCAGTGGGACGATCGGCCGGTTCGCCATCCGCATCAACGGCGGCACGCTGCTCCACGAGGTGCTGCACGACACGGCGAAGGACGGCACACGCATCTATACGCAGTATGAGGCGCAGCTCGGCATGAAGGCCAGCCACGGGTGCATCCGCATCCAGCGCAGGGCCAACGCGCAGGGGCAGAACATGCAGTGGCTGTGGAACAACCTCGAAAACAAGACGAAGGTGCTGATCTGGGACGATCAGGGGCGGCAGATGTACGAGCCGGAGCTGCCGGACGGCGGCTTGCAGCTTTACCGCAACCCGAAGGGCGGCAGCAACTACCACGTGGACGCGAACTGCCCCGGCGTGAAGGAGAAATACCTGCCGCTGACGGGCGATTTCACCTACGGCGATTTGGAGAAGGACGAATTTAAGAAGCTGACCCCGTGCAGCGCCTGCGGCGCGCCGGTGAGGCCGGAGACGCTCTACGAGCGCTATGTATTTGAAGCCAACCAGATCGGCGCGGAGGTGACCGACGAGGTGAAAGCGAAGTTCGGAATCGAATAACGTCAGCCCGAACAGGAGCCGAGCGAAGCAGCGTTCGGCTCTTTTTGAATTGTTCCGGACTCCTTCAGTCACGGCTGCGCCGTGCCGGACCTTCGGCGTTCCGCTTAACTCCTTCAGTCACGGCTGCGCCGTGCCAGACCTTCGGCGTTCCGCCTGCCTGCTTCCCGCGCAGCGGGTGGCAGGCTCCACGCCCTCGAAGAGGGAGCTCTTTGATTTTGTTGTCTTCCGTCTGGGCGATAGATCGTGTGGGCGCGCATTGCGCGTGAAAACGAAAAATGATGGATAACGAGCGAAACATCTGACGACTGACAAAAGACACTGAATTGCTTTAGCACGGTAAAGCGGCGGGCGGGATGAAACAAAATCAGGTCAGACGGTACAGACATGAAAGAACGGATTATGCAAAATAGACAAAAATGCGGAGGAGCGAGGGGTGAAAGTTTGTGAAAGTATCTTTCAAACCGAAAAAGAAACGCACGGACGAGTGGACATTGAAGGCAGGAAAGAAACGCCCGGATGAGTGGATAGAAGGGACGCAAAAAACGGGCGAAACGAACGGCCGAAAAAGGCAAGCGGGAGCTGACTTTTTGAGTGAACGGCGGAAAAGAGACAAAATGGAAAAAATCTCAAAAAAATCGAAAAAAAGTTCAAAAAAGGGGTTGCAATTTCCCGGAAAATAGAATATAATGTGGCAGATGTCTGCAAAGGGGATGAAGTAACAGATTGCTCACTGGCCGGTGAGGGAACTGTTATGGACCATGTCCGCCAATCGGACGACGGCTCAAGATCCGTCATGCAGGGCAAAAGCCAAGCAAGTCGTACTTGAGTACGAACAAGGAGGAAAAGAAATGGCCAGCAAGAAAATTCGCATCAAGCTCTGGGCTTACGAGCACAGCCTCGTTGACCAGGCTGCCGAGCGCATCGTCGAGACCGCTCGCCGCACCGGCTCCAAGGTGTCCGGCCCGATCCCGCTTCCGACCGAGAAGGAAGTCGTGACGATCCTGCGCGCGCCGCACAAGTACAAGGATTCCCGCGAACAGTTCGAGCAGCGCACCCACAAGCGCCTGATCGACGTTCAGAACCCCACTCGCGCCACCTTTGACGCGATGGAGAAGCTCGATCTCCCCGCTGGTGTGGAAATCGAGATCAAACTGTGATCAGGAGGTAAGCAGATATGAAGAAAGGTATCGTCGGCAAGAAGATCGGCATGACGCAGATCTTTACCGAGGACGGCCGCCTGATCCCGGTTACTGTTATTCAGGCAGGCCCCTGCCCGGTCGTTCAGAAGAAGACCGTGGAAAACGATGGCTATGAAGCGATTCAGGTCGGTTTCGACGCTTACGCCGAGAACCGCGCCGAGAAGCTGGTGAACAAGCCCCTCAAAGGCCACTTCGCCAAGGCGAACGTCGCTCCCTGCCGCAAGCTGCGCGAGCTGCGCCTTGAGGATTGCTCCGCTTACAACGTTGGCGACGAGGTGAAGGTTGACGTCTTCGCCGCGGGCGACAAGGTTGATATCACCGGCACCTCGAAGGGCCACGGCTTCACCGGCGCGATCGCCCGTTGGAACCAGCACACCGGCCCGATGGCCCACGGTTCCAAGTATCATCGCGGCGTTGGTTCCCTGAGCGCGAACTCCACGCCGTCCCGCGTGTTCAAGAACAAGAAGATGTCCGGCCACTACGGCGTTGATCGCGTGACGACGCAGAACATGAGCGTTGTGCGCGTTGACGCGGAGCGCAATCTGCTGCTCGTGCGCGGCGCTGTGCCGGGCCCGAAGGGCGGAACCCTTGTGATCCGCGATTCCGTCAAGGCCTGATAAGGAGGAACCGTCACAATGCCTAAGATTGCAATGCTGAATCAGGAAGGCGCTAAAGTCGGTGAGATCGAGCTGAGCGAAGCGATCTTCGCCTCCGAGATCAACGAGAGCGTCCTGCACCTGGTCGTTCGCAGCCAGCTGGCCGCCAAGCGCCAGGGCACCCAGTCCGCCAAGACCCGCGGCGAGGTTCGCGGAGGCGGCCGTAAGATCTACCGTCAGAAGGGCACCGGCAACGCTCGCCACCATGGCAACCGCGCGCCGCAGTTCACCCACGGCGGCGTCGTGTTTGCGCCGAAGCCGCGCGACTATGTCGTGAACGTGCCCAAGAAGGTTCGCCGCCTGGCGCTCAAGGGCGCCCTCACCTCCAAGGTGAACGATGGCGAGATGATCGTTCTTGACAAGATCGCCCTGACCGCGCCGAAGACCCGCGAGGTCGCCGCGATCCTCAAGAACCTGGGCGTCGAAAAGACCGCGCTGCTCGTGCTGGCCGGCCCGGACGACACCATCACCCGCGCGTCCGCGAACATCGCGGGCCTGAAGACCGCCTATGTCAACACGATTAACGTGCTGGATATCCTCGGCAATGAGAAGTTCATCATCACCGAGGAAGCGGTCAAGCTCGTTGAGGAGGTTTACGCGTAATGAAGAATCCTCATGATATCATCCTCCGCCCCGTTCTGACTGAAAAGTCTTACGACGGCATGGCGGACAAGCGCTACGTGTTTGAGGTAGCGATCAACGCGAACAAGATCGAGATCAAGCAGGCCGTTGAAGCCGCCTTCGGCGTGAAGGTCGAGAGCGTCAACACCCTGCGCACCCTCGGCAAGATCAAGCGTCAGGGCCGTTACGCCGGCCGCACCCCCGAAATCAAGAAGGCTTACGTCACGCTGAAGAAAGACTCCAAGACCATCGAGTTCTTCGACGGCATGGCGCAGTAACAGGGAGGTTAACAAAAATGGCTATTCGTGTTTATAAGCCGACTTCCCCGGCCAGACGTTTCATGTCGGTGCTCACCTTCGAGGAAGTCACCAAGACGACGCCGGAAAAGTCCCTTCTGGAAAGCAAGAAGAAGAATGCCGGCCGCAATAAGCAGGGCAAGATCACCGTTCGCCATCAGGGCGGCGGCAACAAGATCAAGTACCGCGTGATCGACTTCAAGCGCAACAAGGACGGCATCCCGGCCAAGGTTGCCGGCATCGAGTACGATCCGAACCGCACCGCGTTCATCGCGCTGCTCAACTACGCCGACGGCGAGAAGCGCTACATCCTGGCGCCGATCGACCTGAAGACCGGCGACACCGTGATCAGCGGCGAGGGCGCGGACATCAAGCCGGGCAACGCGCTGCCGATCCGCAACATCCCTCTGGGCACGCTGATCCACAACATCGAGCTCGTTCCGGGCCGCGGCGGCCAGCTCGTCCGCAGCGCCGGCGACGCCGCTCAGCTGATGGCGAAGGAAGGCGCGAACGCGCAGGTTCGCCTCCCCTCCGGCGAAGTTCGCATGATCTCCATGGACGCGAAGGCGACCATCGGCACCGTGAGCAATGCTGACCACAGCAACGTGCGCATCGGTAAGGCCGGCCGCACCCGTCACATGGGCATCCGCCCGAGCGTCCGCGGCGTGGTTATGAACCCGTGCGATCACCCGCACGGCGGCGGCGAAGGCAAGAGCCCGGTCGGCCTACCCGCGCCTGTCACCCCGTGGGGCAAGCCGGCGCTCGGCCTGAAGACCCGCAAGCACAAGAAGTACTCTGACAAGAAGATTGTCAAGCGTGCGGGCAAGAAGTAATAGGAGGACTCATCAATGAGCAGATCGGTCAAGAAGGGCCCCTATGTAGCTGCTAAGCTGCTCAAGAGGGTCGAGGAAATGAACGAATCCGGCAAGAAGAGCGTGCTGAAGACCTGGTCCCGCGCGTCCACCATCTTCCCCCAGATGGTTGGTCACACCATCGCGGTGCACGACGGCCGCAAGCATGTGCCGGTTTACATCGTGGAAGAGATGGTTGGTCACAAGCTGGGTGAGTTTGCCCCGACGCGCACCTTCAAGGGTCACGCCGGTGAGAGCGCCAGCGGCCGCAAGTAAAGGAGTGAAATCGCATGGCTACCAGAATTCGTGAAAAGGCGAAGGTCCGCAAGGAAACTGCGGACAAGCGTCCCCGCGCGACCGCTCGTTACGTGCGCATCTCTTCCCGCAAGGTGAAGATCGTTATCGATCTGATCCGCGGTAAGCAGGTGGACGAGGCGCTTGCGATCCTGATGTACACGCCGAAGGCTGCGGCTCCCGTTGTCGAGAAGCTGCTGCTTTCCGCGATTGCTAACGCCGAAAACAACCTGAGCATGGACCGTGGCTCCCTGTATGTCGCGGAAGTGTTTGCCAACCCGGGCCCGACGCTCAAGCGTTACGTTGCCCGCAGCCGCGGCAGCGCGTCCCCGATGCTCAAGCGCACGAGCCACATCACTGTCGTGCTCGACCAGAAGTAAGGAGGAGGTTTTCGGATGGGCCAGAAAGTGAATCCGCATGGCGCCCGCGTCGGCGTCATCAAGGATTGGAATACCCGCTGGTATGCGGATAAGAAGAACTTCGCGGACAACCTCGTGTCCGACGCGAAGCTCCGCAAAATGATTAAGGAGCTGGAGTTCGTAGACGACAAGAGCAAGAAGCCTGTCAAGCTCTACGACGCCGGCATCTCTTCCATCGAAATCGAGCGCCGCTTCGACAACGAAAAGGCGCGCGTGACGGTGACGCTGAACGTGGCGAAGCCGGGCATCGTGATCGGCGCCAACGGCGCGAACATCGAGAAGATCAAGGCTGCGATCGTGAAGGAGCTGGGCGCGCAGAACGCGCAGGTCATCCTCAACGTGCAGGAGATCAAGAATCCCGATCTGGACGCGCAGCTCGTTGCCGAGAACATCGCGGCGCAGCTGGAGAACCGTGTGTCCTTCCGCCGCGCGATGAAGAAGTGCCTGCAGAGCTCTATGCGCGCTGGCGCGAAGGGCATCAAGACCAGCGTGGCCGGTCGTCTGGGCGGCGCGGATATCGCGCGCAGCGAGGGCTACCACGAGGGTTCTATCCCGCTGCAGACCCTGCGTGCCGACATTGACTACGGCTTTGCCGAGGCGAAGACCGCTTATGGCCGCCTGGGCGTGAAGGTCTGGATCTACAAGGGCCAGGTTCTTCCGACCGTGAAGAAAGCTCCGGCCAAGACCGAAGGAGGCAAATAAACCATGTTGATGCCCAAGAGAGTGAAGCGCCGCCGCGTCTTCCGCGGCCGCATGAAGGGCAAGGCCCAGCGCGGCAACTTCCTGGCTTACGGCGATTTCGGCATTGTTGCCACTGAGCCGAGCTGGGTGACCGCCCGCCAGATCGAGGCCGCCCGTATCGCCCTGACCCGCTACACCAAGCGTGGCGGCCAGGTTTGGATCAAGATTTTCCCGGACAAGCCGATCACCGAAAAGCCGGCCGAGACCCGAATGGGCTCCGGCAAGGGCTCTCCCGAGTACTGGGTTGCGGTGGTGAAGCCGGGCCGTGTGCTCTTTGAGATCAAGGGCGTCGCGGAGGCTGATGCGCGCGAGGCTCTGCGTCTTGCCCAGCACAAGCTGCCGCTGAAGACCAAGATCATCGCGCGTGAAACCGCGAAGACCAGCGAAGGTGGTGAAGCGTAATGAAGAAGAACCAGTTTAACGGCATGACCGCCGCCGAGCTCAATGATAAGGTCGTGGAGCTGAAGAAGGAGCTCTTCAATCTGCGCTTCCAGCTGGCCACCGGCCAGCTCCAGGACACGATGGCGATTGCCAACACCAAGCGCGACATCGCCCGTGCCAAGACCGCGCTGCGCAGCCTCGAGCTCAAGGCTCAGGCGTAACCCGGAAAGGAGATCGCATTATGTCTGAAGTAAGAGGTATGCGCAAGACCCGCGTTGGCGTTGTTGTCAGCGACAAGATGGACAAGACCATCACCATCGCGGTTAAGTATCGCGTTCGCCATCCGCTGTATGGCAAAATCATGAACCGCACCACCAAGATCAAGGCCCATGACGAGAACAACGAGTGTGGCATTGGCGACACCGTGCGCGTCATGGAGACCCGTCCGCTTAGCCATGACAAGCGCTGGCGCCTGGTCGAGATCATCGAGAAGGCGAAGTAAGCCCTGTCGGATAAGGAGGAAATAACTCAATGATTCAGCCGCAAACGCGTCTTAAAGTCGCCGATAACACCGGCGCTAAGGAAATTATGTGCTTCCGCGTCATGGGCGGTTCTTTCCGCCAGACCGGCTCGGTCGGCGACATCATCATGGCTTCGGTCAAGAGCGCAACGCCCGGCGGCGTTGTGAAGAAGGGCGACGTCGTGAAGGCCGTTATCGTCCGCACGCACAAGAGCTACCGTCGTCCCGACGGTTCCTACATCCGTTTTGATGACAACGCTGCCGTTATCATCAACAACGACAAGCAGCCCAAGGGCACCCGTATCTTTGGGCCGGTCGCCCGCGAGCTGCGTGAGCACGACTTCATGAAGATCGTGTCTCTGGCTCCCGAAGTTCTGTAAGGAGGGGCAAGAGAATATGCATATCCGTTCCAAGGATACGGTGGTTGTGATCACCGGTAAGGACAAGGGCAAGGAAGGCAAGGTTCTGGTTGCTTCCCCGAAGACCGGCAAGGTCGTCGTGGAAGGCGTTGCGATTGCCACCAAGCATCAGAAGCCGCGCCAGCAGGGCGTGCCGGGCGGCATCATCAAGAAGGAAGCCGCCATCGACGCCAGCAACGTGATGCTCGTCTGCCCGAAGTGCAAGAAGGGCGTTCGCGTTGGTTACAGCGTGCTGGAGAACGGCACCAAGGTTCGCGTGTGCAAGAAGTGCGGCGCGAGCATCGAAGACTAATGCAGGAGGAAACAAGTAATGGAAGCGCGTCTTTACGATAAGTACGTGACCGAAGTGGTTCCTGCCCTGCAGCAGAAGTTCGGTTACAAGAACGTCAACCAGATCCCGAAGATCGACAAGATCGTGATCAACATGGGTCTTGGCGATTGCAAGGACAACCCCAAGGCGCTGGAAGCGGCCGTGAAGGAGCTGGAGGCCATTGCCGGCCAGAAGGCGATTACCACCAAGGCCAAGAAGTCCATCGCTAACTTCAAGCTCCGTGAAGGCATGAACATCGGCGCGAAGGTCACCCTCCGCGGCGAGCGCATGTACGAGTTCATGGACAAGCTGATGAACATCGCCCTCCCGCGTGTTCGCGACTTCCACGGCGTCAGCGACAAGGCCTTCGACGGCCGCGGCAACTATGCGCTGGGTATTCGCGAGCAGCTGCTCTTCCCCGAAATCGACTACGATAAGGTTGAGAAGGTTCGCGGCATGGAAATGATCTTCGTGACCACCGCTCACAGCGACGAAGAATGCAAAGAGCTCCTTCGCCTGATGGGCATGCCGTTCACGAAGTAAGGAGGAGGACAATCACATGGCTAAGACCAGTATGATCAACAAGCAGCAGAAGGAGCCGAAGTTCTCTACTCGTGCTTACACCCGCTGCCGCCTGTGCGGCCGTCCGCATTCCGTGCTTCGTAAGTACGGCGTGTGCCGCATTTGTTTCCGCGAACTGGCGTACAAGGGAGAGATTCCCGGCGTCCGCAAGGCCAGCTGGTAAGGAGGAACTGAAATGCTCGTTAACGATCCCATTGCAGATATGCTCACCCGCATCCGCAATGCCCAAATCGCCAAGCACGACACTGTGGTGATCCCGGCTTCCAACATGAAGAAGTCCATCGCCAAGATCCTGCTCGACGAAGGCTACATCAAGAGCGTCGACATGATCGACGACGGCCTTGCCGGCCAGATCAAGATCGGCCTGAAGTATACCGACAAGAAGCAGAGCGTCATCGTTGGCCTCAAGCGCATCAGCAAGCCGGGTCTGCGCGTCTACGCGCAGTGCGAGGAGCTGCCGAAGGTGCTGGGCGGCCTGGGCATTGCGATCGTCTCCACGTCCAAGGGCGTGATGACCGACAAGCAGGCTCGCGAGGCCAAGGTTGGCGGCGAAGTGCTCGCTTACATCTGGTAATCGACGACGCTGAAACGGAGGTAAAAACAATGTCTCGTATCGGAAGACATCCGATTGCAATTCCGGCCGGCGTCACGGTCACCGTTTCCGACGACAACCATGTCGTCGTGAAGGGCCCGAAGGGCCAGCTGGAGCAGACGGTCAACAAGAACATCACCGTCAAGGTTGAGGGCAACGAGGTGCACGTCACCCGCCCGAACGATGAGAAGCAGAATCGTGCTTTCCACGGCCTGTACCGCGCCCTGATCGCCAACATGGTGACCGGCGTGACCGAGGGCTACAAGAAGACGCTGGCTCTGGTGGGCACCGGCTATCGCGCCGAGGCGAAGGGCGACACCCTGAACATCACCATCGGTTACAGCCATCCCGTCATCATGAAGGCGCCGCAGAATATCGCCTTTGCTACGCCGAACCAGACGACCATTGAGGTCTCCGGCATCGACAAGCAGCAGGTGGGCAACATCGCGGCCGACATCCGTGCGGTCCGCAGCCCGGAACCGTACCACGGCAAGGGCATCCGTTATGCGGATGAGGTTGTCCGTCAAAAGGAAGGCAAGACCGGTAAGAAGTAAGGGAGTGAGCGCTAATGTTTACCAAACGTGATCGTAATGAGATCCGTAAGATCCGTCATGAGCGTGTGCGTAAGAAGATCAGCGGCACGCCCGAGATGCCGCGTCTGAGCGTGTATCGCAGCCTGAACAACATCTACGTTCAGGTGATCGACGATGTGGCCGGCAAGACCCTGGTTTCCTGCTCCACGCTTGATCCGCAGATCAAGGGCCAGCTCTCCGAGCTGGACAAGAAGGGCGCGGGCAAGCTCGTCGGCAAGACCGTTGCCGAGCGTGCGCTGCAGGCCGGCATCAAGAAGGTCGTCTTCGACCGCGGCGGCTACGTTTACACCGGCCGCGTGGCGGAGGTCGCCGCAGGCGCCCGTGAAGCGGGCCTCGACTTCTGATTCAAGGGAGGATTCAAGAAATGCCTCAGGATATGGAAAAGAAACCGCAGGAGCGCGGCGAGCGCCGCGAGCGCGGTCCGCGTCGTGACCGCCGCCCGGAGAGCGAATTCCAGGAGAAGATGGTTTCCATCAATCGCGTAACCAAGGTTGTTAAGGGCGGCCGTAACTTCCGCTTTGCAGCTCTGGTTGTCATCGGCGACGGCAAGGGCCGCGTCGGCTGCGGTATTGGCAAGGCCACCGAAATTCCGGAAGCCGCCCGCAAGGCGACCGAGGATGCCAAGAAGCACCTCGTTCACGTCAGCATGAAGGGCACCAGCATCCCGCACGAGACCGTCGGCCGTTTCGGCACGGGCGAGATCGTGCTGCTGCCGGCTGCGGAAGGTACCGGCGTTATCGCCGGCGGCCCGGCGCGTGCTGTGCTCGAGCTGTGCGGCGTGAAGGACATCCGCACCAAGAGCTACGGCTCCAACAACCCGATTAACATGGTGAAGGCGACCATCGAGGGTCTGGCTTCCCTGCGCAGCGCTGAAGAAGTGGCGAAGATGCGCGGCAAGACCGTCGAAGAGCTGCTCGGCTGATAAGGAGGAAGAGACGTATGAAATTGCAGGTAACGCTTGTGAAGTCTCCTGTCTCCAGCAAGCCCAACCACATCAAAATTGTGAAGGCTCTGGGCCTGCACAAGATCCGCTCCACCAAGGTGTTTGAGGATACCCCGTCTATCCGCGGCATGATCTTCAAGGTTAGCCATCTGGTGTCTGTGGTCGAAATCAGCGACTAAGGAGGATTCACCATGAAGCTGAATGAGCTGAAGCCCGCATTGGGCTCCACCACCGCGCCGCGCCGTCTGGGCCGCGGCGTCGGCTCCGGCCTGGGCAAGACGTCCGGCAAGGGCCACAAGGGTGCCAAGGCCCGTAGCGGCGGCGGCAAGCGTCCGGGCTTCGAAGGCGGCCAGATGCCTCTGGTTCGCCAGCTGCCGAAGCGCGGCTTTAAGAACATTTTCGCCAAGGAATACGCCACCGTCAACGTGAGCGAGCTTGAGGTGTTCGAGAACGGCACCGAAGTGACGAGCGCGCTGCTGGTGGAAAAGAAGATCATCCGCAAGGAGCTGGACGGTCTCAAGGTTCTGGGCAACGGTGAGCTGACCAAGAAGCTGACGGTGAAGGCCGTGAAGTTTACTGGCTCTGCGAAGGAGAAGATCGAGGCCGTCGGTGGAACTGCTGAGGTGATCTGATATGCTGGAAAAGATGAAGAGTGCCTGGCGCATTCCGGAGCTCCGCAAGAAGATCATTTACACCTTCGGCATGCTGCTGATCTACCGCCTGCTGTGCGTGATCCCGGTTCCGGGCATCAACGTCTCGGCGGTGGCCAGCGCTGTGAAGGACTACTCGATCCTTGACTTCATGAACATGATGACCGGCGGTTCTTTCCAGAACATGAGCATCATGGCCATGGGTATCACTCCGTACATCAACTCCAGCATCATCCTTCAGCTTCTGACGGTTGCCATTCCGGCGCTGGAGAAGCTGGCGAATGAAGGCCCGGAGGGCCGCAAGAAGATCAACGAGTACACCCGCTACCTGACCGTCGTGCTGGCGTTCATTCAGGCGGTTGGCCTCGTCTTTGCCATGCGTGCCAATTCCTACGGCGGAGTTTGGTACCTTGTCATCGGTCTGTCGATGGCAGCGGGCAGCGCCCTGGCGATGTGGATCGGTGAGCGCATCACCGAGAACGGCATCGGCAACGGCATCTCCCTGCTGATTATGGCCGGTATCGTTTCCAACATGTTCAACTGGGGCCGTCAGGCGACGGTTGGCATGGTGGGCGGCACGGTGCACCCGATCGCGGTGATCGTGATCGTGATCGCGCTGCTGGCGATGATCGTGGCCATCACCTTTGTGGACATGGGCGAGCGCCGCATCCCGATCCAGTACGCCAAGCGCGTGGTGGGCCGCAAGATGTACGGCGGTCAGTCCACCTACATCCCGATGAAAATTAACTCGACCGGCGTGATGCCGCTGATCTTTGGCTTTGCCATCCTGCAGTTCCCGGCGACGATCTTCGCGTTCTTCCCGACGAGCGGCATTAACGTGTGGTGGCAGGGCTTCCAGAGCGGCATTTGGTATCAGGTGGTGCTGGCGGTTCTGATTATCGCTTTCACCTACTTCTATACCAGCATCACTTTCAACCCGGTTGACATCAGCAAGAACATGCAGCAGAACGGCGGCATCATCCCCGGCATCCGTCAGGGTCGCGCGACGAGCGATTATCTCTCCCGCGTGTCCGGCCGCCTGACGCTGTTCAGCGCCCTGTTCCTCGCCGTGTTGGCGACCATCCCGACCATGCTGACCCGCATCTTCGGCATCACCGCTCCGTTCGGAGCGAGCAGCGTGCTGATCGCGGTTTCCGTGGGCATCGAGACGATCCGCCAGGTGGAGGCGCAGATGGTCATGCGTCATCACAAGGGCTTCCTGGGTTGATGACGGGGTCAGCGTGAGGTACTTGAGCATGAACGTGATTTTTCTCGGCCCGCCTGGTGCGGGCAAGGGCACCCAGGCTGTTCGCGTGTGCGAGCAGCTTGGCATCCCGCAGATCTCCACGGGCGATATTCTTCGCCGCGCCATCAAGGAACAAACGCCGACCGGTCTGGCTGCCAAAGCCTACATTGACGCCGGTGCGCTTGTGCCGGATTCCGTCGTCATTGACATCGTCCGCGAGCGGCTCGCGCAGGAGGATTGCCGGAAGGGCTACGTGCTCGACGGCTTCCCCCGCACCGTGCCGCAGGCGGAGGCGCTTGCCGGCTTTGCCGACATCGACGCCGTGGTGGACATTGACGTCAGCGACGAAAAGCTGATCGACCGCCTTTCCGGACGCAGGGTCTGCCCCTCGTGCGGCGGCACCTATCACATCTCCCGCCTGAACGGGCGGACGGACTGCGAGCGCTGCGGCGCGACGCTGATCCAGCGGGATGACGATAAGGCTGAGACGGTGCTCAGCCGACTGAACGTTTACCACAAGCAGACGGCTCCGCTGATCGAGTTCTACGAGCAGCGCGGGCTCCTGCGCCGCGTGGACGGCGCTCAGCCGATGGAGGATTGCTTCGCGGCGATCCTCGAGGCGCTGGGTGGAACGAAATGATTACCATCAAGAATGCTTCTCAAATTGCCAAGATGCGCGAGGCGGGCGCCTTGCTGCACGAGGTTCTTGAGCAGCTCAAAGGGAAGATCGAGCCCGGTATCACCACGAAGGAGCTTGACCGCTATGCGGAAAAGCTCATTCGCGGTTACGGCGCCGTCCCTTCCTTCCTGAACTATGAGGGGTATCCTGCCTCGATCTGCGCATCGGTGGATTCTCAGGTGGTGCACGGCATCCCGGATGAATCCACGGTGCTGCGCGAGGGCCAGATTATCTCGATTGATTCGGGTCTGATTCTGGACGGCTGGCAGTCCGACAGCGCCTTTACGGTGGGCGTCGGCACTGTCAGCCCGCAGGCTCAGCGCCTGATTGACGTGACGGAGCAGAGCTTTTTCGCCGCCCTTCAAGTGGCGCGCGAAGGATATCGCGTGAGCGATATCGGCCATGCCGTTCAGCAGTACGTCGAGGAGCGTGGTTTTTCCGCGGTGCGCGACCTGTGCGGGCATGGAATCGGGCGCGAGATGCACGAGGATCCAAGCGTGCCGAACTTTGGCGCGCCGGGACATGGTGTGCGGCTGCGCCGGGGCATGACCATCTGCATTGAGCCGATGATCACCGCAGGCAGCTACAATGTGAAAACGCTTCGCGATGGCTGGACGGTAGTGACCACCGACGGAAGCCTCTGCTCGCATTACGAACACACCATCCTCATTACGGATGGCGAACCCGAATTGCTTTCGCTGCCCGGATATCATAAGGAGGAGAAGCGATGAGCTCGTTCCCTATGGAAGTTGGCCGGGTGGTCTTTTCCAAAGCCGGTCGCGACGCGGGACATTATTTCGTGGTCGTGGCCGTCCTTGACAAGGATCACGTAGCCATCGCAAACGGTTGTCAGCGAAAGGTAGACAATCCCAAAAAGAAGAAGATTAAGCATCTGGTGGCAAAACCCGAAGTTCTTGAAGAAATTCGTGAAAAAATTTTTGCAAAAAAGAGGATTTTTGACTCCGAAGTGCGAAATAAACTAGATGCTATCGGCTATCAAGAGGCTTTGTTGCCGCGTAAGGAGGGTTAAAACTTGCCCAAGAGCGACAATATCGAGGTAGAAGGCGTCGTCGTCGAGGCGCTGCCGAACGCGAATTTCCGCGTCGAGCTGGCCGGCGGGCATAAAATCATGGCTCAGATCTCCGGCAAGATCCGTATGAACTTCATCCGCATCTATCCGGGCGATAAAGTCAAAGTCGAAATTTCTCCCTATGATCTCACCAGGGGACGCATCACCTGGCGCAGCAAGGGTTGAGAAAACAAATTCGAGGAGGAACGGACAAAATGAAGGTTAGACCGTCTGTTAAGCCTATCTGCGAGAAGTGCAAGGTCATCAAGCGCAAGGGCCGTATCATGGTCATCTGCGAGAACCCGAAGCACAAGCAGAAGCAGGGCTAATCACCTTATCGTTAGGATCAAAGACAGGAAGGATCGCTTGGGCGGCTGCGCAAACTCTGTTTGCGAACCATGCGGCTTTTCATAAAAGAAATCCAGCAGAACACATTACCGTAATTGGATATCGGAGGTAAATAATGGCACGTATTTCTGGCGTTGACCTGCCTCGTGAGAAGCGGGTCGAAATCGGACTGACGTACATCTTCGGCATCGGCGTGAAAACCTCTCAGGAGATTCTCGCGGCGACCGGCGTCAACCCTGACACCCGCGTGAAGGATCTGACCGAGCAGGACGTCAACAAGATCCGTGAGTACATCGAGCACAACCTGAAGGTGGAAGGCGATCTGCGCCGCGACGTCTCTCTGGACATCAAGCGCATGATGGAGATCGGCTGCTATCGCGGTGTGCGTCACCGCAAGGGTCTGCCCGTTCGCGGCCAGAACACCAAGCAGAACGCTCGTACCCGCAAGGGCCCGAAGAAGACCATCGCCGGCAAGAAGAAGGCAACCAGATAAAAGAGGAGTGATTGACAATGGCACCTAAGCAGAAGCTGAAGAAAGTCGTCCGCAAGCGCCGCGAGCGCAAGGTCGTGGAGCGCGGTGCGGCGCATATCCGCTCCTCCTTTAACAACACCATCGTGACCCTGACCGATACCCAGGGCAACGCGCTGAGCTGGGCTTCCGCCGGCGGACTCGGTTTCCGTGGCAGCAAGAAGTCCACGCCGTTCGCCGCGCAGACCGCTGCGGAGACCGCCGCGAAGGCTGCTATGGAGTACGGCCTGAAGACCGTTGAGGTCTACGTCAAGGGCCCGGGCTCCGGACGTGAGGCCGCCATCCGTTCCCTGCAGGCTGCCGGCCTGGAGGTCAACATGATCAAGGACGTGACGCCGATCCCCCACAACGGCTGCCGTCCGCCGAAGCGCCGTCGCGTGTAAGGTATTGGTAAGGAGGACGAAAGTACATGGCTAACAATAAAGAGCCGATCGCCAAGAAGTGCCGGAGCCTGGATATCTCTCCGGCCGTCATGGGCTACGGCAACAAGAAGTCTACTCGCAACCCGGGCGGCAACAAGCGCAAGAAGGTTTCCGAGTACGGCACGCAGCTCAAGGAAAAGCAGAAGGTCAAGTTTGTTTACGGTGTGCTGGAGAAGCAGTTCCACCGTTACTACCTCAAGGCGGCCAACATGAAGGGCATCACGGGTGAAAACCTGCTGCAGCTCCTCGAACTGCGCCTTGACAACGTGATCTATCGTCTGGGCCTTGCCAAGACCCGCCGCATGGCGCGCCAGATCATCGTGCACGGCCACATCCTGGTCAACGGCAAGAAGGTGGACATCCCCTCCTACTCCGTGAAGGTCGGCGACGTGATCACCCTGCGCGAGCGTTCCCGCGAGCAGGCCGCCTTCAAGGCGCTGCGCGAGGGCACCGGCGTTGTGACCCCGAAGTGGCTCACCTTTGACGCGCAGAATCTCACCGGCACCGTGGCTGCGATGCCTGCCCGCGAGGACATTGATTGCCCGATCGAAGAGCACCTCATCGTCGAGCTCTATTCTCGTTAATCCATGGCTGTTCACGGTAACTGTGAGGAGGAATCTGCCCAATGATCGAAATCGAAAAGCCCCGCATCGAACGTGTGGAAGCCAGCGACAGCTACGGCAAGTTTGTCGTAGAGCCGCTTGAGCATGGCTTTGGCCAGACGCTGGGAAATTCCCTGCGCCGTGTGCTGCTCAGCTCTTTGCCGGGCGTTGCTGTTTCCAGCATCCGCATTGAGGGCATCCAGCACGAGTTTTCCGCCGTTCCCGGCGTGAAGGAAGACGTTGCAGAGATCATCCTCAACCTGAAAGAGCTTTCCGCGAAGCTGTATTGCGACGGCCCCAAGACGGTGTCCATCAACGTCAAGGGTCCTTGTGAGCTGACTGCGGCCGCCCTCGCCGTGGACGATCAGATCGAGGTGGTCAACCGCGATCTGCACATCGCCACGCTCAACGAGGACGCCGACCTCATCATGCACCTGACTCTGGAAAAGGGTCGCGGCTATGTGAGCGCAGCGAACAACAAAAATCCCAATACGCCCATCGGCGTCATCCCGACGGATTCGATCTTCACGCCGATCCGCAAGGTGAATTACACCGTCGAGAACACCCGCGTCGGCCAGGAGACCGATTACGATCGCCTGACCCTCGAGGTGTGGACCGACGGCAGCATCCAGCCGGATGAGGCCATCAGCACCGCCGCGAAGATCCTCAACGGCCACCTGAAGCTGTTCATGGATCTGACCGATCAGGTGGTGACCATCGGCTTCAACGAGAAGGAAGACGATCACCGCGAAAAGGTGCTGGAGATGACGATCGAAGAGCTCGATCTCTCCGTCCGTGCCTACAACTGCCTCAAGCGCGCCGGCATCAACACCGTCGCCGAGCTTGTGCAGCGCAATCAGGAAGACATGATGAAGGTTCGCAATCTGGGCAAGAAATCCCTCGAGGAGGTCGAGCAGAAGCTCGCCGCTCTGGGTCTGGCCCTGCGTGCCAACGACGAGTAATCCGGCAAAACCGGTTTACAGCGATACATTGCCCCAAAGGGGCTATCAAGGTCGCGCCTAAGGGAAATATGGGCGCGGCAGGCATGGCCTGATCCGCCGAAAAGGCGGAGCAGGCTTCTTGTGTGCCGCGTGAAGAACCGTATTTGCAGGAGGCGGGCTGTAATAGGAGGATAAACAAAATGGCTTATCAGCGTAAACTTGGCCGCACGGCCGCTCAGCGCAAGGCGCTTCTGCGCAATCAGGTGACCAACCTCATTTGGTATGGCCGCATCGAGACCACTCTGGCCCGCGCCAAGGAAGTTCGCAGCGCCGCCGAGCACCTGATCACCCTCGCCATCCGCGAGTGCGACAACACGGTCTCGGTCGAGAAGACCTTCAACAACGATAAGGGTCAGTCCGTGACCGTTACCGTGCAGAACGACGCCCCGAGCAAGCTGCATGCCCGCCGTCAGATCATGGCGTATCTGTACGACGTGAAGGAGCCGAAGCTGGATGACGAGTCCAAGAAGGCGTATACCGAGCGCACCAAGGACGTGAAGTATCCCTGCGTGGAGAAGCTCTTCCGCGAGATCGCGCCGAAGTACAAGGCGCGCAACGCCGAGAAGAACTGCGCCGGCGGCTACACCCGTATTCTCAAGAAGGGCCCGCGCCGCGGCGACGCCGCCGAGATGGTCATTCTCGAGCTGATCTAATCCCCTTTGTTACCGAAGAAGCTGTTTCGCCGAGACGCGGAGCAGCTTCTTTTGGAATCGGGCATATGAGCGCCCGCCCTGTGGGAGGGAACGAAGCATGAACGACATGATCCTCATTCTCAATTACTCGGATGAGTTTGCCGTCGAGGCGGCGAAAAGGCTTCGCGGCGAGCGGGTTTTCTGTAAAATCATCAGCGGCACGACGACGGCGGCGCAGGTTGCGGAAATCGCGCCGCGCGGGCTCGTCCTCTGCGGCGAGCCGAAGAGCGCGGCGGGCGTGTTCGACGCGGAGATTTTGAAGCTGGATATCCCCGTGCTGGCGCTGGGGCACGCCGCGCACATGCTGATTGCGGCGATGGGCGGCGCGTGTGCAGGCGCGGCCATCAGCGAGAAAAAAGCGAACGTTCAATACGCGGACTGCAAGCTGTTTACCGGCGTGGAGGGCGGCGAACGCTATATTCAGGAAGCGATGACGCTGATGCTGCCGGCCGACGTGCAGGTGACGGCGGGCGCGGGTGGCTGCACCGTCGCCTTTGAGGACAGCAAACGCTCGCTTTTCGGCGTTCAGTTTGAGCTGGAGCGCAACGACCCGGACGGCTCGACCATCCTCAAAAACTTTGCGCGCGACATCTGCGGCTGCACGCCGTGGTTCACGATGGACGCGGCGCTGGCCGAAGCGCGGCGCGCGTTGACGGAGGCCTCGATTGAAGGCGGATTCGCGGTTTGCGGCGTGAGCGGCGGCGTGGATTCCATGGTGGCCGCGGTGCTGGCGCATCAGGCGTTCGGCGAGCGGATGACGGCGATCTACGTTGAAACGGGGCTGATGCGCGCGGGTGATGGCGCAGCTGTACGGGCGATTTACGAGCAGCTCGGGATTCCGCTGCGCGTGATCGACCGCGCGGAGGACGTGCTGGCCAGCCTTCGCGGCAGGCAGACGATGGGCGAAAAGCGCGCGGTGGTCGTTTCCTGCCTGCACGAAGAGATGATCCGGCAGACGGAGGCCATCCCCGGCGCGAAGACGCTGGTGATGGGCACGAATTACAGCGATTTTTTGGGCGGCACGAACAACGCGGCGTGGAAGGATTGCGGTATGGCGGTGCTCGAACCGCTGGCGCTGCTCTTCCGCGACGAGGTGAAAGAAATCGCCGGAATGCTGGGGCTGGACGGCGAGCTCCTGCTGCGCAAGCCCTTCCCGCTGATGGGATTGGCCGCGCGGATTCTAGGCGAGGTGACGCCGCAGAGGCTTTCCGCGCTGCGCACGGCCGACGCGATTTTCAGCGAGGAAATCCGCGAGGCCGGCTTGCACAGGAAGCTCTACAAATACTTCCCGGTGCTGGTGGACGCGGACGAACTGAAGGGGAGCTGTACGATCATCCTGCGCGCGGTGACGGTCTCCGGCGCGATGCTCGTTCCGGCGAGGCTGCCCTACGATCTGGTGGAGCGCACCGTGGAACGCATTTTGGAGACGACGCCCGCCGTTCAGCGCGTGTTTTACGACCAGACGCCGACGCCGGTTGGAAAAGAGAAATTTCAATAAATCACAGGAATGAGCAAATTTGAGATTTTGCACAATTCCGATAACAGGCGCGCGGCGGGCTGACTCCTTCAGTCACGGCTGCGCCGTGCCAGCTCCCTCGAAGAGGGAGCTCTTTGGTCAGTTTATTTTCCGTCTATGCGATAAGTCGCGCGGTGTACGCCCGCGTGTTTGTGCAGAATTCGCTTTTTTCTCAATTATTGTAAATTAAGAAACAAGATTCAATCAGGTTCCGCCGAGGCAGGCTGCGCGCCCGCTTCGGCGGGATTTTTTTTCGTCTTCAAACATGCGCTTCCAAAGCATGCCATCAAAGTACGGGAAAAACGGAAAAAAACAGGGGATAAACTGGCGAAGAAATACAAAACAGGCTGAAAACACGAACGATAATTAAAAAATGAAAAAATAAGTTCTGGAATTTTATTGAAAACGGGCGCGTCTCTTGCTATACTAGATACGATTTTGGAATTTGGAGGTCGAGCGTTATGCCAAAGGTTGCGCTGATTATGGGTTCGAAGAGCGATTGGCCGTCCCTCAGGGGCTGCGTCGATGTGCTCAAGGGGTTTGAAATTGAGGTTGAGGTGCACGTAGCCAGCGCACACAGAACGCCCGAGACCGTTGCGGCCTTCGCGGCGAACGCGCGCGAAAACGGCTTTGAAGCGATCATCGCGGCGGCCGGCAAGGCGGCGCATCTGGCGGGCGTGATTGCAGGCCACACGACGCTGCCGGTGATCGGGATTCCGGTCAAATCCTCGTTTATGGACGGGCTGGATTCCCTGCTCTCCACCGTGCAGATGCCCACGGGCATCCCGGTGGCGACGGTGGCCGTCGGCGGCGGCGACAATGCGGCGTATCTGGCGGCGCAGATGCTCTCCATCAAATACCCGATTCTCGCCGAAAAGCTGCTTGCGCATCGCGAGCGGATGGCGGCGGCGATCGAGGCGGACGACAGACAGATTCAGGAAGAACTGTAAAGCGGAGGCAGCATGACGGATATTAAGGAACGCGGAGATCAGATGGAGGAGGCCTGCGGCGTATTCGGCATTTACGCGCAGGACGAATCCATCAACGTGGCGGAGGCCGCGTATTACGGTCTGTTTGCTTTGCAGCACCGCGGGCAGGAAAGCGCCGGTATCGCGGTGGCGGACGGCAAGGGAATCAAGCATTACCGCAACCTCGGGCTTGTGCCGGAGGTGTTTGACGAGGAAATTCTGCACGGGCTGACGGGGCGCATCTCCATCGGCCACGTGCGCTACTCGACCTTCGGCAGCAAGGATGTAATCAACGCGCAGCCGCTGGTGGCGCGGTGCAAGATCGGCATGCTGGCGCTGGCGCACAACGGCAATCTGGTCAACGCGGATGCGCTCCGGGCGCAGATGGAGGACGACGGCGCGATTTTCCAGACGTCGGTGGATACCGAGGTCATCCTGAACCTGATTGCGCGGGAAAGCAGCAAGGGGCTGATCGAGGCCGTCCGCTCCATGATGGAGAAGGTGCGCGGCAGCTACGCGCTGGTACTGCTGGCCAAGGACAAGCTCATCGGCATTCGCGATCCGTATGGCATTCGCCCGCTCTGTCTGGGGCGGGTCGGCAACAGCTTTGTGCTGGCGAGCGAGAGCTGCGCGCTCGACGCGGTGGGCGCGGAGTTTGTCCGCGACGTTCAGCCGGGCGAAATCGTCGTGATCGACGCGGAGGGGATTCACTCCATGCACGTCAAAACGCCGATGCGCAGCCGCCTGTGCCTGTTTGAATTTGTCTACTTCGCCAGACCGGATTCGGTCATCGACGGCATCAACGTCTACCAATCCCGCGTGGAGGCGGGCAAGCGGCTGGCCATCGACGACGACGTGGAGGCGGATATGGTCATCGGCGTGCCGGACAGCGCGCTGGCGGCGGCGATGGGCTACGCCCAGCAGAGCGGGATTCCCTACGGCGACGGGCTGGCCAAAAACCGCTACGTCGGCCGCACGTTCATCCAGCCGGAGCAGGGCATGCGCGAATTGGGCGTGCGCACCAAGCTCAACGCGCTGACCCGCAACGTTCGCGGCAAGCGGCTGATTCTGGTGGACGATTCCATCGTCCGCGGCACGACGAGCCGCAAGATCGTCGAGATGCTGCGCACGGCGGGCGCGAAGGAAGTGCACATGCGCATTTCTTCGCCCTCGGTGCTGAACCCCTGCTATTTCGGCATTGATACGGCGACGAGCGAGGAACTGATCGGCCACAGCCGCAGCGTTGAGGAAATCTGCCGCTTCATCGGGGCGGACAGCCTCAAGTTCCTTTCCCTGCCCGATCTGCTCAAGACAGTGGCCGGTTCGGGCTGCCAATTCTGCACGGGCTGCTTTGACGGCGATTACCCCATCGACCCGGAAACGGGCGAGATGCACGGGATGGAGGAAGAACATGATTACGTATAAGGACGCGGGTGTGGACGTTGAGCGCGGCTACGAGGCCGTGCGCAGGATGAAGCAGCATGTCGCCGCCACGTTTGACGAGAACGTGCTGGGCGGTCTCGGCTCGTTCGGCGGGTTTTATTCCATCGAAAACGAGAACGTTGAAAAGCCGGTGCTCGTCGCGGGCACGGACGGCGTGGGCACCAAGCTCAAGCTGGCGTTTTTGATGGACAAGCACGACACGGTGGGCATCGACTGCGTGGCGATGTGCGTCAACGATGTGGTGTGTCAAGGCGCAAAGCCGCTGATTTTCCTTGACTACATCGCGACGGGCTACCTCGATCCGGTCAAGGTGGAGCAGATTGTCGCGGGCGTGGCGGACGGCTGCCGTCAGGCGGGCTGCGCGCTGATCGGCGGCGAGACGGCTGAAATGCCGGATTTCTACCCCGAGGGCGAATACGATCTGGCGGGCTTCACCGTCGGCCTCGTCGGGCGGGAGAAATCCATCTCCGGCGAGCGCGTGGCGGAGGGCGACGTGCTGGTGGGCATGGCTTCCTCCGGCGTGCACTCCAACGGCTATTCTCTGGTGCGCAAGCTGGTGCTGACCGCGGATCGCGACCTGAACGCGCCGGTGGAAGCCTTCGGCGGAAAGAGCTGGGGCGAAACCCTGCTCACGCCGACGAAGATCTACGTCAAGCCCGCGCTGGCAGCCTGCAAGGCCTGCGACGTGCACGGTATTGCGCACATCACCGGCGGCGGCTTCATCGAAAACATTCCGCGCATCCTGCCCGACGGCTTGAGCGCGCAGATCGAGCGCGGCACATGGCCGGTGCTGCCGGTGTTCACGGAGCTGGTGAAGCTCGGCGGGCTGGGCGACCGGCAGGCCTATAACACCTTCAACATGGGTGTGGGCATGGTGTTCGCGGTGAAGGCGGAGGAGGCCGACAAGCTGATCGCGACGCTGGAGGCGCAGGGCGAAAAGGCCTACCGCATCGGCCGCGTGGCGAAGACGGGCGAGGACGGCGAAAGGCTGGTTCTGCTGTGAGCAAGAGAATCGCGGTGCTTTGCTCCGGCGGCGGCACGAATTTGCAGGCGCTCATCGACGCGGTGGAGGCGGGCAGCATCGACGGGGAGATCGTGCTGGTGCTCGCCAACGCCTCCAAGGCGTTCGCCCTTGAGCGCGCGCGCAGGCACGGCATTCCGGCGGAGTTTATCAGCAAGAAGCAGGCCGGGAGCGACGAGGCTTTCAACGACGTCATCCTCCAAAGGCTGCGCGCGGTGAACGCCGATCTCGTCGTGCTGGCGGGCTATCTGCCCATCGTGGGGCGGCAGATTGTGCGGGCGTTTGAGCACCGGATCATCAACATCCATCCGGCGCTGATTCCGGCGTTCTGCGGGCCGGGGATGTACGGCCATCACGTACACGAGGCAGTTTTGGCCTACGGCGCGAAGATTTCCGGCGCGACGACGCACTTTGTCGATGAGCAGGTCGATCACGGCGGCGTGATTATGCAAAAGAGCGTCCCCGTGCTGGAGGGCGACACCCCGGAAACGCTGGCCGCGCGCGTGCTCGCCGTTGAGCACGAGATTCTGCCGGAAAGCGTAAGACTTTTCTGCGCGGAAAAACTGGGGGTAGATGGAAGACAGGTACATGTGCTATAATAAAGTGTTCATGTACGCAAATTCGTCGGGCGGGTTTATTCCGCGCCGACCGCTTTGATGAAGGGTGTCTTCCTAACTATGAGAATTTATCAGCCCGTGCGCGGCGTTGGCGGCGCTTTGCGGGAAAACAGCTTTGTGATGATCGACGACGCGGGCGTGGAAATCGGGCAAGGCGGCCTGGAATACCGCGTGATTAAGAAAATGATGCCGGACAGGCCGCTGGATATCGAGATGACGATGAGCGCGCATCCGGTGGCCAGCGACACGCTCTTCGGCGCGCTGAGCGCCAGAGCCGAGCGCATCAAGGACGAAGAGGGCGGTCTGCCCGCGCGGCTGTATACCCGCTGCGCGATTGACGACGCGGAGCGCCACGAGTATTTTACCCGGATGGGGTTTGACGATTTCGACGGCGTGGAGCTGTTTGTGCTGAACGTGCCGCAGGATCTTTCCCTGCGCAGGCGCAATTACAGCCCGGTGGGCACGAAATCCATCGACGTGGATTTACGCACCCGCACCCGGCGCGAGGAATTTCTGCTGGGGCTGAAGGAGTTCGGCTGCGTGGAGCACGCCAGCGAATGGCTGGAGGAGCGCATGCGCGGCCCGGTCTTCATGGCGAAGGCGATGTATTTCGGCAGCGACTACGTGGGCAGCATGCTGGTCACGGGGACGCAGGCCGAGGCCGTGCTGGAGATGATCTGCGTGGAACAGAAGTGGCGCGGCCGCGGCGTGGCCAGCGCGCTGGTGGACGAGGCGCTGGTGCAGCTGAGCAAGCAGCAGGTGCCGCACATCGTCGCCCGCGCCGTCCGCCGCAACGCCAGCGCGATGAAGTTTTTTAAGCGCAGCGGCTTTGACTGGGTGCGCACCGAGGAGTATCTTTTGGGCAGAGACATGTGAGGAGAGGAGAACGCATCATGGTAAAGCGTGCGATTTTGAGCGTATCGGATAAAACGGGCATTGTCGAGCTGGCTCGCCGTCTGGCGGCGCAGGGCGTAACCCTGCTGTCTACCGGCGGAACGATGAAGGCGATTGAAGAGGCCGGGATTCCCGTGACCGGCGTGAGCGACGTCACCGGCTTCCCGGAGTGCCTCGACGGGCGCGTGAAGACGCTGCACCCGGCGATTCACGCGGGGCTGCTCGCCGTGCGCGATAACCCCGAGCACATGAAGCAGCTTGAGCAGCTCGGCGTGGAGCCGATCGACATGGTGGTCATCAACCTGTATCCCTTCCGCGCGACCATCGAGAAGCCCGGCGTGACCTTCGACGAGGCGATTGAAAACATCGACATCGGCGGGCCGACCATGCTCCGCGCGGCGGCCAAAAACGCGCAGGACGTGGTGGTCGTCATCGACCCGGCGGATTACGAGCTTGTGCTCAATGAGCTGGAGGCGACGGGCGACGTTTCGCTCAAAACCAAGCGCTATCTGCAATACAAGGTCTTCGAGCACACCGCGCAGTATGACTGCATGATTCAGCAGTACCTGCGCGGCCAGCTGGAGGACGCGCCGGCGTTCCCGCAGAACCTGACCGTCACCTTTGAAAAGGTGCAGGAGATGCGCTACGGCGAGAACCCACACCAGAAGGCGGCGTTCTACCGCGATCTGGGCGACGTGGCGGGCACGCTCCCGGCGGCGAAGCAGCTTCACGGCAAGGAGCTCTCCTACAACAACATCAACGACACGAACGGCGCGCTCGAGCTCCTGCGCGAGTTTGACACGACGGCGGTGATCGCGGTCAAGCACGGCAACCCGTGCGGCGTGGGCGTGGCGGACGCGGTCAGCGAGGCCTACAGGCTGGCGTATGAGGCCGACCCGGTCAGCGTTTTCGGCGGCATTGTCGTCACCAACGGCACGGTGGACGCGGCGACGGCCGAGCAGATGAGCAAGATCTTCCTTGAGATCATCGTCGCGCCGAAGTTCACCGACGAGGCGCTGGCGATTTTGACCAAGAAGAAGAACCTGCGCCTGCTGGAGCTGGATACGACGATCCGCGCCTACCCCAAGGGCGAGCGCGTGATGCGCAAGGTGGCGGGCGGCCTGCTGGTGCAGGAGATCGACGACAAGCTGCTGCCGGAGGACGGTGAACTGAAGGTCGTCACCAAGGCGCAGCCGACGGCCAAGCAGATGGAGGATTTGATGCTGGCGTGGAAGATCGTCAAGCACGCCAAATCCAACGGCATTGCGATTGCGAAGGATCACCAGAGTTTGGGCATCGGACCGGGGCAGGTCAACCGCATCTGGAGCACGCAGATGGCCATCGAGCGCAGCGGCGACAAGGTGCGCGGCGCGGCGCTGGCGAGCGACGCCTTCTTCCCGTTTGACGACTGCGTGAAGGCCTGCGCGGAGGCGGGAATCAGCTGCATCATCCAGCCGGGCGGAAGCGTCCGCGATCAGGATTCCATCGACGCCTGCGACCGGTATGGCATCGCGATGGTCTTCACGGGCATGCGGCATTTCAAGCACTAATACTAATTCTTGTTAAAATGGCTTAATCCGCGCACCATCTTTTTCGCTCTGACTTTGCCTCGTTCCGTTCAACGTACCTCCAGTACGCCTCACTTCACTTGGCTTCGTCAGAACAAAAAATCTGATGCGCTCTGTTAAGCATTTTAACTGCGAATTAGTATAACCATCATCAGCGTCCCTTCGGGTCGCCCCGAGCGGGCGGGAGGGACGCTGTTTTTGCGTTGAGGAGGATGTTTATGAAGGTATTGGTGATTGGCGGCGGCGGACGCGAGCACGCCGTATGCAAAAAGCTGAGCGAATCGAAGGACGTGACGGAGATCCTCTGCGCGCCGGGCAACGCGGGCATTGCGCAGGTCGCGCGGTGCATCCCCGAGGTCAAGGCGACGGATATCGAGGGCATCGTCGCGCTGGCGCAGCGGGAAAAGGTCGATTTTGTCTGCGTCACGCCGGATGATCCGCTGGCGCTGGGCTGCGTGGACAAGCTGGAGGCGGCGGGCATTCCGGCGTTTGGGCCGACGGCCTACGCGGCGCAGATGGAGGCGAGCAAGATCTTCTCCAAAAACCTGATGCGCAAATACGGAATCCCCACGGCGAAGAGCGAAACCTTCACCGAGATGGACAAGGCGCTGGCCTATCTGGACACGCAGGGCGCGCCGATTGTCGTCAAGGCGGACGGGCTGGCGCTGGGCAAGGGCGTGGTCGTCGCGGCGACGGTGGAAGAGGCAAAGCAGGCCGTTGTGGAGATGATGCAGGGCGGCAAATTCGGCCAAAGCGGCGCGCGGGTGCTCATCGAGGAATGTATGGTCGGGCGCGAGGTGACGGTGCTCTGCTTCTGCGACGGCAAGACGATCGTGCCGATGAAGGCGAGTCAGGATCACAAGCGCGCGCTGGACGGCGACAAGGGGCCGAACACCGGCGGCATGGGCGCGTTTGCCCCCAGCCCGCTCTACACCGAGGAGATCGCGGAGCGGACGGAGCGCGAGATTCTGCTGCCGACGCTCCACGCGATGAACGCGGAGGGCTTCACGTTCAAGGGCGTGCTCTACGTCGGGCTGATGCTGACGGCGGAGGGGCCGAAGGTGGTGGAATACAACGCGCGCTTCGGCGATCCGGAGACGCAGGCCGTTCTGCCCCTGCTGGAAAGCGACCTGTTTGCCATCATGCGCGCCGTTCGCGAGCAGCGGCTGGCGGAGACGGAGATCCGCTGGCGGGGCGGCGCGGCGGCCTGCATCGTGCTGGCCAGCGGCGGCTATCCCGGAAAATACGAGAGCGGCAAGGCGATCACCGGTCTGGCGGACGCGGAAGCGGCGGGCGCGACGGTGTACCACGCGGGCACGAAGCGGACGGACGCGGGCTATGTGACGGCGGGCGGCCGCGTGCTGGGCGTGACGGCGCTGGGCGATACGCTGGCGGAGGCGATCCGCCGGGCGTATGCCGCGGCGGAGAAGATTCATTTCGAGGGCGCGCATATGCGCCGCGATATCGGCATCAGGGACACGGAAAGGGCATAAAATCGGACGTAAAAAGGCATAAAAGCGAGGCACTCCGGTCAGCATAAGCGGCAAGAAAGCGGCTGAGCCGGAGGTGAAGACCTTTGAATATCGCCATCGTGGGCAACGGAAGGATGGGGCGGACGCTGGACGCGGTCTGCGCGCGGCGGGACGATGTGCGGGTGCTCGGCCATGTCGGCCGCGGCGGCTGCGAAAGCCTTGACGCGCTGGACGGGCTGGACGCGGCGCTGGATTTTTCGGCGCCGGAGAACCTGCCCATGCTGCTTTCCGACGCGGTGCGGCGGCGGATTCCGCTGGTCATCGGCACGACGGGGATGAGCGGCGCGCAGGGCGAGGCCATCCGCGCGGCGAGCCGACGGATACCGATTGTGTGGTCGGAAAATTTTTCCGTCGGCGTGACGGTGCTCGTTCGGCTGGCGCGGCTTGCGGCGCAGGCGCTCGGCCGTGAATTTGACATGGAGATCGTGGAGACGCACCACAACCGGAAGGTGGACGCGCCCAGCGGCACGGCAAAGCTGATTCTGCGGCAGATCGACCCGGAGGGACTGTATGCGCCCGTTTACGGGCGGTCGGGGCGGATCGGTGCGCGCGGCCGGGAAATCGGCGTGCACGCGGTGCGCGGAGGCACGGCGGCGGGCGAGCACAGCCTGCGCTTCTTCGGGCGGATGGAGGAGCTTGAGCTTCGCCACCGCGCGGACAGCCGGGAAATCTTCGCCCAAGGCGCGCTGCGGGCGGCGGCGTTCGCAAGGAAGGCAGAACCGGGGCTGTATGACATGGAGGACGTTTTATTCGGGGGAGACGGATGGACGAGATCGTAAGGCTCATTCAAACGGCAGAGAAAAAAACGCCGGTCAAGGTCTATGTTCGGGCAAACCGGCCGCTGCACTTTGAAAACTGCCACGTGTTCACCGGCGCGGACATGATCGTGATGGGGGATTACGGGGACATCGAGCCGGTTTTGGCGCGCAACGCGGACGCCATTGAGGACATGGTGATCGAGTGCGACCGGCGGAACAGCGCGCTGCCGCTGCTGGATGTGAAGCTCCTCCGCGCGCGCATTGAACCGGGCGCGATTCTCCGCGCGGGGGTGAGCGTCGGTGACGGCGCGGTGATTATGATGGGCGCGATTCTCAACGTCGGCGCGGCTGTCGGCGAGGGGACGCTGATCGACATGGGCGCGGTGCTCGGCGGGCGCGCGTCCGTTGGAAAGCGGAGCCACATCGGTGCGGGCGCGGTGCTTGCGGGCGTTGTCGAGCCGCCCAGCGCAAAGCCGGTGACGGTCGGCGACGACGTGCTCATCGGCGCGAACGCGGTGGTGATCGAGGGCGTTCACGTTGGGAACGGCGCGGTCGTCGCGGCGGGCGCGGTGGTCACGCGGGATGTGCCGGAAAACGCGGTGGTCGCGGGAATCCCGGCGCGGATCGTCAAGATGAAGGACGAAAAAACCAAAGGGAAGACGGCACTGATCGACGCGCTGCGGGAATTGTAAAAGCGTAGAACCATTCATCGGAGAAGCGGCTTTGAGCCGCTTTTTCTGTCCCGATTAATCATCGAACAAAACGAAAATTCTGCATATAATGCGGGCGCGCAATGCACGCCCCTACAGGTACGGCGGTACGATACGCAGTTGCTTTTCCGTAACATTGTAGGGGCGCAACCTATTGCTTAGACGGAAAATAACCGGTTCAAGGAGCTCCCTCTTTGAGGGCGTGGAGCTTGCCGCCCGCTGTGCGGGAGACAGGCAAGCGGAACGCCGAAGGTCTGGCACGGCGCAGCCGTGACTGAGGGAGTCAGGCAGGCGCGCATCACACGTCCATTAACAAAATTTGTGCAGAATTTCAGATTTGCTCATCTTCTGTTCAAATGAGATTATGTATGCTATAATAGGGGAAAAGAACGCATTTTGGAGAATACACGGTGAAAAGATTCAAGCTGTTTCTGGCCATGGCCGCGCTGGCCTGCGCCATCGGGCTGACGGTGAAATACGGCTCGACGTATCAGCCGGTGGTGGAGCCGGTGCGCGAGATTGAGGAAATCTGGGCGCTGGAAGATGCGCGCGAGGAGAGCGAGGAGCCGCTGGTGACGCGGCTTTTCTGCAACGGCATTCCGATGGCCTACGACGCGGAGAACAACGTGTTCTACGGCTCGCTGGGGCTTGAAAACGGCGCGCAGTGGCCGGAAATCAAGCTGACGGCTTCCGAGGAGGCGGCGAAGGGGCTGAGCCTCTGCTTTGCCGACGATTACGGCTTCGATGATTGCGACGCGGCGATTCGGGAGGGCTACAGCTATCAGATTTTCGCCTACACCGACACGGCGTACAGCTATGCGGAGGTCGTTTTCACCGGGCTGCCGCTGGTGAATGTCACGGCCGAGCAGACGATCGAGCGCGAGGATGTGCCCGCGCAGATTGAAATCGCGCTGGCGGCGGAAGGGCTGCGGACAAACGGGCGAATCCACAAACGCGGCGGCGCGTCCATCCTGAACGACAAGGTGGGCTATAAGCTGGAATTTACGCGCACGACGGACGGCAAAAAGAAGATCTATCAGGAGATTCCGGGCATGGGGACGGACAGCCAGGTGATTCTGCTGCCCATGAACGCACTGGATACGACGATGATGCGCGACCGGCTGAGCTGGGCGCTCTATGCGCGGCTGACGCGGCGGGACGAGCCCTTCAGCGCGCGGAAGACGCAATACTGCGAGCTGTTTCTGAACGGGGAATATCGCGGCGTGTACCTGATGCTCGAACCGTTTTCAGTCAGGCAGGAGGTGGCCAAGGCGGGCGAGGAGCGCCTGACGACGGACAGCGTATACCGAACGGCGGTCATCAGCCTTTCGCACGGCAGGCCGTGCATGGAAGACCCATACAGCGCGGCGACGGGGTTTGAGCTCTACTATCCGATGGACGGCGAGCCGGATTTTTCGCCGCTGGCGGATTATTTCGCGCTGCTGGGCGAGACGGACGACGCGGCTTTCATGCGGCGGGCGGCGCAGATCATTGATCTGGACAGCGCGCTGCGCTACGACGTGGTGCTGCAGCTCTTCGGGCTGACGGACAATGTCATCAACAACATGTACACGTGGGCGCAGAACAGCCGGGGGCACACCCGCTATCGGTTTGATTTTTGGGATCTGGATGTGTCGTGGGGATTGAAGCGGGACGAAATCGGCGAGATGCACGAAAACTGGGTGTTCTTCCCGCTGGTGGATCGGCTGCTGCGCGCGGACGAAGAGGGCGGCGTTCGGAAACGATACGGCGAAATCTATCGCGAGGTGCGGGAAAAGGCGTTTGACACGGAGACGGTGGAGGCGCTGGTCGGCCAATACGCCCACGAGCTGAACGATTCCGGCGCGATGGCGCGCAACGCGGATCGGTGGGAAACGGAGAATTACGCCGCCGACGGCTACGAGCTGGTCGCCTTTGCGGCGGAGAGAATCGCGCTGCTGGACGAGCCCGTTCGGGCGATGAGCGCGGGCGAGGAAATCGACCTGCGTTTCCTTGAGAAGACGAATTACGACGACAAGGGAACGCCCCTGAGCGAGGAATAAGAGAAGAATCAGATAGGACGACGGCGATGAAGAGATTGAAGCTGCTGCTGGGCATGGCCGCGCTGGCCTGCGCCATCGGGCTGACGGTGAAATACGGCTCGGCGTATCGGCCGGTGGTGGGGCCGGTGCGCGAGATCGAGGCAATCTGGGCCATCGAGGACGAGCGGGAGGAGAGCGAAGAACCGCTGGTGACGCGGCTTTTCTGCAACGGCGCGGAGGCGGCCTACGACGCGGAAAGCAACACGTTTTATTGCACGCTGGGGCTTGAAAACGGCGAGGAATGGCCGGAAATCAAGCTGACGACTGCCAAAAATGTGTGGGGGGGGGTTAACCCTCTGCTTTGTTGACGATTATGCCTACGACGCCTGCGCGGACGCGATTCGGGAGGGCTATGCCTATCAGATCATGGCGTACACGGACGAGGCATACAGCTATTCGGACGTGGTTTTCACGGGGCTGCCGATTCTCTCGCTGCACACGGCGGAGGCAATCACGACCGAGGACACGCCGGCGGCGCTGAACCTCGCCTTTGGAAACGGCGAACGGCTCGAAGCGAACGCGCGCGTCCACCTGCGCGGCAACGCATCGCTCGTCCGGCTGGACAAGCACAGCTACAAGGTGGAATTTACGCGAACCGAGGACGGAAAGAAAAAAATTCCGCAGAACGTGCCGGGGCTGGGGCAGACGGACGAGATCATCCTGCTGGCGATGGGCTTTGACCCGAACATGGTGCGCGACCGACTGAGCTGGTCGATGATCGAGCGAATCTGGCCGAAGGACGAGGCGTTCGCGCCCGTCGGCAGGGAATACGTCGAGGTCTTCGTCAACGATGCGTATCAGGGCGCATACCTGATGATGGTTCCGTTTGACCGGCGCGCGGAGATCGAGAAGGCGGGCGCGGGCAGCGCCCAGCGCGACAGCCTGTACCGCTCGGTGATCGCCGCGGTGGACAAGGGGCGGCCGATCGACGAGGGATACGAGCTGTTTATCGCGCCGGACGCGGAGAATCCGTTCGCGGGGCTGCAAACCTACCTCCGGCTGGACGACGGTGACATGGACGACGAGACGTTTTGCCGAGAAGCGGCGGCGCACATCGACGTGCCCTCGCTGATGCGATACACGCTGCTGGTGCAGGGGATGGCGCTCTGCGACAACATCTTCAACAACATGTACGTCTGGGCGCACGAGACGGCGGCGGGCGTGGTCTATCGCTTTATCCCGTGGGACATGGATCTGTCCTGGGAGAAGGAGCCGGGCGCATACTGGGACTGCTGGATGATCGACGCGCTGGCCTGCCGGATGATCGAGCTGGATGTGAGCGGCGCGCGCGGGGAGCTGGCCGCGCAGTGGCGGCGGATGAGCGAGGCGGGCTTTACGATAGACACCGTCCGCGAGGAGCTGGCGCTGTATCAGCACGAGCTGACCGATTCCGGCGCGTTTCTGCGGGACGCGGAGCGCTGGGGCAAGGAGCAGGACGAAATAGACGTTTCGCAGATCGAGGCGGTTGCGGAATACCGCTTCGAGCTGCTTTGCAGGCTGACGCAGGCCATCGGCGAAACCGGGGAGGAATTCCGGTTTGCGGATTTCGAGACGGACGAGGAATGTTCCATGCAGAGCATGGCGGACGCGCTGGCGGGGGAATGAGTGGAAAAACCCGAACGAAAAACAGAAAAAGCGTGTAAAATAAGGGAAAAACCAAAAATAAGAATTGACATTCGCGGCGGAAAATGATATCATACTCGTGTTTGCTGTGCAAGCCGTCCGCAGGGATGGTATGCGCGGAAGACGATTGAAAGGAAGAATTGTTCTATGAATGATGGTCTCGCCGATGTTGACCGACGAGTAGTCGGCACCAAGCAGGTTCTCCGCGCGCTGGACGAGGGCAGGGTTGCCCATGCGTATGTCGCGCAGGACGCGGATCTGCTGCTCACCAAGCGCGTCGTGGATCGCTGCTACGACATGGAGATTCCCTGCACGCAGGTGGAATCCATGGAGAAGCTCGGGCGCGCGTGCGGCATCGACGTCAAGGCTGCGGCCGCCGGTCTGCTCAAGTAAGGGCGAATCGGCCGCGAAACATACCGGCTGCTATGCGGCACGCCGGCGCTTTGTATGCTATGATCCCGGTTAAACGGGTTCATATAGATGAATCAGCAAGCAAGTGTTCCAGAATTTTTGAGAAGAAACATAGGAGGTGCTTCCATGCCTACGATCAACCAGTTGATCCGCAACGGAAGAAAAGCGATCGCTGCAAAGCCGACCGCGCCTATCCTGCAGAAGTGCCCGCAGAAGCGCGGCGTGTGCCTGTCCGTTAAGACCACCACGCCGAAGAAGCCGAACTCTGCGCTGCGTAAGATTGCCCGTGTCCGCCTGACGAACGGCGTCGAAGGTACTTGCTACATCCCCGGCATCGGCCACAACCTGCAGGAGCACTCCGTGGTGCTCATCCGCGGCGGCCGTGTCCGTGACCTGCCTGGCGTTCGTTATCACATCGTCCGCGGCGCGCTGGATGCTGCCGGTGTGGCCAAGCGTATGCAGGCCCGCTCCAAGTACGGCGCGAAGCGCCCGAAGAAGTAATTTCTGAGGGTTCATACTTCGGGATAACGAAGGAAGTGGCGCCCTCCCAGTATCGGAGGTGTCGTCGGTCTGAAACGGGTGGCCGGCCGCAAAGCGGAAAGGCGCTGCGCGTGTTTGGAACAGCGCGCTGGGCGTTCCGTGGGCAGGGCTGTGTGCTAGATCCGGCAGACAGGGCCGCTTTTGCTGAGGCGGCGCGTTTGCTGGCCGTTCGGGCCATGCTGCAAGAAAACCGAAGCGAGGAAACAATCCTTGCTTCCTGACAACTCAGGAGGTTAAACCCATGCCGAGACGTGGTTTTGTACCCAAGCGTGAAGTGCTGCCGGATCCGGTATACGGCACCACCATCGTCACCAAGCTGATCAACCAGATCATGCTCGACGGCAAGCGCGGCATCGCGCAGTCCGTCTGCTACGACGCGTTCCAGATGCTGGCCGACAAGACCGGCAAGGACGCGATGGAAGTTTTCAACGCCGGCCTGCAGAACATTCTGCCGAGCCTGGAGGTTAAGGCTCGCCGCGTCGGCGGCGCGACCTATCAGGTCCCGATCGAGATCCGCCCGGAGCGCCGTCAGACCCTGGCGCTGCGCTGGCTGGTCGAGTTCTCCCGCAAGCGCGGCGAGAAGACCATGGCCGAGCGCCTCTGCGCCGAGATCATCGACGCGAGCAACAACACCGGCGCGGCTGTCAAGCGTAAGGAAGAAATGCACCGTATGGCCGAGGCCAACAAGGCGTTTGCTCACTATCGCTGGTAATTTCCGTCCGATCGTGCGAGGCGCCGCGCAGGCGGCAGCCTGAACAAAAAGGAGATTCAACATGCCCAGAGACCATGAATTAAAGATGGTTCGCAACATCGGTATCATGGCGCATATCGATGCCGGCAAGACGACGACGACCGAGCGTATTCTGTTCTATACGGGCAAGAACCGCAAGATCGGCGAGACGCATGAAGGCACCGCCACCATGGACTGGATGGCTCAGGAGCAGGAGCGCGGCATCACCATCACCTCTGCCGCGACGACCTGCTACTGGAAGGACTATCGTCTCAACATCATCGACACTCCCGGCCACGTCGATTTCACCGTCGAGGTCGAGCGTTCCCTCCGCGTGCTGGACGGCTCTGTCGCCGTGTTCTGCGCGAAGGGCGGCGTTGAGCCGCAGTCCGAGACGGTCTGGCGTCAGGCCGAGCACTATCATGTTCCGCGCATGGTGTACGTCAACAAGATGGACATCATGGGCGCGAACTTCTACCGCGTGGTGGACATGCTCCACGAGCGTCTGCACGCGAATGCGCATCCGATTCAGCTGCCGATCGGCGCGGAGAACGATTTCCGCGGCATCATCGACCTGCTGACCATGCGCGCCGAGGTCTACTACGATGACCTGGGCAAGGATTACCGCGACGAGCCGATTCCGGAAGATATGATGGAAGATGCTCAGATGTACCGCGAGCAGCTCATCGAAGCGCTGGCCGACGTGGACGACGGCATCATGGAGAAGTTCATGGAAGGCGAAGAGCCGACCATCGAAGAGATGAAGGCCGCCATCCGCAAGGGCACCATCGATTGCAGCTTCTTCGCTGTGCTGTGCGGCACCTCTTACCGCAACAAGGGCGTTCAGCTCCTGCTCGACGCCGTCATCGACTACATGCCGTCTCCGCTGGATATCCCGCCGGTCAAGGGCTTCGACCCGCACACCGACGAGGAAATCGAGCGTCCGGTGAGCGACGAAGCGCCGTTCTCCGCGCTGGCCTTCAAGATCATGACCGACCCGTTCGTCGGCAAGCTGAGCTTCATCCGCGTCTACTCCGGCCACATTGGCTCGGGCAGCTACGTGCTCAACTCCACGAAGGGCAAGCGTGAGCGCATCGGCCGTCTGCTCCAGATGCACGCCAACGAGCGCAAGGAAATCACCGAGGTTTACACCGGCGAGATCTGCGGCGTTGTCGGCTTCAAGGACACCACGACCGGCGACACCCTGTGCGACGACAAGAACCAGATCATCCTTGAGAAGATGGAGTTCCCGGAGCCGGTTATTCAGGTCGCCATCGAGCCGAAGACCAAGGCCGGTCAGGAGAAGATGATTCTCGGCCTGCTGCGTTTGGCTGAAGAAGACCCGACCTTCAAGACCTACACCAACCAGGAGACCGGCCAGACGATCATCGCCGGCATGGGCGAGCTCCATCTGGAGATCATCGTTGACCGTCTGCTGCGCGAGTTCAAGGTCGAGGCGACCGTCGGCGCGCCGCAGGTTGCCTATCGTGAGACCATCCGCAAGGCGGCGAAGGCCGAAGGCCGTTACGTCCGTCAGACCGGCGGCAACGGCCAGTACGGTCACTGCTGGATTGAGATCTCCCCGGTCGAGCCGGGCGAGGGCTACTCCTTCAGCAACGACACCGTCGGCGGCTCCATCCCGAAGGAGTTCATCGCGCCGATCGACGCCGGTATCCGCGAGGCGGCCAAGAACGGCCCGCTGGGCGGCTTCGAGGTTGTGGACTTCCATGTTTCCGTGTACGACGGCTCCTACCACGACGTCGACTCCTCCGAAGTCGCGTTCAAGATCGCCGGTTCTATGGCGTTCAAGGCCGCGATGGCCAAGGCCGACCCGGTGCTGCTTGAGCCGATCATGAAGGTGGACGTCACCGTGCCGGAAGAGTACATGGGCGATGTTATCGGCGACCTGAACAGCCGCCGCGGCCGCATCGAGGGCATGGATCACAACGGCACGACCGAAGAGATCCACGCGCTGGTTCCGCTCTCCGAGATGTTTGGTTACTCCACCGCGCTGCGTTCCCGTACGCAGGGCCGCGGCGTGTACACCATGCAGCCGGAGCACTATGAGCCGGTTCCGAAGTCCATTCAGGAGAAGGTTTGCGGCACCAAGGCGGCGAAGTAAGCTTTTACCGCTTCCCGCCTGCGGGCGGGAAGCGATTTCCCGAATTATAATATGTCGGGCTTCGGCCTGACACATGGAGGAAAAAGAAAATGGCGAAGCAAAAGTTTGAGCGCACCAAGCCGCACGTCAACATTGGCACCATCGGCCACGTTGACCACGGCAAAACGACCCTGACCGCTGCCATCACGATGGTGCTGTCCACCTTCGGCGAGGCGCAGGCCATGCGTTACGACGAAATCGACAAGGCGCCGGAAGAGAAGGCCCGCGGAATCACGATCAACACCGCTCACGTTGAGTATGAGACGGAGCATCGTCACTACGCGCACGTTGACTGCCCCGGCCACGCCGACTATGTTAAGAACATGATCACCGGTGCCGCGCAGATGGACGGTGCCATCCTCGTCGTGGCCGCGACCGACGGCCCGATGCAGCAGACCCGCGAGCACATCCTGCTTGCCCGTCAGGTTGGCGTTCCCGCGATGGTCGTGTTCATGAACAAGACCGACCTCGTTGACGACCCCGAGCTGCTCGAGATCGTCGAGATGGAAGTCAGAGAGCTGCTCTCCGAGTATGACTTCCCGGGCGACGACATTCCGATCATCAAGGGCTCCGCCCGCGAGGCGCTCCTTTCGGACAGCAAGGACATCAACGATCCCGTTTACGCGCCGATCCTCGAGCTGATGAAGGCCGTCGACGAGTATATCCCCACGCCGGACAGAAAGTCCGACCTGCCCTTCCTTATGCCTGTTGAGGACGTCTTCTCCATCACCGGCCGCGGCACCGTCGCCACCGGCAGAGTTGAGAGAGGTACCGTCAAGATGTCCGACGAAGTCGAAATCGTCGGCCTCAAAGCGCAGGCGTCCAAGACCGTCATCACCGGCATCGAGATGTTCCGCAAGCTGCTCGACTTCGCCGAGGCCGGCGACAACATCGGCTGCCTGCTGAGAGGTATCCAGAAGACCGACATCGAAAGAGGTCAGGTTCTTGCGAAGCCCGGCAGCATCAAGCCGCACACCAAGTTTGTCGGCCAGGTCTATGTGCTGACCGAGAAGGAAGGCGGCCGTCATAAGCCCTTCTTCTCCAACTACCGTCCGCAGTTCTACTTCAGAACCACCGACGTTACCGGCGTCATCACCCTCCCCGAGAACGTGGAGATGTGCCGTCCCGGCGACCACGTCGATATGACGGTTGAGCTGATCACGCCGATCGCCATCGAGAAGGGTCTCCGCTTCGCTATCCGCGAGGGCGGCAGAACCGTCGGCTCGGGCGTCGTCGCTGACATTCTCGAGTAAAAACGCATAAAATGCAATATTAGCTTCGGGGCAGGGTGCGATTCCCTACCGGCAGTATAGTCTGCGAGCGGCCTTGCCGCATGAATGGGTGCAATTCCCATACCGACAGTAAAGTCTGGATGGTAGAAGCGAACAACTTCGGTTGAAAAGGGTCCCCGTGCGTTCGGGGACCCTTTTTTCGGCCGTCGGCGCTGCGGCGTTACGGCGTTTTTCAAAACGCCGTAACGCCGCAGCGCCGACCCCTTCGCAAACGCCTTCCGTTCCCCAATCCCCCGGTATTTTTATGGAAGGAATCTGATCGATTATGCAAAACATCAAAAAGCTCTCGTTTTCCGCCGTCATCTGCGCGCTGGCCGTCGTCGCCGTGCTCGCGGTGCATTTCCCGATTTTCCCGGCGGTCTCGTTTCTGGAATATGACCCCGGCGATATCGCCGTCCTGTTCGCCGGCCTTCTGCTCGGCCCGTGGTGGGGCTTGGGCATCACGCTCGTCGTCTCGCTCGTGCAGGGGATTACCGTCAGCGCCGCGAGCGGCGTTTACGGCATCCTGATGCACATCATTTCCACCGGTACGCTTGTCCTCGTCTCGGCGCTGGCCGCGCGCCTGTTCAAGGGCCGTTTGAACGCCGAGCTGTCCGTCCTCTGCGGCGTGCTGGCCGCCGCCGCCGTGATGGTCGGCGCCAACCTGCTCATTACCCCGCTGTTTATGGGCGTTACGATGGACGACGTGCTGGGCATTATGCTGCCGTTTATCCTGCCGTTCAACCTGATTAAGCTCGGCGTCAACGGCGCGCTCGCCTGCGTGGTCTACCGCGCCTTCCGCGCGCCGGTCGCCCGCCTGCTCTGAACGCGGAAAGTTCCGAAAACCTATTGACAAAGCGGGTTTTCTGTGGTAGAATAAAGAAAATGAATAGCAATTCTTATCGAGAGTGGTGGAGGGACCTGCCCTGTGAAGCCCGACAACCTGCGCGCGGCGTTTTCGCGCGTGCGCAAGGTGTTAAATCAGCGATGCGAATCGGCAGATGAGAAGGTACATATTGTGAGATATATATCCTTTCGGCGTTCTGCCGAAAGGATATTTTTGTTGTAAAAAAGGAGAATGCACACATGATCAAAAAGTTTTTCACCAGCGAATCGGTGACGGAAGGGCACCCCGATAAAATATGCGACCAAATCTCGGACGCGGTGCTGGACGCCATCCTCGCCAAGGACCCGAACGCGCGCGTCGCCTGCGAGACGGCCACGACGACGGGTATGATTCTCGTCATGGGCGAAATCACCACCTCCACCTATGTGGATATCCCCACCATCGCGCGCGAGACCATCCGCGAAATCGGCTACGACAGCTCGGAGAAGGGCTTCGACTGCGATACCTGCGCCGTCCTCACCGCCATCCACGAGCAGTCGCCCGACATCGCGCTCGGCGTGGACAAGTCGCTTGAGGCCAAGGAGGGCGCCCTCGCCGATCAGTACGACACCGGCGCCGGCGACCAGGGGATGGTCTTCGGCTACGCCTGCAACGAAACGCCCGAACTGATGCCGCTGCCCATCTCGCTGGCGCAAAAGCTGGCCAAGAAGCTCACCGAGGTCCGCAAAAGCGGCGTCCTCCCCTACCTGCGCGCCGACGGCAAAACGCAGGTCACCGTCGAGTATCACGACGATAAGCCCGTCCGCATCGACTCGGTGGTCATCTCCTCGCAGCATTCGGACGCGGTCACACTCGAGCAGATTCGCGAGGACGTCATCCGCGAGGTCGTCACGCCCACGCTGCCCGCGCTCTATATGGACGACGACACGAAGATTTACGTCAACCCGACCGGCCGCTTCGTCGTCGGCGGCCCCAAGGGCGACAGCGGCCTAACCGGCCGCAAGATCATCGTCGATACCTACGGCGGCTACGCCTGCCACGGCGGCGGCGCCTTCAGCGGCAAGGACCCGACCAAGGTCGACCGCAGCGCCGCGTATATGGCGCGCTATGCGGCCAAGAACATCGTCGCCGCGGGTCTGGCCGAGAAGTGCGAGATCCAGATTGCCTACGCCATCGGCGTCGCGCGCCCGCTTTCGGTGTTCGTCAACACCTTCGGCACCGGCAAGGCCGCCGACGACGCCATCGCCCGCGCCGTCTGCAAGGTCATCGACCTGCGTCCGGCCGCCATCATCGAGAAGCTCGACCTCCGCCGCCCGATTTATAAGGCGCTCGCCGCTTACGGCCACTTCGGCCGCGAGGAATTGGGCGTGAGCTGGGAGAAAACCGACTGCGCCGAGGCGCTGGCCGCGGCGGTCGCCGAGTAAGGACGGCGGTCTCCGGACAGCGGTCCAAGGACAGCGGTCCGCGCGGCCGCGTGTCAGCGCGGCTGTGTCCTCTCCCCCTCTTGCCGCGCTTGTCCGGCCGAACAGCGCAGACGCGCGGTTTGCGTATGCGCCGGCCGTATATGGTTGGCAGTCTCCCATTTTGTTTGTAAAGCCCGCCGGCAGATTTGCCGGCGGGCTTTTGCATGTGTTTTGCAATCGTTATACGACCGCGAAGAGCGTTGCGGCAGTTGACACCGCGCTTTATTGTTCATTATTTTTTTTTTTTATGTAATAATCACTTGATATTTTCCGGCTTTTATGGTAGAATGACATCTGAGGAAAGACGCGGCAAATCGGCCGCGTGAATAAGTGCAGAAAAGGAGAAGGAACTATGAGTATGAAGAAAATGGCTGCTGTATTGCTGGCAGTCGTCATGATGCTCTGCCTGTTGCCGACGGCAGCGTTCGCGGTGGACGAAGTGCGCGTATATGTGGGCGGCTGTGGCTATCTCAACGATGGCACAACATCATGTGGCGAAGGAACCGTGACGCTGAATCGGGCCGAAAAAACGCTTACGATTGAAAACATTGAGACATCAATGCTATATATTTACGGTGTTGGCGACGATTTTACGCTTATTGTCAAGGGCGAAAATAAGCTCGAAATCACGAATAGCGCCGGCGGCGTCCTCGTTTATAGTGTGGACGTGCCGACGCAGAAGATTGTGCTGGAGGAAAATGCTGTGCTGGACGTTGCGAACAACGACGGCAACGCGATTTATGTCAATGGCGGCGATTTGGAAGTGCGCGGCGCGGGCTTGCTTAAGCTGAGCCATACGGAGGGGGCCGTATCCGATTATCCTGTGTTGGCGGTATATGGCGACCTGACCGTTGCAGATGGCGTTTCGCTCACAATCGATTCTTCTGCTAACGGAATTTGGGCGCAAAATATCGTGTTCGATGGTGCAACGGTTGATATCACGGCCGATATGCTTGGCATTTTTTCTGTAATTTACGACGATGTGGCGGATGATTATATCGCTACGACTGTCACAATGCGCAACTCAACGGTGGACATCGATGTCACCGCAGGGGATGAGCAGGCCGTTTGCTGCCAACTCGGATTCATTACAATTGAGGATACCGTTTTGACCACCAAAACGAGCATGGCGGAGGATGGCGCAAACTACGCTTTGTATGTGGACGGCGATCTGCTCATCAAGGGCGACAAGACCGACGTCAAGCATACGGGCGGCATCGGCTTTTCTAGCGATAGCGGTACGATTACGATTGAGGGCGGCAAGGTGGACGTCAAGTCCAACGACACGGCGCTGCTCGGATACCGCGGCGTGACCATCAGCGGCGGCGTTGTCAAGGCCGAATCGACGAACAGCTATGCGATCCTCGGCACAAAAGGTACGGTGTCCATCACCGGCGCCGATACCGAGGTCACGGCGATTACCGGCTCGGAGGACTACGCGGCTATCGGCAACTCGAACAACCCGGATGTCGGCGACGGCGGCATTCATCTGGATGCAAAAATCACCGTTCAGGGGATGAATCTGATCGTCGGTTTGAAGAAGGATGCCGAAGCGGCCATTACGCTCGGCGAAAACTTTGAGATTGCCGGCGCGACGCTTAAGCACGAGAGCATCGACAGCTCGAAGACCAAAACGTATTTTGTGGATGCAGAAGGCAATGCGCTGACCGGCGAGGCGGTCGTCTGCAAGCATACTTACGGCGAGACGCCGACCTGGACGTGGGCCGAGGACGGCTCGTCCGCGACGGCCTCGTTCCCCTGCACGGCGAGCGGCGATTACACCGAGGTTGTGAACGCGACGATCACCAGCCAGACGACGCCGGCGACCTGCGTTGCGACGGGCAAGACGGTTTACACCGCGAAGGCGACCTTCGGCGGCAAGGAATACACCAGCACCAAGGAAATCACCATCGCCATCGACGCCGATGCGCACGGCGAGACCGAATTGAAGAACGCCAAGGACGCCACCTGCACCGAGAAGGGCTACACGGGCGACAAGGTCTGCAAGGACTGCGGCAAAACCGTTGAGGCGGGCACGGAAATCGAGATGACCGCGCACACGTTCGAGAACGGCAAGTGCAGCGTTTGCGGCGCGGCCGACCCGGATTATGTGCCGGATACCTCCGACACCTCGTCCGAGGATGTTTCGTCTGACGGCTCGTCCGACGCCGCTTCGTCCGACGCGTCGAGCGATGCGGACAGCAGCGGGACGCCTTCCACCGGCGACGCGAGCGCGCTGGTCTGGCTGGTGCTGGCGGCCGTCTGCATCGGCGGCACGGTGTTTGTGCTGCGCAAGAGAAACGCGTAAAATAGGGCTGCGATAGCCGACGGCCGGTCGGGAAACAGATCCCGTCCGGCTCCGATAAGCAATACACCCCAAAAGCATTCGGCTTTTGGGGTGTATCTTTTTTGCGGCGAAAAAACGGAGCGCGCGGAGGACTTCGACCGCGCCTTGGGGATTTTCGCTTTGCTTTCAAGGGGCGCTTATCCTTGGGGATTCCGTCTGTTCTTACAGCAGCGGGCGAATTCCCTTACGGCGAAAAGAAACGGGCACGGCGCTGTTGCCGTGCCCATTCACAAAAGAGCTGCTATTTCATTTTTGCCGTGGCTTTAGGGGCGCTCCCTATGGGGTAGGGGCGGGACGTTCTGCCTAATCGGTATATCCATGGCCGGTTTCACGCGCGGGGCGGCTTGCCGCCAAGCTGCCGCGCCGTCTTCCGGGTCGGGTTCAGTCGGAGAAGGCGTCTAAACCGTCTCCGGCAGCGCCGGCGCGAGGCCGAGGATCGGCATACGGCGGACTTTCCCCTTTTGCGGCGGTGTTACGCGCCGCCGGCGGCGTCCTTGGCCTTGGCGTCCTTGGAGGCGAAATACACGCCGATGGAGTCGGAGATGCTCTTTTCCAGCGCCTCCTGCCCGTATTTGTCCACCTCGGTTTTATCCTTTTCGCCGTGGGTGAGACAGCCGGCGCCGCCGATGCAGCCGCCGACGCAGGCCATGCCCTCGATGAAATTGTTGGGCAGCACATTCTTCGACGCCTTGAACAGCGCCGCGCGGCACTGTTCGATGCCGTCGCAGGAGATGGGGCGGTACTCGAAGCCCTTGTCCAGCCCGCGCTCGATGAGCGCCTGCCGCACCGCGTCGGTCAGGCCGCCGCTGCGGGCAAAGATGCGCCCGAAATAGGAGGCGTTGTCCAGACTCGTTTCGGGCAGCGACTCGATGACGAGGTTGCGGCTGTCGAACAGCGCCTGCAATTCCTCGAAGGTGATGACGCTGTCGATGTACGGCCGGACGCGTTCCTTCTGGAACTCGGCCTTTTTGGCCGTGCAGGGGCCGATGAACACGACGCGCGAGCCGGGGTCGGTCTCCTTGATGTACTTGGAGATGGTCGCGGCGGGCGAGAGGTTGTGCGAGATGTGGCCGGCGAGCGAGGGGAAGGATTTCTCGATGTAATCGACGAAGGCCGGACAGCAGGAGGAGGTGAGAAAGCCCTTTTCGGTCAGTTCCTTGGCCTCGGTGTAGGCGACCATGTCCGCGCCGAGCGCCGCTTCGACCACATGGTGGAAGCCCAGCCGCTCGATGCCGGTGATGACCTGCCCCAGCTTGGCGTAGGAGAACTGGCTGGAGATCGAGGGCGCGACGACGGCGTAGAGCCGGTAGTTCGTGTTGCCGGCGCTGCCCTTGATGAGATTCACGACGTCGAGGATATACGATTTGTCGGTGATCGCGCCGAACGGGCACTGGTACACGCAGGCGCCGCAGGCGATGCACTTGTCGTTGTCAATCGAGGCGGCGAGCGTCTTTTCGTCCCGCGAAATGGCCTTGACCTTGCAGGCGTTCTCGCAGGGGCGCTTGTGGTTGGTGATCGCGCTGTACGGGCAGACCTTGGCGCAGGCGCCGCACTCGACGCACTTCTCCTTGTCGATGACGGCGCGCTGGTGCTTGTCGAAGCTGATGGCGCCGCGCTTGCAGACGTCCTCGCAGCGGTGCGCGATGCAGCCGCGGCAGGATTCGGTGACGGTGTAGCCGCTGACCGGGCACTCGTCGCAGGCGATGTCGATGACCTCGATGACGTTGGGGTTCTCCTTGTTGCCGCCGAGCGCCATGCGGATGCGTTCGCCGACGATGGCGCGCTCCTTATAGATGCAGCAGCGCATCGTCGCCTCCGGCCCCTTGACGATCATCTTGGGAATCTCGGTGTAGCAGTCGAGCAGCTTATCTTCAAACGCCAGCCGCGCGACCTCGCGGAGAACCTTGTATTTCAGATGCTGTACCTTGGTGTCGAACTTTCTCATATGTGTAAATCCTTGCTTTCGCTTTTTACAGACCTCGCGTGCCGCGCGGCCGAACCGAGGCGGCGGCCGCGGGAGGGCTTAAAAATAACTGACCTTGATGCGCTTGCCCATTTTCCGCAGCGCCTCGGAGAGTCCGTCCACAAGCCGCATTTTGATGCTGAAATTGATGGGCAGGTCGGGGTTTTGGTGCGCGGGGTTGACGGCGCGGCCGACGAAGAAGTTGATGTCGGTCGCCTCCTCGAACAGCATCCGCGCGATGAGCGAAGCGCCGTCGCGCTTATAGGACCAGTCGGCGAAGAACTTGTTGTCGGCCAGATAGCTCTCGGCGTAGGTCAGCACGCGGTTGATCGTGATGACGCCCTCGGTGACGAGGTCCACGCCCTCGATGGTCGCCGTCGGGGGGATTTCGGGGTCGAGGTAGTCGAGGTTGGCCTTGACCTCCTTGCCCAGAAACTGTCCGGCCAGCGTGCTCGTCGTGCCGCCGCAGACAATGTGCTTGCCGCTTTTGGCGAAGAAGAGCGACATCATCTTGTTGACGTCCGCCGGGTCCGCGGGCGGGCCGAGCATCAAATTGACGCTCTGGCGCGGGCGAATCTTGACCGCGCAGACGGTGGTGTCGTCCCCCGGCTTGCCGCCGTAGAGGCGCTCGCACTCGTCCAGCAGCAGCGTGGCGAGCGTTTTGGCCGTGAAGTCGGGGTTGTACATCTTCTCCATGTATTCGATGATGTTCTCGCGCTGCCAGCCGAAGTTCAGCTCCAGTCCCACGCCGGCGTGGATGCAGCCGTCGCTCATCGCGATGAGCGCGTCGCCTTCGCGCAGGGTGAGGCGGGATTTGTAGATGACCTTGTTTTCAATCGTTACGCTCGACTCGGGCAGCGGGAGGTATTTGCCGTCGCGCAGGACGATGACGTGCGGGTTGTCGTACTGGATGATCTCCGCCTCGTCGTTGCCGAGGATGCGGAGGATCGTGAATGTGGAGTAGGCGACGTTGCGGACCTTGCAGACGGGGAGCGTCGCCGCGATGGTCGCGACGCAGTCCTCGATGCTCATTCCGCCGGCGACCATCGTGGAGATGATTTTCGACGTGAGGGTGGAGAGGATGTTCGCCTTCACGCCGCTGCCAAGTCCGTCGGCGAGCACGATGACCTCGTCGTCCTCGTTCGGCGAGACGCACTGCACGCGGTCGCCGCAGAGCGTTTCGCCGTCCTTATTCAGGCTGTAATAGCCGATGTCACAGAACAGGTCATTCATCGGTCAGCGACTCCTTGAGCTTGGTGAGCGCGATTTTCGTCTCGGCCGTCGTCTCGCCGAGCAGCGAGGCGATCTCCTGCACGGCGCGCATCTGCTTCTCGATGACCTTGTCGGTGATCTCGATGGTGCTGCGGCTCATGCTCTCCTTGCGCTCGCGCGAATGCTCCTCCTCGGTGATGTCGCGCATAATCGCCATGATGATGTGGTAGGCCTTGTCGTAGATCACCGTCTGCTCGACGTAGCGCTTGTATTCGGCCAGATAAACGCGCTTGCCGCGGATAGAGCGGCCGGTCTCCATCACCTCGAGGAAGGGCTGCGGGTCGAGCACGCGCACGACCTGCCCGCCGAGGATGTCCTGCGCGCCGCTGAGATTGAGCATCTCGCAGGCGGCGGCGTTGAGCTGCTGCACCTCCAGCGCTTCGTTGAGGACGATGATGCCGTTGGGCGTGTTTTTGATGATTTTATCCGAGAAGTTCTCGGCCTTTTCCTTCAGATAGGGCAGGCACATCGAAATCTCGGCCTTGCCGTTGAGCACGGCGACGGCCTTGTCGCGGCAGGTGTTGTAGCCGCAGCTTCCGCAGTTCAGCTCGTCCTCGGGCTTGTGCTTGCCCATCTGGTGCAGGATTTCCTCGATCGCCTTCGAGCCGGGCATCGTTCTCCGCACGCCGATGTAGCTGTGCGGCTTGGCCAGCGCGTCCGCGTCGGGCTTATCGACGGCGAAATCGCCGTCCGGCGCGTAGCGGTCGACCGCCGCCGTCCCGCGGACGGCGCTGCCGTGTTTGTCCATCGCCGGACCGCCGACGCAGCTTCCCACGCAGGCGGACATCTCGATGAAGCACTTTTTCAGCCCGCCCTCGCAGATCTCGCGCAGCGCGCGGACGCAGTTGTCGATGCCGTCGACGGTGATGTAGGTGTAGTCGGCCGCGCGGCGCTCCATCGAGCGCAGGATGCCGCCCGTCGTCGGGAACAGGCGCGCCTTGCCGCCGGCTTCGGCGTCGGGCGCGGCCTCGACCGTCACACCTTCGCCTTCCATCCACGCGGTCAGCTCCTCAAAGGTCAGCGCGAAATCGACGACGCCGGGATACTGCGCCGCTTCGTCCTTCTTCGAGATGCAGGGGCCGATGAAAACCGCCGCCGCGTCGGGATGGAGCGCCTTGAGCGACTTGCAGTGCGCCTGCATCGGGGAAAGCACCGGCGCCAGACAGCCGATGGCCTGCGGGAAATATTTGCGGATGAGCAGGTTGACCGTGTGGCAGCAGGAGGAGATGATGACGTCGTCGTCGCCGCGCTCGCACATCTCGTCGTAGACGGTCTTGACCGTCGTCGCGCCGACCGCCGTCTCCGAGGCACCGGCAAAGCCCAGCGCGCGCAGCGCCTTTTCCATCCCGGCGATGGTGGCGCCGGGATAATTGGCCACGAACGAGGGCGCGACGCTGGCGTAGACCGGGCGGCCCGACGCGATCAGCTCGCGGACGGCGCCGGTGTCGTTGCGGATCTCCTTGGCGTTCTGCGGACAGACGACGAAGCACTGGCCGCAGAGGATGCATTCGTCCTCGATGATGTGCGCTTGGTTGTTCTGGAATTTGATCGACTTCACCGGACATTGGCGGATGCACTTGTAGCAGTTTTTGCAGTTGGATTTTTTGAGTCTGAGATATTCGTTCATGCTTCGTCACCTGCCGGCCTTGGCGTCGGCCTTCGACTGGAATTTGGCGGCCGCGACGATAAAGCGCTCGTGCGTACCCTCGCCGACGGGGCCGCACGCGTCCTCGACGGACAGCGAAAAGACCAGCCGGCGGCCGTCGACGGCGGTCAGCGTGCTGCGGCAGACGACCTCCAGCCCGACAGGCGTGGCGGCGGTGTGCCGGATGTCCAGCGCGGTGCCGACGGTCGTCGCGCCCTCCTCAAGGAAGGGCGCGACGCTGTCCAGAGCCGTTTTTTCCATCAGCGCGGCCATCGCGGGGGTGGCGAACACGCGCAGCGAGCCGCTGCCGACCGCGGCGGCAGTGTCGTTTTCGGTGACGGTCAGGCGGCCTTCGCCTTCGATACCGACGCGCAGCATCAGCCGACCCTCCCGAGTATGTATTTGGCGAAAAAAGCGTCGAAATTCTCCGGACAGACGCCGCAGACGACCTCGTCGTCCACCTTGACGGACACGCCGTCGGTGCATTTGCCCAGACAGAAGGCCGCGCCCAATTCCACCTTGTCCCCAAGCCCGTGGGCCTTCACTGCGTCGGTCAAGAGGCTGATGATTTTATACGAGCCTTTGAGGTGGCAGGAAGAGCCCACGCAAACGTTTACTGTCATAAAAACGGACCTCCGGATCTTTCCCTTATCGTTTATTCGTAGTCGACCACGTTCGTCCAGCCGAGCAGGAACTCGCGCTCCTCCTGCCGGCCCTTGACCGACTGCGAAGCGGCGACGATCGGCAGCCATTGCTGCACATACTGCTTGGCGGTGTCGGTCTTGCGGCAGAAGAGGGTGAGGTATTTCTCAGCCAGCGCGTCCTTCTTCTCCAGCTTGAACAGCAGGTAGGTGCGCGCCACGTCGGCGGAGGCGTTGCCCTGCGTCGCGTGCGACCAGTCGAGCACGAAGGGCTTGCCCTCCGGCGTGATGATGATGTTGGAGGGGTTGTAGTCGCCGTGGCAGACCTTCACATGCGTGGGCATGCTGTCCAGCCGCATATGAAGCTCGTAGCGCGTGGTCGCGTCCAGCGTGGTCTCGGAGATTTTGCGGTGCATTTTATCCTTGAGCTTGTTCAGCAGCGGCGCGGTCTTGCCGTGGATCTCGACCTGAAGGTCGACGAACAGCTCGAGGTATTCGTCCTCCTTCTCGGGATGCTTTTCCATCAGGGAGCTGAGCGTTTCGCCCTCGATGAAGTCGGAGACGATGGCCCATTTGCCGTCCACCTTGCAGACCTCGTTGACCTTGGGGATGTTCAGCCCCGTCTCCTCCACGCGCGCCTGATTGAGCGCTTCGTTGAGGACGTTGGCCTTGGAGAAGCTGCTTTCAAACAGCTTGATGGCGACTTCGCCGTCGCGATAGACGGTTTTCTCGGCTCTTTTTGCGATCACGTTGTCGAGTTTCATCGTTATCCTCCTTTATATCTGTCCTTATTCGCCGTAGTAGGCTTTCAGGTACATTTCTTTGATTTCGGAAATCAGCGGGTAGCGGGGGTTCGCGCCCGTGCACTGGTCGTCGAACGCCTGCACCGACATCTCGTCGAGCCGGTCGAGGAAGTCCTTCTCGTCGATGCCGTATTCCTTGATCGAGCCCTTGATGCCGATCTTCTTCTTCAGCACCTCGATCTCCTTAATCAGATTCTCCACCTTCTCGGCGTCGTCCTTGCCCTTGATGCCGATGTAGTCGGCCACCTCGGCGTAGCGCGCGCGGGTGTGCGGATAGCCGTACTGCGGGAAGGTACCCATCTTCGGCGGGACCTCCTCGGAGTTGAAGCGGATGACGTAGGTCATCATCAGCGCATTGGCGACGCCGTGCGGCAGGTGGTGGAACGCGCCCAGCTTGTGCGCCATCGAGTGGCAGACGCCGAGGAACGCGTTGGCGAACGCCATACCGGCCATCGTCGAGGCGTTGGCCATCTTCTCTCTCGCCTCGGGGTCGTTCGCGCCGTTGTCATAGCAGCGGGGCAGGTAGTTGAACACGCTCTTGACGGCCATCAGCGCAAGGCTGTCGGTGTAGTCGGTCGCCATCATCGAAGCGTAAGCCTCGAGGGCGTGGGTCAGCACGTCGATACCCGACGCGCTCGTCAGGCCCTTGGGCATCGTCATCATTAGGTCGGCGTCGACGATGGCCATGTTCGGCAGCAGCTCGTAGTCGGCCAGCGGATACTTGACGCCGGTCGTTTCGTCGGTGATGACGGCGAAGGGCGTGACCTCGCTGCCGGTACCGGCGGACGTCGGGATGGCGATGAAGTAGGCTTTTTCGCCCATCTTCGGGAAGGTGTAGATTCTCTTGCGGATGTCGACGAAGCGCATCGCCATATCGAGGAAGTCCACCTCGGGATGCTCGTACATCACCCACATAATCTTGGCCGCGTCCATCGCGGAGCCGCCGCCGAGCGCGATGATGCAGTCCGGCTCAAAGGCGGCCATCTGCTTGGCGCCTTCCTTCGCGCAGGCGAGGGACGGGTCGGGCGCGACGTCGGAGAAGGTGGTGTAGCGGATGCCCATTTCATCCAGCTTGTCGGTGATGCCCTTCGTGTAGCCGTTGTTGTAGAGGAAGCTGTCGGTGACGATGAAGGCCTTCTTCTTGCCCATGACGTTCTTCAGCTCGTCCAGCGCGACGGGCAGGCAGCCCTTTTTGATATAGACCTTCGACGGGGTTCTGAACCAGAGCATGTTTTCTCTCCTCTCGGCGACTGTTTTGATGTTGACCAGGTGCTTGATGCCCACGTTCTCGGAGACCGAGTTGCCGCCCCACGAGCCGCAGCCGAGGGTCAACGAGGGGGTGAGCTTGAAGTTGTACAGGTCGCCGATGCCGCCGTGCGAGGACGGGGTATTGACGAGGATGCGGCAGGTCTTCATCCGCGCGCCGAACTCGTCGATCTTCGCCTGCTCGGTGACGGGGTTGACGTAGAGCGAGGCGGTGTGGCCGAAGCCGCCGTCCGCGATGAGGCGCTCGGCCTTGTCAAGCGCTTCCTTGAAGGTTTTGGCCTTGTACATCGCGAGAACGGGCGAGAGCTTCTCGTGCGCGAATTCCTCCGAGATGTCGACCGACTCGACCTCGCCGATGAGGATTTTGGTCGTCTCGGGCACCTGCACGCCGGCGAGCGAGGCGATGGTGGCCGCCTTCTGGCCGACGATCTTGGCGTTGAGCGCGCCGTTGATGATGATGGTCTTGCGGACCTTCTCGGTCTCGTCCTTGTTCAGGAAGTAGCAGCCGCGCGCGGCGAACTCGGCTTTGACCTTGTCGTAAATCTTCTCGTTGACGATGACCGACTGCTCGGAGGCGCAGATCATGCCGTTGTCGAAGGTCTTGGAATGGATGATCGAGTTGACGGCGAGCAGGATGTCGGCCGATTCGTCGATGACGGCGGGCGTGTTGCCGGCGCCGACGCCGAGCGCGGGCTTGCCGGAGGAGTAAGCCGCCTTGACCATGCCGGGGCCGCCGGTGGCGAGGATGGTATCCGCCTCTTTCATAATCAGGTTGGTCAGTTCGAGCGAGGGCACGTCGATCCAGCCGATGATGTTCTTCGGCGCGCCGGCGGCGACGGCCGCGTCCAGCACGACCTTGGCGGCCGCGATGGTGGAGGCCTTTGCTCTCGGGTGCGGGCTGATGATGATGCCGTTGCGGGTCTTCAGCGAGATGAGGGTTTTGAAAATGGCCGTGGAGGTGGGGTTGGTCGTCGGGATGACGGCCGCGATGAGGCCGAGCGGCTCGGCGATCTTCTTGACGCCGAACGCCTTGTCCTCTTCGATGACGCCGCAGGTCTTGGCGTTCTTATAGGCGTTGTAGATATATTCCGCCGCGTAATGGTTCTTGATGACCTTGTCCTCGACGACGCCCATACCGGTCTCCTCGACCGCCATCTGCGCCAGCGGGATGCGCTGCTGGTTGGCGGCGAGCGCGGCGGCCTTGAAGATCTCGTCTACCTGCTCCTGCGAGTAGGTGGCGAATTTCGCCTGCGCCTCTCTGACCTCGGCAATCTTTCTTTCCAGCGTCTCCGCGCTGTCGACTGTGTAGTTCTTCTGCATAATCTCCCTGATCCTTTCAAAATGTCTATGATGATTTTCTTTTTTTTCGTGTGTGTCAGCCGTTCAACCGCTGCGAGAGATGGTTGCACAGCAGCGCCAGCGAGGACGCCATGTTTTCGTTCTGCACCAGAATGCCCTCGGGCACGCGCAGCACCGTCGGCGCGAAGTTCCAGATCGCGCGCACGCCGGCCTCGACGAGCCTGTCGCAGACCTCCTGCGCGTGGGGCGCGGGCACGGTGATGATGCCGATGTGCAGTTTCAGCCGCTCGGCGATGTCGGCCATCTTCTCCGGCGGGAATACCGTGATGCCGTTGAAGGCGGTGTTCCACAGCGACGGGTCGCTGTCGAACGCGGCGATGATCTCCAGCCCGTACTGCTTGAAGCCCACATAGGACATCAGCGCCTTGCCGAGATGTCCGGCGCCCACGATCACCGCGCTGTTGATGTTGTCATATCCCAAAAAGCGTTCGATGTCGGCCTCCAGCTCGCTGATGCGGTAGCCGACCTTCGGCTTGCCGCCGCTGCTGATGAGTGCGAGGTCCTTGCGCACCTGCACCTGATTGAGTCCGAGCGCGTCGGCGATCGTCGTCGCGGAAATATACGGCTGGTCGCCGCCCTTCTGCTCGCGCAGATAACCGAGATACAGCGGCAGCCGCGCCAGCGTTTTTTTGGATATGGGATCGCCGGTCAATCGTTTTTCCTCCCTTCCTATTTTACACCTTTATCTTACCATATACAAGAGGAAAAAAGCAAATATAAAAAAGTTATATCGATATAACGGTATCGATATAACTTTATCGGAACACACAAAAATCGGAATTCAAAACAGTTCTTCTCGTACAGAACGTAGATTTTCGACAAAAAGGCGCTGAATTTTTTTGTGTCCGGCGCCGGCGGGGTAGATGAGATGGTCGCAGTACAGCTCCTCGTTGTCGGCGCAGTCGGCCTGGATGAGTCCGTAGCAGTCGAGCAGCTCGCGGGGCATCGGAGAGACCCACATGTAGGTGCTGCGGCATTTGCGCAGCAGGTCGAACTGGCTGCCGCGCTCGTAGACGCGGATTTTCTTGCGGCCGGCAGACGCGGACAGGCGGCTTTTCTGCTTCGTCATCGGCAGAAAGGGGACGGTCAGGTCGCCGTGGACGATTTCGATGTAGTCCTCCAAATCGGCGCGGCGGATCGACGGGCGGTCGGCCAGCGGGCTTTTTTCGGAGAAGAGCAGGCGGTATTTGTATTCGAGCAGCAGCTCGTGCGCCAGTCCCTTTTCGCTCAGCAGCGAGAAGAAGTACTTTTCGGTCTCCTTCGGGCAGCGGATGACGCCGAGCGCGCTCTCGCCCTCGGCGACGTTGGTGATGGCGGCGACCGAGTTGGTCTCGCAGAAGTCGATGTCCATCCCGCCGGCCATATCGAGATGGTTGACGAAGCGGGTGAAGGCGTGCGCGATATAGCTGGCGCGCGGCACCGAGACCGAAAGCGCCTGCGTCGACTGTGCCGCCGCGAGGAAGGCGGCGTCCATCTCGTCGATCTGTGCCAGCAGCTCGCGCGCGCGCTCAATCAGCTCGCGGCCTTTCTGCGTCGGCTCGATGCCCTTCGAGGTGCGCTTGAAAACGACGAACCCGAGGGTCGATTCAAACTCCTTGATGGCTTTGGAGAGGTTCGGCTGGCTCATATACAGGTTTTCCGCCGCCTGCGTGATCGAGCCGGTGCGGGCGATTTCCACGGCGTATTTCAGATGTGTGATGTTCATTTGCATACCCGCCTTTCTG